>JACCDG010418395.1_pt1 | contig 18605 bp, 7 predicted proteins | sample 7442471 | NCBI WGS metagenome assembly JACCDG01 (sample SAMN15323444, study PRJNA562643) | freshwater metagenome | isolation source: river surface water | place: USA:Blue River Watershed | collected 2017-08-17 | reverse complement strand
TAGCTCCATATAAAAGTTTGAGGGGTTTGATAACCATTCCTGCATTATAGGTGTATTTTATTTTTATTTAAAACGGTGTAGGGTGGAGGTTAATGAAAAAAGCAGTTTTAACAGGTGGAACCGGTTTTGTAGGACAGGCTTTAATTCCCGAATTGAAGGCCAATCATATACGACCTTTTTTACTGTCTCGGTCTCCGTTGAAAGATTTTCACACGGGCGGCGCTGTATGGAGCGGCCAGCCTGACGACCTTCTAACCCAGGTTTTATCTGATACCGACATCGTCCTTCATCTGGCCGGAGAATCGTTATTTGGATTATGGAGCCGAGAAAAAAAACGCCGTATTATGCAAAGCCGTGTCGGACTGGCCAAAACGCTGGTTACAGCATTACGGGCGCATCCAAATCCTTCATCTGTGACACTTTTAAGCGTTTCCGGCGTGGGCTATTACGGTAATGCCGGCGATAAGGTTTTAAATGAGTTTTCCCCAAAAGGACGAGGGTTTCTTCCAGATGTTTGTGCGGCCTGGGAGCAGGCCATATTATCGGCTCAGGATTTGGGGGTGAGGGTTATTGTGGTAAGGCTTGGTGTTGTTCTTGGCGATAACGGCGGAATGCTTCCACTTTTGACTCGTGTTTTTAAAGCCTTTTTGGGCGGACATTTCGGAAACGGTAATCAGTGGCTGTCCTGGGTATCTATTCAAGATCTCGTCAAAGCCCTTTTGTTTTTGCTTGAAAATCCTCAGTCTTCCGGTATCTATAATTTGGTGTCGCCGTCTCCCATCCAATTAAAATTGTTTTGCAAACAACTGGGACATGCACTGGGACGCCCCAGCTGGCTTCATATGCCCGAGCCCTTATGCCGACTTCTTTTACGGGATATGTCAGCCCTTGTGTTAGACAGCGCAAGAGTTTATCCTGAAGCCTTACTCAAACAGGGATTTGTTTTTTCAGATAAGGACTTGCCTTTTCATGCAACATATTCGCGCTAATATTCATCATTTAAAAACCAGGCTTCAGCCGTATCCACACGCCAGGATTATGGGCGTTACAAAATATGCGTCCCTTGAACAAACGCAGGCTGTTGTCGATAGCGGACTTTTACTGCTTGGAGAAAATAAGGTTCAGGACGGTATCCAGAAAATCACTCAAATCAACAATCCTGACATCGAATGGCACCTGATCGGGCATTTACAATCTAATAAAGTAAAAAAAGCAGTGGCTCATTTTTCCATGATTCAGTCGGTGGATAGTTTAAAGCTTTTAACAAAAATTGGAGAAGAGTCACGTTTGCTCGATAAAACAATGCCGGTTTTACTTGAAATTAATCTTGGAAACGAACCCAATAAACATGGCTTTAATGAAGAGGATATCTGGTTGAATCATGCTCAGTTGTGGCAGGTAAACGGTGTTTTAATCCAGGGAATTATGATTATTCCCCCCTTTTCCGATAATCCAGAGACTACACGTCCGTATTTTAAACGTGCAAAAAAACTTTACGATCACCTTAAATCCGTCTATAGTAATATCAGTATCCTTAGTATGGGTATGAGTAGTGACTTTGATGTTGCTTTACAGGAAGGCTCCAACCTTATTCGTGTTGGCCATCTATTATTTGATTAAGGAGTCTTTTTAATGGCGAGTGTTGTTCAAAAATTAAAAGAGTTTTTTGGATTTGTTGAAGAAGATAATCATGAGGTTAAAACTCATAATGAACCAACCCCTATTCTTAAGCCATTTAAAACGGCGGTGATGGGTGCTTCGGCCAAACATTTTGCTCTTGCTGAAATTAAAATTGAAGAACCTCGGGTTTACGAAGATTCTCTTGCTATTGCCGGTCATTTACGTGAAAACAAACCGGTTATTATTAATTTGAAATATTTAGATACATCAGCCGGCAAACGTCTGGTTGATTTTATGTGCGGTACGGCCTATGCCATTAATGGTCATATGATGAAAATCGGGGAAAACATATTCTTGTTTACTCCTGAAAACGTTCTTATTGCCGAACAATCCGATAAAAATACCTTTGAACAAGGCGTAGCCCAACAGGAAAGAGATCTGTTTTTCAAACAGGCAAATGGCTAGTATTCAAAAACTAGTTGGGATTGTTAAGGATTTACGAGCACCTAACGGATGTCCCTGGGATAAAGAGCAAACGTTTAAATCGTTAATGCCCTATGTCATTGAAGAGGCTTACGAGCTGTCTCACGCACTGGATACCCATGATATCCAAAACATGAAAGAAGAACTTGGCGATGTGCTGTTACACGTTGTCATGATTTCCGAAATGGCTTCCGAACAACAGCTTTTCGAGTTAAACGATGTTGTCGAAGAGATTTCCGAAAAAATGATTCGCCGTCATCCCCATGTCTTTGGCACTGTCCATGTAGACAGCGTAGGGGAGGTTTTGCAGAACTGGGAGGCTATCAAAAAAACTGAAAAGCCTCACTCCGAATCTGTTATGGATTCTATACCACGAGGCTTACCTGGCTTATTGCAGGCCTTTAAAATGCAGAAAAAAGCCTCAAAACTTGGCTTCGACTGGAAAAAGGCCGACGATGTCTTTTCAAAACTGGATGAGGAAATCCAGGAATTAAAGGTCGAGGTAGATAAACAGGACAAACAGGCCATGGAAGATGAGCTTGGCGATATTTTGTTTACGGCTGTTAATTTATGCCGAAAGCTGGATGTTAACCCGGAGATCGCCTTGCAGCGGGCCAATGACAAATTCAGCACCCGTTTTAAGCGTATGGAGACTATGTTGGGTGCCACAGACACATTCCAGGGCAAGACCCCCGAGCAGCTCGATGCCCTATGGAACCACGCTAAAGAGTCGTAAGCTCCTGCCTTGACTACCACGCTAATACGTGGTATTTTCTATTTATGTCCTCACTTACACACATGCAGGAAAAGGTGTATCACTTTATTTGTGATTTTGCCTCTAAGAATGGTTTTCCGCCTTCGTATTCGGATATTGCTGAGACGTTTCAGTTTTCCTCCGATGGAACCGTTAGAACCTATTTGGAGCATTTGGAACGTAAAGGATATATCGAGCGCCTGGGTAAAGCCAGGGGGATACGTATATTAAAACCACTGGTCCAGGATTCCATTCCTATTTTGGGACATATTACAGCAGGTGCTTTAAAACCTGTGGTAGAAGATCCCATAGGTCATGTGAATGAATTGCCAGAGCTTCAGTCCAAAGAAGGCCGGTTTGCTTTAAAAGTATCTGGTGACAGTATGAAAGATGCCGGAATATTGGATGGCGATCTGGCGATTGTTCAAACCAATGTTCCTGTACATAACGGTCAGATAGCCGCTGTCTCTATTAATGGAGAGTCTACATTAAAGCGTATTTACTTTGAAAAAGACCGGGTAAGGCTTCAACCTGAAAATGAATTCTATGAACCGATCTATATTTTACGCTCAGATTTCGAGGCTAAAGTAATTGGTCGATATATTGCTCTTGTCAGGAAGGTTTAGATGCGCTATTCTATGCAGGCCTTAAATTAACGGCATTTAAATTTTTAAGTGTTCTGAAAATTAAGGAGTTGACAAACAAGATTCGGTTAGTTAAAATCACTTCCCTATCTTTTACGAGATGATCTTTGAAAATTAAATAACAAGCCTAGATTATATAAAGTGCGAGCTTTTTTTTATTTGTTAATTATTCAGAATCAAATGAGAGTTTGATCCTGGCTCAGGATTAACGCTGGCGGCGTGCCTAACACATGCAAGTCGAACGAATTAGCTTAAGGTAGCAATACCTTTTGTTAGTTAGTGGCGAACGGGTGAGGAATATATAGGTAATCTGCCCTGAAGTCTGGGATAACTTTCCGAAAGGGAAGCTAATACCGGATATTATCCTTTAATCATAAGATTTTAGGATGAAAGATTTATCACTTCAGGAGGAGCTTATATCTGATTAGTTAGTTGGTGGGGTAATGGCCTACCAAGACGATGATCAGTAGCTGATCTGAGAGGATGCTCAGCCACACTGGAACTGAGACACGGTCCAGACTCCTACGGGAGGCAGCAGTGGGGAATATTGCGCAATGGGGGAAACCCTGACGCAGCGACGCCGCGTGAGTGAAGAAGTCTTTCGGGATGTAAAACTCTGTTAGGAGGGACGATTATGACGGTACCTCCAAAGAAAGCCCCGGCTAACTACGTGCCAGCAGCCGCGGTAATACGTAGGGGGCGAGCGTTATCCGGATTTACTGGGCATAAAGCGCGCGTAGGCGGTTTTTTAAGTCAGTTGTTAAATCCCTTGGCTCAACCAAGGTTCGCAATTGATACTGAAAAACTAGAGATCAGGAGAGGGAAGCGGAACTCACGGTGTAGCGGTGAAATGCGTAGATATCGTGAGGAACATCAGTTGCGAAGGCGGCTTCCTGGACTGCATCTGACGCTGAGGCGCGAAAGCGTGGGGATCAAACAGGATTAGATACCCTGGTAGTCCACGCCGTAAACGATGGATACTTGTTGTTGGAGGTATTGACCCCTTCAGTGACGAAGCTAACGCGTTAAGTATCCCGCCTGGGGAGTACGGCCGCAAGGTTAAAACTCAAAGAAATTGACGGGGGCCCGCACAAGCGGTGGAGCATGTGGTTCAATTCGATGCAACGCGAAAAACCTTACCTGGGTTTGACATGTACTGGAAGAGTGGCAGAAATGTCCTCGCTCGCAAGAGTCGGTACACAGGTGCTGCATGGCTGTCGTCAGCTCGTGTCGTGAGATGTTGGGTTAAGTCCCGCAACGAGCGCAACCCCTGTCCCGTGTTGCCAGCACTAACGGTGGGAACTCACGGGAGACTGCCTATGGAAAGTAGGAGGAAGGTAGGGATGACGTCAAGTCATCATGCCCCTTACGCCCTGGGCTACACACATGCTACAATGGTCGGTACAAAGGGTCGCGAAGCCGCGAGGTGAAGCCAATCTCATAAAACCGGCCTTAGTTCAGATTGTAGTCTGCAACTCGACTACATGAAGTCGGAATTGCTAGTAAACGCAGATCAGCTACGCTGCGTTGAATACGTTCCCGGGCCTTGTACACACCGCCCGTCACACCATGAAAGTTAGATACACCCAAAGCCAATAAGCTAACCGCAAGGAAGCCATTGTCTAAGGTGGAGCTAGCGATTGGGGTGAAGTCGTAACAAGGTAGCCGTACCGGAAGGTGTGGCTGGATCACCTCCTTTCTAAGGAGACATTTCTAACATCTGGTTAGAAATAGGTCGATTGCGCACTTTATACTAGGTTTGTTATTTAATTTTCAAGATGACCTCCCTCGGGAGGTTTTTTTTTTGAAAGTTATATTGATCATTGAATCGTTGTTGGTTAAAATAATGAAGTTTCTTTCATAGATCTTTCTTTATTTTTTGCATGGTAGGTCATCCTAAAATGCAACGAAACCTTCTCAGTTTAGGGCTATTAGCTCAGGTGGTTAGAGCGCACGCCTGATAAGCGTGAGGTCCGTGGTTCAACTCCACGATGGCCCACCATAATCTAAGCTGGGGGTGTAGCTCAATTGGTAGAGCGTCTGCCTTGCACGCAGAAGGTAGCAGGTTCGATCCCTGTCACCTCCACCAGACATTTAAGTAACTTTTTCTTCGGTATTTCTTCTTATCTGAAAATTCTTTTTATAATCCCATTTTTATTTGCTTTGTTTTGTGTTTATTTTCATTTATATTGGATGATTTTCTTTGTTCTATAGTGTTATGAACGACAGAATAAAACACCCTTTCTGTTTTTATCTTTTTCTTATCTAAAAATTTTTTATAGTATCCCTTTTACTATTTCTTATTAGTAATGATAAGTATCCCCCTTTGTTTTATTAGAAAGGGGATGATTACAGGGGATAATAAAAATCTTAATATAAAGCTTGTTTTATATTACAACGCATCTATTTGTTGTAGAAGTTGTTCCCAGCGAACACGTTTTGTTTGTGCATCTTGGTAGTTGGGTTGACCTATACCGGGTGCAATTGAATTAAGCAATGTTTGAGGTATTACAAGATGCCCTTGTAACCCAGGGAAAGTATAAGTTGTAAGGCCTATTGAATCATGTATTGCTAAACAAATAACCTTTTTATTAGCATTAGCTGAAGAAATTAAGTCTTGAACTTTATTAAGTAAAGTATTACATATAATTCTTCTGTTTTCTTCTTTAAGATATGGAAGTAAATCTTTTATAATGCTTACTATATCGGCATCAAACTGGGCTTCTGGAAGTTCAAGAAATCTTGAAAGTAGCATAATGGCGACAATTTCATTACTTACTTGATTTGTTGCTGAAGTAATTGCTTGCGAAATACCTAGTATGCGTGCAGGATGTCCAGTAACCTTTAATTTTAATACATTAAATAACTGTTTCTGTATATCAGGAGGATTGTTCATTCCTATGGTTCTAAACATATAAGCAGAACAAGCATTTTTCATGTCATCGTTAAAATTATCAAAATTATCTCTAATACTATCAAGAAGTTGTTGTGTAGGTGCTGTATTAGTCATCAAAAGTATTTTAAATAGACTTGTAGCCCGTACAGCCCCAAAATTTTGTATCCCATTGTCTGCAAGAAGCAAATGAAAGTCAGTCATAATGCGGTCAGCAACATGAGGTCTTTTCATAATGTCTGTAAGTAGATCATGTTGATCGTTTAAAGTTGCTTTTTCTTCTATAAAGAGAATAAGTCGATTGACTGTATTTACATTGAAGTTCTGAATTTTACCGATAGCATTTTTTATAATTTCAGTTCGATTAGCCGTGCCGGCGTTAGCAGCCTTGAAGTCTATACTTAATGCAAATAACCATTGGAATGCTTGGCTGTCGTCTAATCGACTTAGCTGATGTAGGGATGCGTCTAGTAATGCATCGATATTATTTTGATGAGGTTTATTTCCATCGCCTGTGTTACAGAAAGTGTAAGCAGCTTCCGCTAATTGAGGGGGCATATTTGCTATTGGGATGGTACGGTATAAACGTATAAGTTCTTTGAATACATCAGTAGAATTAGGGGTTGTGTATTCTGCTGGAGATCCTAATTCTTGAAGGAGTAATGCTGTTACGGCTGCTACTATATCACCATCATCTTTATGTGATGATAAAACGTGATGGACAGCTTTTAAAGTATCTACTGTAAGAAGGCCATCTGTATCTTTTATATGTCCTAAATAGGTTATAATTTCAGCTTTATTTGTGGCAAAATCATCCAGATTGCGATTAAGATGACGCAACCGGTGTGCTGTGAATTGGTTTAGTTCTTTTAACGCTTGAGCGCTATTACCTTTGTTAGTATCTAACAGTGTAAAACTTTGTCCTGCAATGGCTGAATCTGCTTCCTCCGCTTGACCTTTTAAGCCGTCATCCATTAAATGCGGAGACGTAAATCCAGGTGTATAAATAAGGGTATCTTCACATAATACGGAAACAAGTTTAGTTGGCATTTCAATATAGGGTTCACCCGCAATTTCTTGTAGATTATTTGCTGTTTTTTGAACTATCTTGCTTAAGAGTTTAGCTTTTGGAAATGCTTTTGTGTCTAATGATGTTATTTCGGGATTTATAATGCGAAGACATAATTGAGCTGCGCTTACACTTCTAATTTGATCTTCTATTTTGGGAAAAATAGCTCTTTTTCTTTCAGAAAAATCATGTAGTTTTTGATAAAATGCTACATGTTCTTCAGAAAACTCTTGATCAACGCAACGTTGCATTTCTATGAGCAGTCTTTTGGTTAGCTCACTTAGCATGATAGAGCTTAGTATTTGGAAAACTTGAATTTTCACTTGGGTAGTTGGGTCGTTTCGGTCTAGTTTTAGTGTTAATAGTATTTGTTCTGGAGCTATGTCTATCTCTTGTTTTTCTAAAGCAATTCCTAATAAATTTTGATACTCTGCATAATTGGTTACTTTGAAGGTGTCAACTATTGCAAGGAACTCGTGAGTGGACATCTCTGTGTATAACCACATTTGTGTTGATCCATCATAGCCTGAAACTACTTTGAACGTTTTGTCCGATTGCGAATCTCTTACGGTGGTTATAACCTTATCGAAGTCTGTTTCTAACATTGCTTCACTTAAACAGGTTTGGGCATAGACTATTACAGGAGATATCCCATCTTTAAAACCTTCTAAATTGGTTTCCAAAAATTTTAGCAGTTTTGTGGAAAGTGAGTTATCTCTTAAATAGTTTTTTGGGTTGGTTGCCGATAAAACTTCTTTTAAGATTACAACCCAGGATATTCCTGTAATGGCTTTTGCGATACCTTTTCCCGTATCTAGTAATTCTCCTTTAAGACGTTGTTTTTCAGTAGCTGAAATATCTGTTCGAGCTTGCAGTTTATCTAGTTCGATTTTGATATGTTTAGGTCCAATTGTGTCTAGAAACTCTCCAAGTTTTACAATAGTATCTTTATGAAGTTCAAATGTTGCGTCTTGAAGGTCTTTAAAATTAGTATGTGGGGCATCAATTATAGCATCAAATACTGTTGCATCACCTTCTAATATCCGTTGAGTTCGAGCATCAATACCTGATACATGGTAGGCTAAAAATACTAAGGTGGGGATTCTGTACTCTCCCTGTAGTAAAGGATGGTTGAGTGTTAAAAGGTCTGCCAGGTTATTCTGGTTAATGGTTGATAATCCAACCGTGAGGTTCAAATAATCTAAGATTATTTGATTATCTATTTGTATTTCACCAGCATTTTTTAACTGCAAAATGATGTCAACAACAGTGTCTGTCAATAACTGAGGGAACTGTGCTAAAGCATTTATAGCATCAAAGTATTCTATAATCTCAGCTTTGTTTGTATCAAAATCAGTTTTGAGGTGGGCTAATCGTCTTTCAACAAACTGTTTTAATACCGTTGCATATTGTGGATCATCACCAAGATGATTGATTAAAAATGTACGGAAATCATCGGCTGTTGTTTTATTTTGTGTACTATTATGGTTCGCCAAATCTGTAAGTTCGGCAAATGCTGCAGTTAATACAGTGCCTGGGTCATCTAAATCATCTTTTGCGGCTTGAATGATATCAGCCAGCTGCTCTTTTGATAAATTGGCAGAGTTAATATGGTTTACTAAACACTCTGCTTGGAGTTTTTCAAACTCTTCTTTCATTGAATTGGTATCAAAATCAGTTTTGAGTTTATCTAATAGTTGATACACACCGGATGTGTGATCTCCATATATTCCAGGTGCTTTCACCATTAGTGCTAGTAATGGTTTTATTGTGTTTAAAAAAGCTAATGTATCTATATCTGTGAAGTTTTGTGGAACGTTTCCATCTTTTGCTTTATCGAAATGATTGAGATCAAGCTGATCAATAAGTGTGAGCACTCTTGTTGCAGGATGTTGGTTAAACAAATTGCCTGGAATGGTGCTGATAACACTTAATTCAAACTGAACTTCGCCATTGTAGGTGGTATCCAGTGTTGCTGGTGTTAAGCTTAAAATATTTATCACAGAGCAAGCTATATCAGCAGGATCTTCTATGCCAAAATCTATTTTTAATTGGTCAAAGCCTATAGGGGCTGACGGTGCTGTTGCTTCTATAGTTGCGATAGTTCTGGCAATAAGAAGGTGGAAAGCTGGGTGTTTTTTAAAGTGTTTTTGATTTATTGGATCAAACTTATTTAAGAATGTAACGATGTTTGTTTGGGTTTGACCTGTGAAATTTGCTATTTCCGCAATTTGTGTCATAAATGCCAAAGCAACATCAGGCTTTGCTGTTGCCAGATTTGTTTCAGCGGTAGTTCCCATGCTCCAAAATAGCGCTTGAAGCGGGATAGTAAGCTGGTTCCCGGAAAGTTTTTTAATCATTGAGCCTATGGCGGTAATAAAGGGGATGGGGTCTCTGGCTTCTACAGGTATAGCATTTAAGATTGCCAGACCGGTTATAATTTCAGTTTCCTGACCAGCAACTGCTGGATCCAAGGCAGAGAATTGAACTGGAGTTGCAGGTGCAGGGGTTCCTGTACCATTTAATACCAGTGCCTGAAGTTTCTTCCCAAGAGGAGCTATAAAGCTGTCCATATCTGAAGTGCCAACAAGAAGACTCAGTAAATTTGCAACTGATAGATGATTTGTTTTTTCTTTTGCAACGTCTTGTAGTTTTAAACCGCCGGCGGTATCTCCAATCAAACCTTCCAAGTAGTCTTTTATAGTTGTATCTGCTTTGAATTTTGCACCTTCTTTGATTAAGCTGAACATGAACTCAATACAATCAACAAGTTCCGTTGAGAAAGGTTTTGAGGCGATTTGTGCTGCGATTTCCTTACGAAGGGTGTTTCTTTCATTAACCAGAGCGGTATTGTTTTGATCGATGGATGCCAGAAGTTCTAGAAGTTCGGCTGCGTTTCTAATGTCATCTATGGTTGGGGTTGATTTTTTTAGAAGAGTTACTGCATGAGTGACAATAGTTTTAAATGCTGTTGATGTTATGCGGAGCTTACCTTCTTTTTGTATGCGTTGAAGTAGTTTTACATCATTTACGATATCTCTTACAGTGATCGGAAGACGCCCATTTGCTGCATCATAATTGCCTATAATGTTGGCTGTATAACTTTTAAGAGTTTTACTCATTTGTTGAGATTGCGCTGGATCCGGCGCATGGGTGTCTTCCCAGGTTATTCTATCGGCGAATTTAACGTTATAAGCGGGCACTCTTTTTGTGTCTGTCCCCTTTGTAAAACGAACAATGTTTGGATAACCTGAATGAATCACTAAGGTTAGTGGAGAAACTTTTTCTTTTTTGGGGTCAGACATATCCATAATTAAATAACCCAAAGTAACGGTGGTTACTGGGCCAGACGTTTGACGTGCTGTTACTGTATAGGCTTGCCCATCAATAACAATTACATAGTTTTCAGGGTTAGATTTTGTCGCAAATTTTGTTATATCCTCAAGGGCCATTTGAGTTTCTGCAGTTTGTGTTAGTGTTTTTCTGGTTAGATCATCAAAAGGCTTACCTAAAACAGATGCGTACTGTGCGTTTGTTACATCTATTGTTACCCCAGTAGAGGCAAATGTCCCTGAAGTGGTTTCCGTTTGTAATGCTTGAGAGAAAGTATCTGTAAAAGACAGTGTTTGTGTTTGTCCCTTTACCTGGTCGGCTAATTGAGGAACGCGTTGATGTAAAATTTTTGCAATATTATCTGCAACGGCATGTAGATAAGGTTTTTCAAATTCGGTTTTAAGATCTTTAACGTCTTGAAGGTACAGACAGATTCCAACAAATTCATCTGTAGTGAGTGCATTGATATGGAGGGATGGGTATTTCCGTTGAAGATCTTCTTTTAAAAGATCCAAATGCAAACCAAAAGGATTCGTTAAAAGTCCAGTATGAATAGCTTCGAACATTTTCATGGTAAAAAGATGTAAAAAGGCAACATCCCGTTGTGATTTCTCTACGGTAATACCTGCTTGAACAGGTGTTTCCATGGAATTTGTTGTTAGTAATGTGGTAGCCGCTGTCCCAAAAGTATTTTTAGTAGCTGCTAAAGCGGTGTCTTGATCACTTTTTTGAGACCCAGGTCTTAGTACTCGTTCTACAGACGAGACTTCAGACGGTGTTGCACTGCCAGCGGCTGTAAACAGTTGGCCAGATACCAACAACTCAAAAACGCTTAAGCTGGCTAATGCTGTGTTTCTGGCCCCTTCTGTCATTTGCAGTGAGGCTGCTTTTTGGCTTATAACACTCTTGGATGAAAGCATTGTTAGATATTTTGATTTTATATCTTTGTTTGACCCATCAACTGCTTTTTCAAAAGCTCCATTAGCGTGGAAATGTAATACAATGGTGTCTGCACTACCTGTTTTAGCGAATGTTACAACACTTTTCCCGGAAGCATCTGTGGTGGTGGTTGCAAATTTATATAGATCAGGAGTGCCGCTGAGTTGAAGCTGCAGTTCATCAAGCCTGAATGATGCTTGAGAAGAGGGCATTTTTGGTACGTCAATTTTAAATGTTAAGGTTGTTTTATCGGAGGAAAGGCCGGTTGGACTTCCAAAGTTGGATAATACGGCAGGATCAGTTGATGCATGTGATGATGCTATTGCAGCTAAAGTTGCAGCGGTGTTAAAGCTGTTGATTTTACTCAATAGTTCTTTATAGTCGATTTCTGATGGTGCAACGGATTGAAATTGAGCAATAAATTGCAGCGCATAATGGATGTTCATAGGGGTGGGGGCCGCAGATAGAATATCGCATAATCTGTCGGTCATGCGTCTAACGGTGTCCCAGGCATCTGTGTAGCTTTCACGGGTTTTGTCGAAGCTGGCTTCGAGTATTGAAAGTTGTGTTCGTAATGCATCAATTCTGGATTCAAGATGGGATGCCGGTATATCGTTTATGGTTGGAAAGGTTGTAAGTGTTGCACTCGAAAATGTCGGGCCTGATGTAGCAAATGTCAGCTTAATAAACCCGGTGTCTGAAACCATATTTACAACGGTGTTTGGTCCTTCTACAACAGGAGCTTGTATAGTATATACTTTAGAGTCGTAGGTAATAGTGTCTCCTAAAGTTAAATCTGAAAGCAAAAGGGCATCAAATCGAGTAGATGCTTTGACACTGCTACCACTATCTGTTGATTTTGTTGCAATATTTTCTGGTAGAGTTGTTTGTTGTGCGGATATCAGTTTCTTATCCGCTCCAAAAATGAGGGTAAGCAGTTTGTCACTTTCGGTTAATGTTACAGTTGTTGTTCTATCTGGATTATTTGTTTGTTTTAAGCCTGTATATTTTTTCCCATCAATAGTAATCTCTTTTGCTTTATGGGTAGCGTCAGGATCTGTACTAAAAGCAAGATCAGTTCCATCAAACGTTAATTCTGTTAGAGATTTTATTGTACCAGTAACAACGTCTCCCGTTTTTTTGCTGAAATCCGTAGTGGTATGTGTGCCGGCAAACTGGGAGGTGTTTTTATCGAAGTATACAACCAAGGTTTGATCTGGATTTTTGGTGTTGGTGAAGGTCAGTGTGTGATTTGCTGCATCATATCTGGCGTTTCCAAATGTTTGGCCACCTTCCGTAAGAGTAAGCGTGCTTGGATCAACACTAACAGACTTCCCTCCAATGCTTACTAACAATGTACCGTCACTGCTAAGCTTTGCTTTTAAAAGGCTTTCCACATTAAGCTTTGTTTTGCTTAGATCTGCTGGCGTGGTTTGTTGTACCTCTAAAACTGGCTGAATGTGTTCTTCTGCAGTGGAAAAATTTCCTGCGCTATCAAATCTAAGTAAAAGGTGTCCTTTTTTATCAGCTCTATGAAGCAGGCAAGTGGTATCTCCTGTTGCAGATACCTGGGTTAGCTTAGGCTCAAGTGTGTATACTTGCCCATTACTATGTGTTAGTTTGGTTTGTCCTGATATTTGTCCTGATTGATAGGTAAGATGTTCAAGTTCTGTTTCAATGCCTGGGGTAACCTTGGCATCACCAAAGATATTTGTGGCTACATTAATCTCTGCGTCGGTACATAGGTGTGTTGTTTTATCAAACAAAAGATGAAGTAGGCAACCATCATCACTTTGTAGTCTGCAATAATCATGGTTTGGATAAATTGTTGTGTTAGTTAATTTTACCGTGTACTCTCTAGTGTTAAATGTTAGTTTATCTTGTCCTGATATTTTATCTCCAGAAAGAGCGAGTTGATCAAAGGTTGTTTCGCTTGCAGTATCCGGAGTAACCCTCTCAGTAGCAACGGTTATCTCTCTATTCATGAAATTTAAAGTTTCAGAGCAGTTTTTAGTGCTTTTATCAAAAGTAAGCCGAAGAATATTTTTTGAATTGGTAGTGTTTACAAGATTTACAAGAAAATTGCCACTTGAATCCTTCACGATGTTGCCGGTTATTACAAATTCTGAACCACTATACGTTAATCTTTTTTGTCCTGATATCAGACCTGTTGAATCATCAAAAGAGAGCGACTGAAAGTCCGTTTCAGCTATGCCTGAAGAAACCTTTTCTGTTGGATTAGCAACAGATCTTGTACTAACAACAGCATTTAAAAAGTCACCTGTAAGCGAGTCGAATGATAATGTCAGTGTTTTATCATTTTCTGTTGCAGAAAGTATAGTAATACCATCAGCTTTTACTGTGGCAGGATTAGAGAAAGTATATGTGACTCCATCAATCTTTAATGTTCTGGTAGCTGTATTCCCATTTAATGTGAGTTGTGATCCCGCATATGAAAGCGTTTCTAGTTTTTCTGTATTTGAGTTCTGATCTATAGCATCTACCGTTGTTTTATCCAACACTTCGTCTGTATGTGTACCTAGCCATGCTGACGAGGCTTTATCGAATGTTAAAATCTGACTGTCTGTTTTTGTAGGGTTACTGTTACGTAATGTTAATGTTCGGGTTGAAGAATCCGTATCATCCATATGACTAAAGACATAGGTTTCTGAGCTTAGTGTTACCTTCAACTGTCTAACATTTACTGTGCGTATTCCTGATGACGTATCTGTAAAAGTAATATTTCCTGAGGAATCCAGCGTTGTTTGTGCCGTGATTGCTCCAATTTTAACATCTGTTGTTTTTTGATGTGAACTTAGTGTGGCTGCTGTGGCTTCATAATGGGCATTAAGTGTGGCTATTTGTGCAAGTGTAGTGTGTCCGGCTTGAAGGGCTTTAAGAACCTCGTCTGATCCTTTTGTAACCTGAACCGCTGCACTAAGATCCGTAAGATGTGTTTTTAAACCTGTAAGTACATAAAAAATGGTTCTGATGTTTGGATCCAGATGAGAGGTGCTTTTATCAACGCCTACACGTTCGCCGTTTGCCAGTATTTGGTGTTCAAACACTGGAACAATTTGGTCTACACTAGCACTGAGATGTTGTGAAAATATGTTGCGTTGAGAGTCTGTTAACAGTCCAGAACTTAACACTGTTTTTGCAAATTGTGCCAGTAGTGTAATTTTTGTGGCAAGTTCCGGGATATCGGTACCTGCATTAAGCAACTGTCTTGTCTCTCTCGAAAGACTGGTTAGGTGTACTGAAATGTTTTTGAACAGTAATTCTGTAAAGCGAGGTGGGTTGCTTTTGGATATATATTTGTTAAGAATCCAGGTTTGAGGTTCACTTAGTTCTTTATTTTGTTTTAAAAGTTCCAGAACAGGTTTTAATTCATCCGGGAGAACTTCGGTAACGGATAGAGCGATTAGAACTGGAACAATGGTTTGTTTGCGGACTTCCCGTTGTTTTTGGATGGCTTTTGAGTCTTCTGTAAGACCTTTGGCTTTCAGTTTATCGGCATCGGCTTTTTCGGCTTTGCTTTGTAATTCTTTGCTGTATTGATCCTCTAACCGTTGAATAGCACTCATTGAAGAAGTTCCCCAATAATGACGAGATAGAACGCCTCGTAACTGTCCTAAAGCTGACAATATTTCTGGTGTAGCAGGTTGTGAAAAGAGTTGTTTAAGAGAGGTAAAAATATTGGCATCTCTATCTTTTCGAACTGTTTTACCGTAGGCTGTTAAGTTTCCGGAACCGTCGGTTTCTTCTGGGTTTGTTTTTAAATGATGCACAAGATGTAAAATGTCAGTTGATGTTAATAGTACTGGCACTGGATGAGTCGATCTTCCTGCCCTATCAAAATAAGAAAGAGTTGTATACACGCCCATATCTTCCAGTTTAAAGGCCGTTTCCAGGTCGAAACGGGTATCGAGATTGTCGCTAATAAAACCATGGCAGGCCTTAACAACAACATCTAAAAAGCTAGCATCTGTTGTAATAATTGTGTTGAAAAATCCATTAATGTCTGCTTCAGTTGGGCAGGCACCTTCTTTTGACCACTCTGTTAACTGCTTCAAAATTCCTTTGGTTTGGTCATTTAGTTGGGCAATAAAATCTTGTTGATTATGCTCGGTGGCTGTAATTAATAATCTATTCCATAGCACAAGTGCTTTTTTTACTTCATCAGTTGACCCTAATGTTTGAGCCGTACCTAAAACAGTTTCTTGAAGTTTATGGGAAGATGTTTGTTGTAGTAATCGTAAACTTTCCTGGTTTTGTTTTTCGGAACTGTATTCCTTTAAAAAATTAATAGTTTCAGCTGCCAAAAAGCCTGATCTGTTTTTTGTCAACTTTGCTACTGTGCTTTCTACTGACTTAGGATCTAAAGCTGTCCCGTTATCATATTGCCTTACCAGATCATTAAGCTTTTCAAGTGTTGCTAACTGTTCCTTTGTGATAAGTGTGGTTTTTTTGCCTTTTTGAGTAGAAAATGCCGATAAATTAAGAAAATCACTCGAAGTTGTTCCACCTTTTTTAGATGTGGATTTTGAACTTGATCTAACTGTTTCTATTGCAGCCGTAAAGGCAGAAACTGGATCAAACTCTTTATCTTCCCAAATAGTTTTAATACGAAGCAGTTCCGCTTTCAGTGTGCTAAGTTGTTTGTCTGATGGTGTGTCAGGTAGTTGCTTATGGATAGAAATTAAGCCTTCCATAATGTCGTTTATTGGAAAGGCTACACAGTGGTCCTCTGTTTTGCACCGTATAAGCTGGTTGTATTGATTAATCCAATGTTTTTGGGTATCCGTTAATGATGCGTGTTGTTTTAATGCAATTGGCAGTTGGCCTTGAAGTTTTAATAAATCTCTGGCGCTGTTTAGTTGCGGAATGGTGTGTGAAAGAAGTCGAGTTAGTCTTGATGCTCCAAGAAGCTGGGCAGGATCAGTTATACCTGAAATATGAGTTTGAAGCTCTTTTTCAATGTCTTGTATAAGGGCAGGGTTATCCCGTAGTTTTTCAATGAGTAATGTTTCCACTGTACTTTCATATATAGGGAATTTTTGAAGCAGTGTTAGCGTAGTGGTTACAATATATGTAATTTCACTACTAGTAGGTAGAGTTTTGGCTAGGTTGTGTTGTAACAAAGCTATTAAGGCTTTGCTTTGTGCAGCTCCAGAAAAATCATTTCCTTCAGAAATTTTTTCAAGTAGCTTTATAATATTATTTTCGTTCTTTGTTGCTGATAATGACTGTGTAATAAGTTGGTCAACAAAAAAACATTGAGCGTCAGTGCCAAGCTTTGCTAAAGATGGCGTAATGTTATCTTTAAAAACTGCGGTAGTGCCTAAATCCTCTCCATTACTGATTAACTGCGCAAGTACAGCAGATGTTTCTGGATGATTTAGTAATTCTTCCAGGTTATCTGTTGATGTGCTGTTATCTAATTTAAATGCCTTTATAAGTGCTGATAAAAGAGGTTGATTATCAGATTGCCCATTGGAAGCCATTACGGCACGCAAACTGTCAGCATGTTTTCTTAAAAGTTTTTGTAGGTCTGTTCGCTTAGCTTGTGCAGCTGGTTTATTCGTTGCTTCGAGGGTGTTGATTTCTTCAGCAAATTTCTGTAGTCCATCGAAAATAAGTAGATCTACCAGTTGGAGATCTTTTTCTTTACTATCTCTGGATAAAGATTTTGTTACGGTAGCATATTGTGCCCCTAATAGTGTTTGAAAATGTTGCACTAATGCTTTTAGTACGTGGTGTTGTACTTTGTGTTGTGCTAACAGTTTGTTAACATGTTCCAGTTTTTTTTGAGGTGTGTTGAGTGTTGTCAGTTGATTCAAATCCATCAACGCACTGTCTAAGAATTGTTTTAAAAGTGTTGGATCTGGTTTTGAACCTGTTGGGAAAGAAGCTAGTGCTTTAGCTCTACTGGCTAATCGGGCGTTAATTTCGTCTACAGAATTTGAATTGGGTTGAAAAGAGGGTTGACTGGGATTGATACTGCTTATTCTTAACATAACACTTTCTCCTTAACGTGTTGAGAGTAAGTTCTACCTTTATTATCGGTGATACTGGGTATAAATTGCAAGTACACCTATAAGGATAGCCAGCAGTAAATCTGGATAACAACTGGTGTTCCGGATTACACTGTTGGTTTTAGTGATGGATATGACTTGTCATTATCTTGCTTTAACCCCCGCAGCAAAATAAAAACCCCTTTTGTACCCCTTTGTAAGAGAGAATTTGCCCGGATTTGGGAGGGTTCAAACATTTAAAAAAATGGATGGGTTAGAGTTGGGGCTTGTCCATGCTTTTTTTGATTTTTTCGATGGCTTTTTTGTAGATTCTTGAGATTTGGGATTCGGAGATATTGAGGCCGCTACCGATTTGTTTGAAGGTGAGGTCGTCTTTGGCATGGGCTACTACTACTTGTTTTTCACGGGTGGACAGGGCTTTCATCGCCTCTGAAAGCTGAACGCCGGTTTCGACTTTGTTTTCAAAATCGGCTCTGTCGTTTGTGGCCATGTAGACGTAGGCGGCGTCGGTGATCCAGTCGTAAAAGCGGGACGGGTCGCCTTTGCTGAGGTAGCGGATATGGTCTTTCATGGCGCCGATAATCCTGGCCTGTGCCAGTGGCCAGATGTCAGGGTATTTATTGGGGTTCCATACCTTGATGGTTTCCAGAAATTCCAGGGAGGCCAGGGTAGAGAGATCATCGCCCTCACTGTCGGCTACGAAAGGAGGGAGGCTTCTCGTGTAGCGTTTTACCAGATAATCCAGCTTGGCACTGTAGTGGTATAAAATATCCTCAACATAATGTTCCAGCAAAAATACTTTGACATTATTTAAAACCGGTTCGCAGATTGT
>JACCDG010900408.1_pt1 | contig 18608 bp, 17 predicted proteins | sample 7442471 | NCBI WGS metagenome assembly JACCDG01 (sample SAMN15323444, study PRJNA562643) | freshwater metagenome | isolation source: river surface water | place: USA:Blue River Watershed | collected 2017-08-17 | reverse complement strand
TGCATACGGTCGGCGTCAATGCCGGCTATACCCAGACCGACGTGGAAGTCGCAAGCCGCATCTTGACCGGCATGCGCTGGCTTAATTCGACCAACGCCCAGCCGAACGCGATGGGCCGGGTAGGCGGGGAGTATTATTTCCATCCGCCAACGCATGACAGCGGCGCAAAGAGCATGCCTTTCTTGAACATGCAAATCGAAGCTTATAGCGCCCAGGACGGCGACGCCAAGATCACGGAATTCCTGAATGCGCTGGCGCGCCATCCGATGACGGCGATTCATATCGCAACCAAGTTGGTGCGTCATTTCATTTCCGACGATGTCAGCGAACCGAATGCGCGCGATATTATCTCCCGCATCGCGGGCGTGTTCATCAGCAGCGACGGCGACCTGTCCGAAGTCGCCCGCGCCATGGTGATGCACAGCGGCAGCTTGAATGTGCGCAATTTCCAATATCCGCAGCCAGATCAAATTATGATCGGCATGATGCGTGCCGGCAATTTGATCACTGCGCAAGGAAGCCCGGAAGAAGACGCGCTTTTGGATGAGTATGTGTTCAATCACCTGACTGTTTTGAATATGCCGCATCTGCAGCCGCCCGATGTGCGCGGTTTCTTGCCCGGTTCGCAATGGGTCGGAGAGGCGAATTTGATGAATATCTACGACCATGTCGCCATGATGGCTCCGCGCATTGCGTCGCGCAGACGTGCCGCAGATTTTTACAACAGTTCGATCGGCATGGTGGTTGATGCCGCAAGCCGGTTAAGCACGACCAAGAATATATTGCGGTTTACCGAAGCCGAGCCGGTCAATGCCGTAATCTGCACGGTAATGAGCCAAGAATTTTTAAAGCGCGGCTAGCACCAGGTATTGGGGAGAATAGGGATAATGCAACAAGACATACCGCAAAAAAACAATATAGGCCGCCGCAGCTTTTTGAAGGCCTCGGGGGCTTGCGCCGGCGCTTTGGCGACTTTCAGCACGCCCAAGCTTTTAATGGCCGGCGCGCATAACGACAAAAAACTTTTCTTTATCAAGCTTGCCGGGGGCTTGCGTACCCTGATGTCGGTCGCGATCCCTTATGCCGATCCGCATTACAGCCAGCGCTATCGCAATTTTGCAATCCCGGCCCCGGGTTCCGTAAATGTGCCGCAAGGTTTTCAGCCAGCATTTTACCTGTCCGATCAAATGGGGCTGCATTGGCGTATGCCGGCTCTTTACGGCATGTTCAGCCGGGGCGAGGCGACTATTTTCCATGGCGTCGCGAGTTCCGCCAGCCCGAACATCGTCAACAATTTATCGCATTTCGAATCGACCAAGCTTTTGGATAATGGACTCAATCAAATGAGCGGCTCGAACAGCACCGGCTGGATCAACCGTCTTTTGGAAGTGATTACCGGCGAAGCCAATCCCGGCGCGGTATCGATCAATGGCGGTCCCGTGCCGATGGATGTTTTGCGCGGGCCGGAACCGACGGCGGTGTTCACGCCGCCCGGCAGCACGCCGGAAAGCGCCACGCTTACCCGCATCCGCGAAACCATGGGCAATAGATCTTTGCGGCAAAACTTTGATACCGCCTTGGCGCGCCGCGAATCGGTCAATCAGCTGTTAAACGGCAGCAACGTCAATTTTCAGAATTTTTCCAGCCACTGGGCCTTCCCGTTGCACATGCAAGTCGCAGCGATGCTGGCGTCTATGGATCCTGCCTCGGCGCCTGCCGTTATCGCGCACGAGATGGGCGGATTCGATTGGCATGTGGCCGGCAACAATGGCACAGGATATCCCGCAAGCAGGCTTGCGCATATGGACGAAGGTCTTGCCGCTTTGGTTGATGGACTTAAGGCGTCCGGCAAATTCAGCAAATCTCTTATTATCGTTGCCTCTGAATTTGGCGGCTCCGCCGAGGCCGCGACCGACGGCATCGACCATGGCAGCTATGGCGCGATGCTGGTCATTTCCGGCGATCCGAATCTAATGTCCCGCCCTGGCGAAGGCATCGTCGGCAATTTCCCCGGCTATCAAATGATGAACGCGCAAAAGCAATTGCCATGTTCGATGGTTGGGCCGAATTTGATTCGGCAGTATGTTGCCGCATTTTACGGTTTAAGCCAAAGCGAAATAGATTATGTCATACCTTATCAACAGCAAGGCATGGGTGCTTAAGCCCTTATCATTTCCTGATGCTCCGCTTAAAAAGCCGCCCCCCAAAAGGGCGGCTTTTATGTTGTATTGTAAACAAAGGAGATAAATGAGGATTTAGAACTATTATAAATCTAAGAATTTTTCTCTAAAAGATCAATTTCTGCAGGAAATTCTCTCTTTTTTGTGATAATATGAAATATAGGGTTAATAAAACCCAGACCTGGATAAACACGAGAATTTTTAAAGCAACAAGCCAGGAAAACGAGGCAGGTTCAAATGGCGCAGGTGATTATTCCAAGCTCTGAAGAAACCATGTACCGCAAGGCGGAACTGTCCACCCGTGCCGATCGTCTGCCCGCTGTGGCCAAGACCGCGGCGCCTTTGAAATTGGATATGATTCCGTTGCAGGCCAAGGCCGCGATGTTGCGCGATGGCATGCAAATCAAAACCAGGCGCAACCAAGCCGCTTTGCAAAAATTGCCGCAAATGAGCCCGGCGCAATTGAAAGCCAGTTCGGATTTAAGTAAAGAGCCGGTCAAAAGACAGGGCCGCCTGTCGCAAAGTCAAAAAGAATTCTTGATGACAAGCTTGGTCGGCGCATCGGGCGGATCGCAATCGGTCGGCGATGCTACATCGGTTATGCTGGCGCACCGTTTCGGCTTTATGCCCCGCGCCGAAGAATTGGACGCGATGCGCAGAAGCGCAAAAAAGTGGATTTTGGACCAGCTTAATTCCACGGCTCTCGATTTCGGCATGCAAAACGGCTTTAAGAGCATGGAGCAGATGATTTACGAATTCAGCGCCGTCGCCGGAAACCTTAACGCGCCGGCTCGTGCGCAGATTATGGCGAGCTATATGAACGAATCGATTCTGTATCAAATGGTCAAGGCCAAGACCAAGCAACCTGTCGCTTTCCGCCTTGCCGAGTTTCTGGCCGAAAGCTGCATTCCGGTTCGTTTCCACAGAACTACGCCGCAAGATTATTGGATCGCGATGAGCGCCAGCGCCTATATGATGGAAATTTTCGTGCCGCTGATGTTCGCCGGAACCTATGCCGACATTCTAAAGAAAACCGTGCGCAGCCTGGGCCATATGTTCGATTTGGACGGGCAGTTTAGCCGTTATACCGTGGGCCAGCTATCCTTGCAGAATTATGCGCGCGAGCTTTTGGAATTGCACACTGTCGGCGTCGATGGCGGGTATGGCCAAGCCGATATCGAAGGGCTTGCCGATTTGTTTACCGGCCTGCGCATTTCCAGAACCCATCTGCCCAATTCCGGCGGCGGCAAGTTTTATGTCGATCTTCGTTATCATGCCTATAACAAGGCGAAAACCGTTCCTTTCTTGGGGCTACATTTGCCCGCACCGGGATGGAACGAAGCCAATGTCGAGGCGCAAATCGACACCGTGATGGAAGCATTGGCAAGGCATCCGAAAACCGCGCGCCGCTTTGGGTTAAAGCTGGTGCAATATTTTCTGCATGACAACCCCGATTCGGTTGCGGAATTGCGTTTGCTTGTCGATCAACTGCGCGACGTATATTTGCAAAATGGCGGCAGGCTCTTGCCTGTGTTCAAAACCTTCTTTGAAAGCGCGCCAGCGTACAGGCCCACCTACCAAAAAACGCCGCAGCCGCAGAATTGGCTGACCGGCTTGATCCGCGCCGGCGGTCTTTCCGGGCGCGGCAGTTTAGAGGACGGCATTTTATTCGCCAACGTCATCGAAAATTACCTGCCGATGCTGAATCAGCCCTTCAAATCCTGCCCCACGCCCGAAGGCTGGCTTTTGAACGACGGCAAGCGGTATTTGAATGACGCGCAAATCACGCAATATTTTAAAATGGCCTCGATGCTGGCGCCTTCCATTGCTGCGAAAATGTCGGCGACGGATTTTTATAATCGCGTTTTGGGCGCGTATGCGGGGCCGTCCTCGCGCTCGATTCTTGGCTATGTCGCAAGCGAGCCTGTCACCGCCATTATCGCAACCGCATTAAGCCCCGAAGCCTTGTACAAAGGATCGACTCTATGAAACAGGATCAAATGATAAGCCGCCGCGATTTCATGCAGTTTACCGGCGCTTGCGCAGGCGCCTGCGCCGTCAGCATGGCCAATCCCGGACTTAGTTTTGCAGGCCCGGGCGGCGCGACCGCGAAAAGGCTTGCCATCGTTTATCTGTCCGGCGGGCTTGATCAATTGACTTTCTTGCCGCCTTATGCCGACCCGAATTACAAGGCAAAGCGCGGGCCGTTTGCCGCGCCGTCCCCCGGCGAAACGCCGCCGCCGAATTGGGGCCAGACGCAATATCTGAACGATATGTTCGGCCTTTACGGCATGCCGCATATTTACCCGCTTTTGCAGAACGGCGATATGACGATCGTTCATTCCTCGACCGTAAATTGGAATTGCAATCAGTCGCATTTTCTGGAAACCGAACTGGTGCAAAAGCAAAATTTCGGTCCGCAAAGCGGCATGGCGCCCGGATTCGTGAACAGGCTTTTGACGGAAATCGTTGGCGAAAATTCTCCCGGCGCGTTGTCTTTTTACGGCAATCCGAATTTGCCGGTGATTCTTTCAGGGCCAGAGGCGGTAGGATCTTTCCAAGCGCCCGGCCAGCCGATCGAGGCCAGTTTGCTGCAAAAGCTGCGCGCTGCCATGGGCAGCGGCTATTTGCGCCAGTCTTTTGACGCCGCGATTAACAACCAGAACAACACCGCGCTTGCGCTGGCCGGCCATCCGATCAATTACAATAACTGGAATTTTCCAACCCAGGCGCAAACCATGGCTTTGATGCTTGCTTCCGATCCTTCGGTCGCGCCGATCGCTGGATACACACAGGTTGACGGATTTGATTGGCATTCTTTCCGCACGTTGGATATCACGGCGCAGCTGAACAATTTATCCCTGGGCCTGCGCATCATGGTCGACACGCTGAAATCCATGCCTAGCCAAGGCGGCGGCGCGAACGCTTTTGAAGATACCTTGATTGTCGTGTTTTCGGAATTCGGACGCTCGGTCGCGCCGAACGGGCCGGAACCTTATATTGGCGGCATCGACCACGGTCATGCCCAGGCCGGAATGATCCTGACCGGAAATCCCATGTTGCGCGGTGCCGCCGGCGGATCGGGCTTGATGGGAATTTGGCCCGGCCTTTCCAACACGCCAGGAAACATGCTTACGCCCACCGCCAATTTCATGGATGTGGTGCGCGAATATATGAGAGCCCATTTCGGCCTGACCTCCGAACAAATTCAGCGCGTGATTCCGCATTCCGGCCAAGGCGGCGGGCTGGGCGGCGCCTAGGTATCGCGTCTTGCTAAAATGGCCTTTACGGGCTAAATCTAGCCCATGGCTTATTGGCTAGTTAAATCGGAACCTTCCGTTTATTCTTTCGCGCAACTGCAGCGCGACAAAAAAATTCATTGGGACGGCGTGCGCAATTTCCAAGCGGCGAATAATCTGCGCGCCATGAAAAAGGGCGATCTGACTTTTTTTTACCATTCCAATGACGGCAAGGAAATCGTCGGCATCGCCGAAATCGTCAAAACCGCTTATCCGGACCCTTCGGATAAAAGCGGCAAATTCGTCATGGTGGACATCGCACCTAAGCGCGCCTTGAAAAACCCGGTTTCCCTGGCCGTTATAAAATCGCAGCCGGATTTGAAGGAAATGGCCCTGATCCGGCAATCCCGGTTGTCGGTGATGCCGGTGAAAACGGCGGAGTGGGATAAAATCCTCGAACTTGCGGAGTGATTGAAAAAAGCAACGCTTCGCTGTATGGTGTACAGCCATGTTGGAAGCCACATCCCCAAGCCCCACCCGTTTTATCGTCGTCGCCGCCTGCGTTTTGGTGGCGGTCGTCGTCTTCGCGATGTATCCGTCGCAAATCGTGCCGATGGATCCTTATCAAGCCGCGCTTTTGGACGTACAGCGGAAAAACCACAAGCGGGATTATGCCGAGGCCGCAAAAGCGATTCTGCAAATCATTCCCTTGCATCCGCAAGACGCGGAATTGCGCTATCAGCTGGCGGTGGCTTATCGTGGCATGGGCCAGATGGATTATGCGACAACCCAATATCTTGCCGCCATCAGCTTGGATGCCAATCACAAGGGCGCGCTTTACGATCTCGGCTATTACTACGCCAGCCAAGGGCAGCTAAGCGGCGCCGAATCCATGCTGGCGCGCCTGCAAAAAATGTGCTCTATGGGAAGTGCCTGCGCCGAGCGCGATACGCTGTCGGCCGCCGTCAATCAATTGCGCTTGCGCCAGAATTATCAAAAGCCTGCGCCATAAAAGGTTTTCCGATGGAACTGGTTTTCGCCCAGAATCTTGTAAAATCTTTCGGCGCGAAAAAAGCGCTGGACGGCTTTACGCTGCGTGCGGACAGGGGCCGGATTATAGGGCTGCTCGGCCCGAACGGCGCAGGGAAAACCACGGCGATGCGCCTTGTTTCCGGCTTTTTGCGCCCGGATGCGGGCGAGGTATTTTTAGCTGGAAAAAATTTGCAAGAAGACAGGCGAGCGGCCTTGCGCATGCTCGGTTATTTGCCGGAATCGATGCCGCTTTATCCGGATATGACGCCTTGGATTTTCTTGAACTTCGCGGCTCTTCTGCGCGGGCTTGGAAAGGAAGCGGTCACAAAATCGGCGCGGCTTTGCCAGATCGAAGACAAGCTTTATGACCGCATCGAAACCTTGTCCAAAGGCTATAAGCGGCGCGTGGCGCTGGCCCAGGCGCTGCTGCACAACCCTGAGATTTTAATCTTGGACGAGCCGATGGACGGGCTTGATCCCAATCAAAAACACCACTGGCGAAAAGTATTGACGGGCATAGCGGCAGAAAAAGCGATTATTATTTCAACGCATGATCTGCACGAGGCATGCGCCATGTGTCACCGTCTCGTTGTGATAGCGGGGGGGCGAATCGCCCGCGACCTTTCGCCGCAAGAATTGGCAGGGGGCGCGGGGGCCGAGGAAAATTTCCGCCGCCTGACCCAAGAGGTTGCAGCATCATGATAAAACGATCCTCTTTGTGCGCGATCCTGGTCAAGGAAATTTACGGGTTTTTCTCAAGCCCGGCGATGCTGGTCGTAACTTTCGCCTATTTGCTTTTATCCATGGCCTTGCCGCTTTATTTCGGAGGATTTTTTTCGCGCGGAATCGCCGATTTGGGGCCATTCTTTTTCTATCTGCCTTGGCTGAGCCTGATTCTTGTGCCCGCGCTTTCGATGCGCAGCTGGGCGGAAGAATTCCGCCAAGGCACCGTCGAGCTGCTATTCACCTTGCCGATACCGCGCGCGGATTTTATTATAGGAAAATTCCTTGCCGTTGCGGTTTTAATCGCCGCGATTCAGATGCTGACTTTCCCTATCGCCGTCATGCTGGGATATTTGGGCGATCCGGATTGGGGGCTTGTGGTATCGGGCTATATCGCGGGCGTTTTACTGGGCGCGGCCTATGCCGCGATCGGCCAATTCGCCTCTAGCCTGACGTCGAATCAAATCGCCGCTTTCGTCATCGGCGTTTTATTGTGCTTTGCCGCCAATCTTCCGGGCAGCGTGTTTTTATCCGATCTTTTCGGCGCGAGATTTTTCGATTGGTTCCTGTTGTCGGACGCTTTGCGCGGCATTGGGCTTTTGGCGGCGTATCAGGATATAGCGGATGGGCTGGTTTCTCTGTCCGGTGTTATTTTATTCGCGGGCTATGCCGTTTTGTTTTTATTCCTGACCGCGCTGAGCTTGCGGAGGCGGTATGCGTAAAGCCAAGCATCTCTTTGCCGTATCGGTTTTTAGCGCGATTGCGCTTTTTATCCTGATCGCCGCCATTTCCGGCGCGCTTTTCGCCAATGTTTCTTTGGATTTAAGCTCGGATAAAAAACACAGCCTGTCCGAGGCCACAAAGCAAGTGATCGCCAGCATAAACGAGCCCGTGACCTTGCGGTTTTATTACTCCCGGGCGCTGGGGCAAGAAGCGCCCGCCTATGGCGAGTACGCCGCGCGCATTCTGGCGATGCTGAAGCAATATCAAAATTCCAGGATCAAGCTCGAAATCATAGATCCCGAAGCCTTTTCCGAAACCGAAGACCAGGCGATCAAGGACGGGCTTGCGCCGATACCGCTTTACGGCGGAACCTCGCAAGGATTTTTCGGCTTGACCGCCTCTTCGATGCTGGGCAACCGCGCGGTTGTTCCCGCCTTTCAATTGGAACGCCGCGATTTGCTGGAATATGATTTGACGCGGATGGTGCAGGCTATCGCCCAGCCGCGAAAAGCCAAAATCGGCGTGATTACGTCGCTGCCGATGGACGCCGACATGTTCTCGCCGCTGTCGCGCGGCGACGGCGCGCCCGCGCCTTGGATGTTTTGGGCCTATATGCGCCAGGCTTTTTCCATGCAGAAGCTGGAAAATAATATCAGCCTTGTGCCGCCAGATGTCGATTGCCTTTTGATCGCGCATCCCAAGGGGCTCTCCGATTCCGCGCTTTATGCCGTCGATCAGTTTTTGTTGCGTAAGGCTTGCGCCGTGATATTGCTCGATCCGCATAGCGAGGCGGCGGCAGCAAGGCAAATCGCCAACCCCGAATCCGCCGCGCAATTTTCCGAATTCGGAAAATTCCTGGAGCACTGGGGCATTTCCATGCCGCAGGGGAAAATCGCCGCCGACCGCAATCTGGCGCAGCGGGTGATGTTGGATCAAAACAAGGCGCAGGATTATGTCGCCTGGCTGAAACTGGACGCGAAACAAGCGGCGCAGGGCGACGGGCTGACGGCGCATTTGAACCGGCTGAATTTGGCAAGCGCAGGATATTTTGATGTGACACCCAAGGACGGCATAAAAATTTCGCCGCTTTTATTCACCACCAAGGACAGTGCGGATGTGGACGTCGATAAAATCCGCTTTATGCCGGATTTGCAGCAGCTGCTTTTGGATTTCAAAGGCGATGGGATAGAGCGGGTTTTGGCGTTAAGGCTGTCGGGAAAATGGGCGTCGCTGTTTCCCGCGCCGCCGGATTCGGCGAAATCCAAAGACGTGAAAATGCCCGGCCATTTGGCAGCGTCGGAAAAAAGCGCGGCGATCATCCTGATCGCCGACAGCGATTTGATCGAAGACAGGTTCTGGGCGAAAATCCCGGAAAGTTTGAAAAACGGCTATTTGATGCCCAATGCCGACAATGCCGATTTCATCCTAAGCGCGATCGAGGACGCGATCAGCGGCATTTCGCTATCCGAAATCCGCGTGCGGTCGACCGTTGCCAGGAGCCTTGAAAAATTGGACGCGATGCGGCGCCTGGCCGAAGACAAATTTTTGACGCAAGAAGCCGCGCTGAAGATAAAATTGCAAGACGCGCAAACGCGCTTGGCCCAGCTTTTGGCACAGCAAAAGGAAAAAGGCGAAGGCGCGGAACAGGAAATCGAACAGACCATCGTTCAGGCCAAATCCGACATATTGGCGGCGCGGCAGGAATTGCGCAAAGTGCAGCTGGAATTGAACCGCGGCGTGCAAGGCTTGCAAGACCGCCTGCGCTTCTTGCTGGTTTTCGCTTGGCCGGTTTTGGCCTGTTTCGGGATTTGGGCGGCGGGACGGTGGGTTTGGCGCGCCCGAGAGGATTCGAACCTCTAACCTTCTGATCCGTAGTCAGATGCTCTATCCAGTTGAGCTACGGGCGCGTATTTAAGTTATCCAGGCCAGCTGCTTATCCTGCGAAGCTCCGAAGGAGCGAAGCGGGAAGCTACGGGCGCATTCTACTCGCATGGCCTTTTGGGCATGCATACTAAAAGCTCATCCTGAGCTTGTCGAAGGATGGGCTGCGGAGATTTGCGGTTGCTGCCTATGGTTCGACAGGCTCACCATGAGCCATGAAATAAGACGGAAGCAGCGTTAGCGGCAACGAGCCTTATCGAAGCCGTTTTTATTAACCAGTAATATGGACTTTGGCAAGCTTTGTTTTGTATTCCGCGCGGCGGTACGGGAACGCTTTGGGCCAGGGTCGGCGCATGGCGGTGCGTAACCCCCGGTTTTTACTAAAAAAATCGTGCGATAAGCGAATATCCCCTTGTCGCTGGGGCGGGCTTTGGTTAATATCGCTTCAGTTTTGATATCTTTCCCGGCGGGCAATGCCGGGCAAGTCACGGACATTTTAAAACAGCCGTTTAAAATAGCGGAAAAATCGGTTTACAAGGCGCAACCTTACCCCCTAATCAGTCATCGGAATAAAGCATGGACAAAACAATAAAAAAGTCTTTGAAGATCTCGGTCTTTTTCGCGGCGTCTTTGCTGCTTTCCGCCTGCGCCATGCCGCATTGGCAGGCCGCGCCGCAAAGCGAAAACACCGCCGTGGTCGCGCCTTATGGATCGGTCGCGGCCACCGGGCGCTATCCTTATCCTTTGACGCAAACCGCGCCGATGCAGCCCGTGCCGCAATTCTACACGCCCTTATATAACGGCCAGCCCTTTATCATGCCGCCGCCGACCCCTGGCAGCTTTACCGGAACCGATGTCAGCCAGAAAATCGACCATTTGCGCGTCGACCTTTCCAATTTGCAGGCCAATATCCAGGCCAATAGCGATGCGTTCCGCTCGATCCGTGTTGTGACCGAAAATCACAGCCAGGCATATCACGGCGTTGTTGCCGCTATCAGCGCAAGGTTGCAGGTTGGAACCACCCCCGGCAATCCGATCCTAGTGGATCAATGGAACGAGGCGCAGGCGCAGCTGGACCGCATCAATGAAAATATCGGCCAGCTGAACAATGTGTCGACGGCGTCCGCCGCCAATTCGACCCTTGCGAATTTCTTGCTCGAAGCGGCGCGCGCCGCCTATAGCCTTTCTGGCGCGATCGACGAAGATCACCGCCAATTGCGCATCCTGGAAGACGACATCAACCGCACCATCGTGATGATCGAGCGTCTGCTGAAAGAGCTAAGCGAAGATATCGCTCGCCAAACAACCTATGTACAGGGCGAGCGCAGCAATTTGACCGCGCTGTCGCTGGCGATCAAAAACGGCGAGCTTTATGGCATGAGCCTTGCGAACAGAAGCTTTATGACCATGCCTTCGGTCAGCAGCAAAAACCTGCAAAACGCCGTTGAGCCGGTGGCGTCGATGGATTTGACATCAGCCTTATCGCCTTTGGTCGTGATCCGTTTCGACCAGGCCAATGTGTCCTATGAACGCGCCTTGTACAGCGCGCTTAGCACGGCGATGGAACGCAAGCCGGACGCGCAATTCGACCTTGTCGCGGTGTCGCCTTCGCGCGGCAACCCTGCGGCGCAGGCATTGGGCACGTCCAGCGCCCGCAAATTCGCGGAACAGGTGTTGCGTTCTTTAACCGATATGGGATTGTCGCCGCAACGCGTGACCTTGTCGGCGAAGTCCAGCGAGACCGCCGACGTCAACGAAGTGCATTTATTCGTCAAGTAAAGAAAAATGACCAAAAGTTCTAAACGCGATTATCCCGTTTCCTGGGACCAGTTTCACCGCGACTGCAAGGCCTTGGCTTGGCGGCTTTTGGAACAGGGGCCGTTTCGCGGCATTGTCGCCGTGACGCGCGGCGGGCTTGTTCCGGCGGCGATCATCGCGCGTGAACTCGACATACGTTTTATCGACACGGTTTGCATCGCAAGTTACGAGCAGGAAAAAACCCAAGGCTCTTTGAATTTGATCAAAGGCATCGAAAGCGACGGCGAGGGGCTTTTGGTGATCGACGATCTGGTCGATACCGGCGAGACATTCAAGGCGATCAAAGCGATGCTGCCCAAGGCGCATTTCGCCGCGATTTACGCCAAGCCCAAGGGACGGCCCACGACCCACAGCTTTATCACCGAAGTCAGCCAGGACACCTGGATCTATTTCCCCTGGGATCTGGAACCGCAGCCAAGCCAGCCTATCGTGAACAATAGGTAATCCTTTTTGGGTTGTCCGGAAAAGGTCTTTATAGTATTCATAAGGATACGTTCATTGTATAGCGGGGGGTACAAAATGTGGGAGATGACAGATGAAGACCGTGCGGCTTGTGGGCAAATTGGCGATCCCCGCCGCGGGCAAAAACCGACGCCTCTCCCTTCCGGACAAGCAATAAACATGTCTGATGAAAATGATCGCGTGCCGGAGCGCACATATTTCGAGCATCCTGGATTCCGCGCGGTCTTTTCCTTAAGACCACTGGTGTTGGGGCATACTCTGATTCTTTCTGATGAGCCTGCGGCTTCTATGGCGGTCAAGGACAGAGCAGATCAGGAAAGAAAAAATCTTCATCAATGTATTCTGGCTGTTAAAGGAATTATTTGCCGCGCATTTAATGTAAAAGAATTTATATTGTTAGAGCGCGGTTCTAGCCCGCAAGGAGAGGGCAGCTTTTATCCTTGTCTTCATGTGATTCCAGGGACGATTACTGTTGATGACGCTATGTTCAGATATTCTTTTGATAAAAGGGTCTCTTGGGATAGTTTTAGTGCAGCAATAAATTCTGCTGCAAATAAAGAAGAGGGATATCTGTTATGTTCTGACGGTCGCCGGTCCGTATACACCTTTTCTCCAACTCAGAGAGGAGGACTCGGCCTGTACGAGCTAGGAGAGGTTGCTTCCAGGCTTGGTGTTCCGCCATTAATGGCTCAGATTTCGAATCCGGATTGCGCGATGTCGTACGCTCGAAGAGTTCGATCCATGTAAATCCTTGCAATCAATCGGCAAAAGACCATTTTCAACCTTCAACAGCCTCTATCGCGACATTGTCGATCAGCCGCGTGGTGCCGAGCCATGCGGCGCCGAGCACGCGGCCTTTGGATGCGGGCGCGGTCAGCGGCGCAAGGTCATATTCGTTGCAAGCCGCGATATAATCCACCCGGTCGAATCCGATTTCGCGCATTTGCCCGATCGCGTGCGCGATCACATGCGATGGGCTTTCCCCGCCTTTGATGCGGCTTGCGACGTCTTGCAGGATTTTATGGAATCCCGGCGCGGTTTTGCGCTGCTCCGCATTCAAATGCACGTTGCGCGAGGATAGCGCAAGCCCGTCGGCCTCGCGCATAGTTTTTACCGGGGTGATGCGCGTCGGGATATTCAAATCCTCGGTCAACGCCTTGACCACCAGCAATTGCTGATAGTCCTTTTCGCCGAAAAAAGCGGCGTCGGGCAGAACGATCATCAATAACTTTGCGACCACCGTGGTGACGCCGTCAAAATGGCCCTTGCGATGCGCGCCTTCCCATCGCGATGTGATATCGTCGACATGCACGATGGTGCGATAGCCGTTGGGATAGACTTCCTGTTCGGACGGGATAAACACCATATCCGCGCCGTGTTTTTCGCACAGGGCGATGTCTTGTTCCACGGGCCTTGGATAGCGTTTCAAATCGTCGGGCCGGTCGAATTGGGTCGGGTTTACGAAAACGCTGACGATCACCTTGTCGCACTGCGCGCGCGCCTCGTCTATCAGGCTCATATGACCTGCATGTAACGCGCCCATGGTGGGGACGAAACCGATGCGGCGGCCTTCCTTGCGCCATGGCGCCGTCAGCCGGCGCAGTTCGGAAACGGTTTTTACGGTTTGAATTTTATTCATGGCCTGGCCTATTTCTTGACCTTCTTTTGGGCGTAAAAACAATGTTCGGCGCTTGGGAATTTGCGCGCGTGCACGTCTTTGGCGTAATGCTGCGCCGCCTTTCCGATGTCCTGCGCCAACTGGGCGTAAGATTTTACAAAGCGCGGCACATGGCCGGTATTCAGCCCAAGCATATCGTCGCTGACCAGAACTTGCCCGTCGCAGGCGGGCGACGCGCCGATGCCGATGGTTGGGATTTTTAGGGGTTTGGTCAAGGCGCGGGCGATCGGCTCCATCACCGCCTCGATCACCACAGCAAAAGCCCCGGCCGATTCTATCGCAAGCGCGTCTTGTTTCAATTTCTTGACGTTTAAATCGGTTTTCCCTTGGGCCTTATAGCCGCCGATGCTGTTGACCGATTGCGGCTGCAAGCCGATATGGCCCATTACAGGGATGCCGCGCTGCGCAAGATAGGAAACGGTTTCGGCCATTTCGACGCCGCCTTCGATTTTGACCGCGCCGCAGAAAGTTTCGCTCATGACGCGCGCGGCGTTGCGAAAAGCTTGCTCCTTGGATTCTTGATAGCTGCCAAAGGGCATGTCCACGACGACAAGGGATTTTTGCGATCCGCGAACCACCGCCACGCCATGCGCGATCATGATATCCAGGCTTACGCCCAAGGTGGATGGCATGCCATAGAGCACCATGCCCAGCGAATCGCCGACCAGCAAAATATCGCAATGCGGATCCAGAATTTTCGCCATGGGCGCGCTATAAGCGGTCAGGCAGACGATTGGGTCCTTGCCTTTACGCGCCAATATTTGCGGGGCTGTTATTCTGCTGGGGTGGCTCATCGCTCTATTGCCGAAAGCTGGAAAAGGTTTATAAGGGATCGGATACAGCAACATTAAAGCGAAAACGAACGCCCATGACAAGCCCAATTGCCGCCCTGACGCTACTTCCCAAACGCGATGCGCGCGCCAGACACGGTTATCCTTGGATTTACAGCAACGAAATCGCCTGGGAAAAGAAATGGAAGACCCTTGATCGGGGCAGCCTGGTGCGGGTCAAGGACGCGCGCGGCGACGATTTGGGGGTGGGCATATTCAATCCCAATAGCCTGATCGCGGCGCGAATTCTGTCGCGCGATACCGCAACGCCGATAGACAGAGATTATTTCAAAAAGCGGCTAAGCGCCGCGCTGCGCCTGCGCGAGGATTTTTTTAAATCCCCCTATTATCGCCTAGTTCATGCCGAGGCCGATGGGATGCCCGGCGTCGTCATCGACCGTTTCGGCGATATCCTGGTTTGTGAAATCAACACTGCCGGAATGCAAGCGCTAAGCCCTTTATGGCTTGAGGCGCTGCAAGAATTGCTGCGCCCAAAAGCCGTTTATTTGAAAAGCGACAGCAATGCCAGAGAACAAGAGGGTCTTGAGCCGGAAACCAAATTCGCCTTTGGCGACGCCGCAACCCCGATTTTGGTCGAAGAAAACGGCTGTAAATTTTATTGCGATTTCATCAAGGGGCAGAAAACCGGATGGTTTTACGACCACAGGGCCAACCGGGCGATGATGGCAGGTTTGGCGCAGGGAAAGACCGTTTTGGATTTATATTCCTATTTGGGCGGGTTTGCGCTGGCCTGCGCCAAAGCGGGCGCGGCGCGGGTTGTGGCGGTGGACGCATCGCAAGCGGCGGCGGATTTGTTAAAAAAATCGGCGGAATTGAACGGACTTAACCGGGTGGAAGCACAATGCAGCGATGTTTTCGAATATTTGCAAGGAAACAAGCCGCCATACGACATCGTGATCGCCGATCCCCCGGCCTTTGCCAAAAGCGCCAAGGATATTCCCGCCGCCAAGGCCGGGTACAAGAAACTTGCGGCGCAATGCGCCGCCTTGGTCAAAAGCGGCGGGTATCTGTTCATCGCCTCTTGTTCCTATCACATGAATTTGGAAAATTTCATCGAAGCGGTGCAGGAAGGGGTGCAAAAATCGCGCCGCAGCGGCGTTATCCTGCAGCAAACCGGGGCCGATTTCGACCATCCCACGCATGTGCAATTGCCGCAGACGGGATACTTAAAGGGGCTTTTGCTGCGCCTTGATTGATTTTACCGGCCTTGCCGTTCTGCGCCATATTGAAGCGCCCGCATGGCAATAACGGCACATTGATTTGCTTGCGACGCAATTGCTTTTGCCGTATTGGATGGCTCTACGACAGCGTTACCTTGTGGCTCGTTTTCTACCGTACCACGCGGATTAACGGATTCATTCATAATAAGAATCATAAGAGGTCCCAGTGCCATGGCAATAAGTCCCGCCCTAATCTGTATTAAAAGAATACCAAAATCCCGATTCTGAAACTCATGCATTGTTTTGAAAGAATCGATGATCCCATCTAACCTTTCTTCGAACGACGGCGTAAAGAGGGGAGGAAGTGGTTCTTGTTTTTTCATCGAAACGGGGTCCATACAAAGGTTAAACGCTAAGCGCGCCCATTTTGCCTTGCGCCAAAAAGCAGCGCCGAAATATCCCGGCGGCGCGGGATGGCAAAAGATTGCGGATCTGCTGTGGCCTCGATACCGAACGCTTTCTTCCATTCCCGCAATGTGCCGGATTTTATATCCTTGCCGTACATTTCCAGGAATTTTTCGACCTGCATTTTTGCTTCGGGCATTTCTTGCGCGAATGTTTTCAAGGGTAAGCCGGGCTGATGCCCCCTAAAGCTAATTGAATCATTTCCTATAGAAACAATCTTATCGGTTACGTCAAGAATTTCTATTTCGCCGGCACTGAGAGTCAGCAAGTACCGCTTATGACCGGAATCAATCAGGCAATGAGCTTCGGATGCTTTTTTGTATGGATGTGGCATGGAAGTGAGAAACCAAAGCATGCCCAATAGCGTAGAGCCAGTCACTATCCCTGCAAGAAAGTTAGTTATGTCTTGCTTCGTAACGTCATTCATGGAACCTTCCTTATTATTTTACCGATAAGATTTGGTAACTATCATAAACCCCTAAAGAAAACAATTGTTCTTATAAGGTTATAGTTAAGCCATTGAATCTTGATCCTTATTTGGCAGTTCCAGGGCGAAAACCGTGCCGCTTGGCCCTGTTTCGGCCAAGGTCAAATCGCCGCCATGGGCGCGCATCAAATCGCGGGCGATGGCAAGGCCAAGTCCGGTTCCGCCCTTGCGCGCCGAACCGGCAAAAGGCTGGAACAGCCTTTCGCGCGCCGTCGGTTTCAGCCCCGGCCCGTCGTCGGCGATGCGGATGATGGTGTGATCTGCGGTTTTTTCTGCGGTGATGGCGATATGGTTCGCGCCAGCCTCTATGGCGTTGCGCAAAAGATTGGTAAGCACCCTGTATAATTCTTCGCGGTCGGCGTTGACTTGCATCGCTTCCGGCAATTGCAAGTCCAGGGCAAGGTCGGGTTTGATGTTGCGCAGATTTTGGCCGGCTTCTTCGATCAAATCCGACAGTAAAAATTCCTTGCGTTCCAAGCGGTGCGCGCCTTCGCGCACGTAATCCAAAGTCTGCGCGCACAGCGCATTGGCCCTGTCGATGGCGTTAAGCAGCCTGGGGGCGAGCTTTTGCACATTGGGGTCGGTCGATGCCGCCATGCGGTCGGACATCAGCTGCGCAGTCGATAAGATATTGCGCAAATCATGGTTGATTTTGGCGACCGCCGTGCCCAGCGCCGCAAGCCTGGCCTTTTGCCGCAAGGCCAGCCGTAGTCCGTTTTGCATATGAGCGAATTCGCTTTGCGCCGTGCCGATCTCGTCCCGGCGCTGGGTCGCGCGCATGGCGTTGGCAGGATTTTCAGGATCAAGCCGGAAAGACGTCATCGCGCTGGAAAGTCGCTGCAATGGCCCCACCATATAAAATTGCAGCACGGCGAAAACCAAGGTCGCGGTGATGATCGCGACCGAAACCGACAATTGGATGTTACGGCTGGTGAATTCCGCCAAGGCCTGCCGGACCGTGGCTTCGTCCAGGATGATTTCTATTTTGCTGGCTATATCGCGGCTAGGGCTGCCGGTGATTTGCAAAATCGGAAAATCGGTACGTTGTAAAGTTTGCATCGCGGCCTTTGCAAGGCCGGCAAGACCCATGCGGTTTAAATCGACGGCATAATCCGGTTTCAAGAAAGTATAATCTGGGTTTTCAACGATTATTTCGCTCCAAGGGCTTTGCAAGGTGACCCGATAGGCCTGCAGGTTTTCCAAAAATGCCGGATTGCGCAGGCGTGAGGATTTGTTATCTTTTTGAATAAAAGATGCGACTAAATAGGCGGCGTCGATCTTTTGTTGCAGAATTACCTGGTAGGATCGGGCTATCGATGGCACCAGGATGATCGCTTCGCTAATAAGCACGAAACCAACGGTCAAGACCAAAAGCCTAGTGGACAGGCTATCAAAGAATGTACGGGTTAACATAAGGCCCATGATGCGCGCGGGAATGTTTTTTTTCCATCCTAAAAATGCAAAAAGCCAAGGGATTGTCCCGGCAAAACAGCCTAAAAGCCGCAACAAGGCTGGCTTTTCGTCTGCAGGAGAAGGGGCGGGATCGGGCGGTTATTTTGCGGCAAAGCCTTGACATATCCGCCACATCCCAGTATACCTGTCCAGCTTAAAACTGTGCGGGCAAGGCTTGCCGCGCCGCAAAAGCGGCTTTAAAGAATTCGAGGTAGGAGAAATATAATGGTTAAAAGAACATATCAGCCCAGCAAATTGGTCCGCAAGCGCCGCCACGGCTTTCGCACGCGTATGGCCACCAAAGGCGGCCGCAAGGTATTGTCCAACCGTAGATCGCAAGGCCGCAAGCGGCTAAGCAAGTAAGTTTCGGTTTTGTCTGTATCCTTGGCAAAGCAATCGGAAAAAAACTGGCCCAGCCTGTCATCGCCCAAAGAATTTAAGGCGGTTTATGCCGGGC
>JACCDG010516938.1_pt1 | contig 18610 bp, 24 predicted proteins | sample 7442471 | NCBI WGS metagenome assembly JACCDG01 (sample SAMN15323444, study PRJNA562643) | freshwater metagenome | isolation source: river surface water | place: USA:Blue River Watershed | collected 2017-08-17 | reverse complement strand
TACTGCCCACACTGTGATGGTCCATTGTTCAAGGGCAAGCACGTGGCAGTTATTGGCGGCGGTAATAGTGGTGTTGAAGCCGCTATTGATCTAGCAGGAATCGTTGGACACGTCACTGTCTTTGAGTTCATGCCAGAACTTAAAGCAGATGCTGTTCTACAGAAACGCCTATACAGTTTGCCAAACGTAACTGTACACAAAAATGTACAGGTTAAAGAGATCACAGGTTCTGACCGAGTCAACGGCATCAAATATTCTGAGCGTGATACTAACACTGAACAACATCTTGCTCTAGACGGTGTGTTTGTTCAAATTGGTCTTGTGCCAAATACCGATTGGATCGGTGATAGTCTAGAACGTACTCGCTTTGGTGAGATTGTTGTAGACAATCACGGTGCTACAGATATGCCAGGTGTGTTTGCCGCAGGCGACTGTTCTAATGTTCCATACAAACAAATTATCATTTCGATGGGCAGTGGAGCCAATGCTGCATTAGGTGCTTTTGATTATTTGATTCGAAACTAAATATTTTTACAAGGAGGGGCAAGACTATGAAACAGAAAAAGCTCATAGCGGAACTGTATCAGGCTTGCTTCGACCACGACGCCAAGAAACTAGCGGAACTTCAACGAGAAGAATTCCGCAAAATCGCGAAACGCAAGGCCGAAGGTAAGCATTTTACACACCGTTGGACCATAGTTCAGATTTAATGTAACAGATCTGTAATATTACACACACCATACTGCGATAAATATTGCTATGCAAAAAACTTATCGCAGTATTTTTGTGAGCGATGTCCACTTAGGTACAAAAGACTGTAAGGCGGAACAGCTCAACAATTTCCTCAAACATAACACCTGCGACACGCTATATCTCGTAGGTGACATCATCGACGCTTGGAAAATACAACAGAACAAATGGCGTTGGAAACAAAGTCATACTAACGTTGTCCGACGTGTACTAGGACATGCCAAGCGTGGAACTCGAGTTGTATTCATAGCAGGCAATCATGATGAGTTTCTTAGACCAATGATACCCTATGGATTTAGTTTTGGTATGGTTGAAATACATAATCAAATAGAGCACATAGGTGCAGATGGCAAACACTATCTTGTAGTGCATGGAGACCTGTTTGATGGCATTACTAGATTAGCTCCTTGGATAAGTTTCTTAGGAGATCGAGCTTATGACTTTGTTCTTACAGTCAACAGTAAATTTAATTGGATTAGGCATAAACTAGGTTTCGGTTATTGGAGTTTAAGCAAATATCTTAAACATCGTGTAAAAAAAGCTGTAGACTTCATGTTTCAATTTGAAAATAATCTAGCAGCATATTGTAAGAAACGTGGATTTGATGGTGTCATTTGCGGCCACATACATCATGCAGAAATAAAAGAGATAGACGGAGTCGTCTACATGAATGACGGAGATTGGGTTGAAAGTTGTACAGCACTTGTAGAACATCATGACGGTCGGTGGGAAATTGTAACTTGGACCAAGGAGAGCGACAATGTGGTTACTGATAATATTAGCAGTTCACGTAAACGATCCAAAGGACATACCGGGCAGAGTGACACTAGAATTTCCGGCTCAGGTGGAATGTGAGCAAGCACGGATAACGATAAAGAGTTGGTTAAAATTTGATAACTTCAAGGTGATAAGTGAATGCAAAAAACAATCCTAATCATCACAGATAATTTACCGGAGCAGATCAATGGTGTGGTTACGACCTACAAGAATATTGAGGCATTGGCTGTTTTGGATGGGTATCGCATTCTATACCTTGATCCCCGGCAGTTCTTACATTTTAGTTGCCCAGGCTACCCTGAGGTTAAACTTAGCCTTCCTTGGCAGATCGGCAAGAAGATTGAGGAGATGGCTCCGGATCATATACACATCGCCACCGAAGGTCCTATTGGTCTGTTTGCTAGACTTTATCTTGACAAACGCGGCTATCGTTACAATACTGCTTACCATACTAAATTTCCTGAGTTCTTAAAAGATATCTATCATGTTCCTTTATCATGTACTTACTGGTATGTGCGTTGGTTCCATAAACACAGCGGAAAAGTCATGACCACAACTCAAACTATGGTTGATGACCTTAAAGATCATAATTTTCGAGGAGATATTGTGTCATGGACTCGAGGAGTAGATAGAACAGATCTCAAACCGTCCGTGAACTGGAGCCATATCGTTTACAAAAATCAAAAACCCACAATTCTATATGTAGGTAGAATTAGTAAAGAAAAAAATGTGGAAGATGTTTGTAAGTTACATTTGGATTACGATATCGAAATAGTAGGTGACGGTCCTCATCGATCGTATCTTGAAGAAAAATATCCACAGGTTAAATTTTTAGGATATAAAAAGGGACAAGAGTTAGCAGACTGCTATGCCAGCGCAGATGTATTTTGTTTTCCTAGTCGCACAGATACTTTTGGAATTGTCATAATCGAAAGCCTAAGCGTTGGTACTCCTGTTGCTGCTTATCCTGTACCAGGACCTATAGATATTTTAGAACAAGGTAAGAATGGAGTAATGGCTCAAGATCTTAAACTGGCTATAGATCAATGCTTGACTCTAGATAGAGATTTTATAAGAACAAGTTCACAAAAGTGGACTTGGGAAAATTGTTGGCAAATATTTAAACAGAATCTCATTAGTATTATTTAATGATTATCAGTATGGTTTTCACGGTGATTTTGTCTTATAATAATGATACATACTAATGCAATAGTATGTTTTTATTGTTGTTAAAAAGGAGAAACATTATGTGGACCAAACCAGAAGCAACTGAAATGCGTTTCGGCTTTGAAGTCACTATGTATGTCGCCAATCGATAATACATAGCGTTACTCCAAAATGCAAGGACCCGCTTCGGCGGGTTTTTCTTGACTTTTTACACAAAGATGTTATACTAATAGCCCAGTAAATATTTTGGAGATACATTTTGAGTATGCATCTTGAAGGTCCGTGGCTTTCGACAACGGGCAAGAAGAAGGGCAAACAGAAGTTTCGCAATGCTGAACAGGCCCGCAAAGCAAGGCAGCTGGCAGAGTCTTGGCAGGAACTGCTCAAAAGACACGAGGTCAAACCGACAAAGAAAAAGTCCAAAGTTGAACCGTGGGCTATCCAAAAAGAACCATTGCGTAGAGAAACTCCGCACATTCCTAGTCTGCCTTTTACCGCTGGTCCGTGTTTAAAACCCGAACAAAAAGTCTATACCGGTACCAAAGTAAAAGGTATTGGCACTATGCACAAATCTAATGCAGTTCCTATCTTTTCGGACGAAGAAGCTGTGGAAATCTCCAAAATGCGTCGATAATTGCCGGTTTTCGTGCTATAATATGAAATATATGCTATATAAAAATACGTTTCGCAAAGAAACTAAGATAGTTGGTTAGTAAGAATGGAAACCATTTTAACTAACCCGCGAGTCTTGGCCTATGAGAAACCCGTGAGATTCGGGCGGTCAAGTTCGCCAAAGGTACCAAATATTATGAGTGTTTGGTGGCTGATGGAGACAAACTACACGAACCCAGGGTTCTTTCAAGAGCCTCGTGAAGTTTACTCCCCTAATGTAATGTTGTTTGATCATACTAAAGCATCAGTATGAAGAGACAACACCAAGTGAAAGGAGGACTTATGGAAAAGTCAATTAGAATCATGTCCTTGTTGTTAGGACTGGTAGCAGTAATCTTTTTGGTTCAATCTGTGACCCAAAAGAAATTTGCAGTACTCAAAGAATCAGCAGGAGTTTATAATAGTGATATCGTGAGCATCAAGACTCGCGAAAAACAATTAGATTGTCTTGCTATCAATATCTATCGCGAAGCCGGATATGAACCATTTGAAGGCAAAGTAGCGGTTGCTCAGGTAACAATGAATCGTGTAGCATCTGGTAAGTTTGGTAATGATGTTTGCGGCGTTGTGTATCAAAAAAGTGTAATTATGGAAAAAGTCGTATGCCAATTCTCATGGGCTTGCGATCAAGTTCATAGAAACAGACCCGTAAACAAGGAGGCCTACAATGAAAGCTACGAAGTCGCAAAGAAAGTTCTTTTGGAAGGATTTAGATTATCTGTTCTCAAAGATGCTTTATATTATCATGCCTCCTACGTCAACCCACGTTGGCCGCTGGAAAAGATAGGCAAAATTGGACAACACATTTTTTACAAAGGCAAGGAAACTAAAATATGATTCACAACCTAGATGAATTGAAAGAGTTCTTTAAAACTAAGATCGGCCATATCTCTGCTGAGACATTTGGTTGGTTGGCTGCAATCGTATTACACGCATCTACTCTTCCTAGTATGATGGCCGTGATGAGCGGACTTACAGATAGATTGCCAGCTGTTGATTTGGTGTTGTTAGTATGGACTGGTTTGGCTTTGATGTTTGTTAAAGCCGCAGTCCAAAAAGACATGCTAAATGTAGTGACTATCGGTTTTGGATTTATCGTCCAGGCCATGATGATGGCACTGATCTTCTTCAAATAATTTGGTAATCACCGTAGTTGACTTTGGTTGGCTACGGTGCTACAATTATATTGTCGTAACTCACACACAGAAAGGCAATTATGAAAAAGGCACTAGTAGTTGGTTTGTTGGCAGCGGCTATCACAGGCTGTTCGTCAATGAAAGCAATCGACGATCGCAAGACTTATGCACAGCCCAGCTGGTATCAAGATTGCGCTCAAGCTGGAACTGAAGGTTGGTTCTGGTGGAGTAAAGAATATGCATACGCCTGTGGCGCTGGTGAATCAATCCATGCACAAGCCGCAGAAGAGCAAATGTATGCTATCGCTATGAATAACTTTGCTAAACGCATCAACAGTGAAGTGAACAGCGAAACTAAAATCGAGTTCAAGGACGAAAAGAAATCTACATATACTAAGATTTCTTATGTAGTTCGAGATACTACGATCCGTGAACATCTACAACGTGAGGTTGGCCATTTTACTATGAATGGTCGTCACTACACTTTCGTTCGATTGAAAATGCCTAAGGCTGTATTTGATCAGCTGATCGCAGAATCAAAAGAACAGAAAGCAGCTCGTCAATAATGGACGGATATAAAACTAAAAACTATCTGTGGGTAATGATCGCAGTCGTGTTTGCGATCATTGCGCTCACTGGTTGTTCGTCTACAAAGGTGGCGGCACAAAAACCTCAGTACTGTCACACAAGCCAGACGATAGTCAATAAAGATGGTGAGCGTGTGACTTCTACTACTACAGTAGAATGTACAGACGATCAAATAAAACGATTGTTCGAAGTAAGATCAGGCATGGCACCTAACTGCGGTGTCTATTCATATTGGATGCAAATCGGAGGAAACGATGTTCAACGCAAAGGTGTCAGCTGTCAAAAGCCTGATGGTACTTGGGAAGTTATCAATACTAATATGTAGCACTCCAGTATTGGCTGATAACATCAATAATCCTAGGTTCTTCGAGTATAATGGCAGTAACTTTACCAATCGATTAGCAGCAGTGACTTTCGGTTGGTTTCGAACATTAGACGATGATCAAATGGAGCAGTATCAACAAAGCTTGGTACATGCCGTTTTAGTTGCAGAAAATGGTAAGAGTGTAAGTTGGTATAAGAGAGATGCTAGCGGAAGTGCTACACCTGTTATGACTTGGCCTAACGGTGACGGGTATTGCAGACGTGTACATGTGTCTGTTATAGCACATGGTATGCAAAAAAACATGACAGCAACCGCTTGTCTTCATTATGCGAATAGTAAATGGAGTTGGGTAGATAACTAAATATTCCTTATGCGATATAATATCTCTGACAAACTGATAGCCTATTTGGCTTTAATTAGCGGTTTATCAATCTCCGCTGTAGCCATTTATTATAGTGTAGCTGGTCTAATGGCTATATTTGCCGCTGCCGTTATACCTATTATGATTATGGGTATAGTTCTAGAAGTAGGTAAACTATCGGCTACTGTTTGGTTAAAACAAAACTGGAGTAGAGCTCCTAGATTCTTAAAAACATATCTGTTATTAGCTATTGCTTCTTTGATGCTGCTAACATCTATGGGAATTTTTGGTTATCTAAGTAAAGCACACTTAGATCAGGCTATACCTACAGGAGATGTTGCTGCCAAAGTTGCTATTTTAGATGAAAAGATCAAAACAGAAAAAGACAATATTGAGACTGCAAGAGTAGCGTTAAAACAGATGGATGCTCAGGTCGATGCTAGACTGAGCCGAAGCGATGACGAAAAGGGTGCTGAACGTGCTGTCCAGATACGTCGTCAGCAGCAAACAGAACGTACCAGATTACAAAAAGAAATCGGCGATGCACAGGCACGTATCGCAAAATTGAATGAAGAACGAGCACCAGTTGCTAGCGAGCTTCGTAAAGTAGAAGCCGAAGTTGGTCCTATCAAATATATCGCAGCCCTAATATATGGTGACCAAGCAGATCAAAATCTTTTAGAAAAAGCAGTCCGTTGGGTCATTATCGTTATCGTTTTAGTTTTTGATCCTCTAGCAGTTATTTTACTGTTAGCAAGCCAATACAGTTTCTCGTGGTTCCGACAAGAACAAGAAGACAATCCTCAAGAAGAAAAACAAACAGAGGTGGAACCCGACCAATCAGAAGAGAAAGAGGACGACTTTAAATTTTTAGCTGAAGAAAAAGATCTTTACCCTGAAGATACAAAGACAAGCCTCTGGCCATTTCCTAGCCCAATCGGCAAGATGGATACACTTCCAGAAGCAGAACAAAAACACGTAGAATCTATCGATCCGGTCCAAGAGGTTGCAAAAGTTGAAGAACCAGAAGTACCACTAACAACACCATCTGAAGTGGAACAATGGAACAAAATGATCGAAGAGGCAGAAAAGGCTGTCGTAGAAGAAAAAGAAAAAGAAGATCACGAGATAATTGAATCTGCTCCAGAGAATGAAAAAGAAGCTATGGCTGCGTGGAAACACGATCATCCAGACAGCAGTTTAAAATTACAACGCCGTCTGTACGAAAAAGGTGCTATAGATAAATTGCCATGGGAAGATTATTTAAAACCTAAGGCAGATTTCAGCGATGACGAAGCCGCAGCAGAAGCAGCTAAGTGGGCGATGGAACAATTAGAAAAGAAAAAAGATGATGCTACTCCAATAGAAGAAATTTCATGGATGGAGCACGATGAACAAGGTAATCAAATCAAAAAAACCAAAGAAGGTTACACACAAAATGCAGAACAAAGCGAGCGAACAATTTGGCAACGAATTCAAGACGCTAAGAAATGAGTGACCGCATTCTAGTTATAACACCACCGGACGATACCCTGTTACAGGGTATCCGTATCATGCATGTAGGACTTACCGAAGAACAGAGTTCTATAATATCTACAGCACTTCTCCAAACTGAATTACCAAATACCATTATCAACTATGTTTGGCAAATGGGAAATCGTGTAGATTGGTTATTAGATAAGATTAGTAAAAGTGACCTAGTTATTTTTAATGCGGATGGTCCCGGCGATCCTGGCAGAGATGTAATTATTGGGTGGACTGCTGCTCAACCTCAATCTTATTATTTCGGCAATCTAAAAGATTTACACCTAGCTAATGATCATGCTATATATAGTGTTGACGATGTTTTAAACTTACTGGAGAAAATTGGTAAAAAAATATGATTAAACATGAAAAAAATTCATTCAGAGGCAATTCTGTCTTTGTTAAAGAACACGAAAATATCAATCAGGCACTTCGCAGATTTAAAAAGAAAGTAGAAGAAAGTGGTATTCTTGAAACACTAAGAAAAAAAGAGTTCTACGAAAAACCAACGACTGCTCGTAAACGTGCCAAGGGTGCTGCTAAAGCTCGTTGGAAAAAGAAACTTCGCGAACAACAACTTCCGCCTAAACTATTCTAAGAAAGATATCATATGCGTATCGAAGACGAAGTCAAACTAGACTTCAAGGATGTCTTGATCCGTCCTAAAAGAAGCAGACTCGCAAGCAGACAGCATGTCGAGTTAAATCGCAAATACAAATTTAAACACAGTCAACAAGATTGGATCGGTGTTCCTATTATGGCTTCTAACATGGACGGTGTTGGAACATTAGAAATGGCTCAAGCTTTATCCAAACATAATATGTTTACTTGTTTGGTTAAATCTTATACAGAAGATGACATTTTAGATCTAATCAATTCTACAGATACGAATTATTTTGCAGTATCTACTGGAATCGGCGATCAAGATTTTCAAAAACTGCAACGGATATTAAACTCATCTGTTGAAGTGGATTTTATCTGTATAGATGTTGCCAATGGATATAGTGAACACTTCGGAGACTTTGTTGCTAAAGTGCGTGACAAGTTTCCTCATCATACTATTATCGCAGGTAATGTTGTTACCGCAGATATGACACAGGAGTTGATTTTACGTGGCGCAGATATTGTTAAAGTGGGCATTGGCCCTGGTAGCGTTTGTACTACTCGTATCCAAACTGGTGTGGGCTACCCACAGCTTAGTGCTATCATTGAGTGTGCCGATGCCGCTCATGGTCTTGGCGGGCATATTATTGCTGATGGCGGATGTGTTTGCCCTGGTGATGTTGCTAAGGCTTTCGGGGCTGGTGCGGACTTTGTAATGCTAGGCGGCATGTTGGCAGGACACGACGAAGGCGGAGGCACTATTATCCAAGAAGATGGACAAGAACCTAAAGTTATTTTCTATGGCATGAGTAGTGATACTGCCATGAACAAGCATCATGGCGGTGTCGCTGAATATCGCAGTTCAGAAGGTCGTACTGTAGAAGTAAAATACAAAGGTGCTGTTAAAGACACAGTCCTTGACATACTCGGTGGACTTCGTAGCGCCTGTACTTATGTAGGTGCTCCTACTCTTAAACAACTGTCTAAATGCACGACTTTCATTAAAACTAATAGACAAATCAATGATGTCTTTGTAAAATAGTTGACAAATCCTATAAAGGCTATTATAATAAAAATATGAAAACTGATATCATGATTGACTTAGAAACCCTTGACGTGACTCCGACAGCTACCGTGCTGACTATTGGAGCAGTCAAGTTTGATCCATTTGGTGATGAGATTGCAGAACCAGATTGCGATAAACTTTATATCAAAGTAGACCTAGATAGCTGCGACCGATACGGTTGCACAGTTAGTCAGGCTACATTAGATTGGTGGGCAGTCCAAGAAAAAGCTGCACAGGACGAAGCATTTAATCCTGAAGGTCGTATACCTATCGAATCCGCAATGGAACAACTTTATAAGTTCTGCTGGGGAGCCAAACGTGTTTGGAGTCATGGTTCTGGATTTGATATTATTATTTGTGAAAATTTATTCCGTAAAACTGGCCGTGCTATTCCTTGGCAGTTTTGGGAAGTGCGAGATACACGCACATTGTTTGATATAGGAATTGACCCACACAGACCGCCTGTGCTAAAACATCATGCGCTCGAAGATGCATGGAATCAAGCAGTGGGTGTACAGAATGTTTTTAAAAAGTTGAGATCCGCCAGTAGTATAGATGGAAAACTTATCGCACCACTGGCAAATCAGAGATAAATAAAAACGTAAATTGTACCATTATAAGGGCAGTTTATAGGGCATAGTGCCCAAAGATCTTACTTTACAAGGAGATAGAGAATTATGTCTAAGATCATCGGTATTGACCTCGGCACCACCAACTCTTGCGTGGCTGTTATCGAGAACGGAACTTCCAAAGTTATTGAAAATTCAGAAGGTGCAAGAACTACACCTAGTATCGTTGCCTACACACAAGATGAAGTGTTAGTCGGTGCTAGTGCTAAACGCCAGGCAGTCACAAATCCAAAAAATACTATCTATGCTAGTAAGCGTTTGATTGGTCGAAAGTTCAAAGAAAAAGAAGTACAAAAAGACATCGACCTAATGCCATATCAAATTATTGAAAGTGCAAACGGCGATGCATGGATCAAAGCTCAAGATAAAGAATTAGCACCTCCACAGATTTCAGCAGAAGTCCTTCGCAAAATGAAAAAGACAGCTGAAGACTATTTAGGTGAAGAAGTTACCAAAGCAGTTATTACTGTACCTGCTTACTTTAACGATAGCCAACGTCAAGCTACTAAAGACGCTGGTAAGATTGCAGGTCTAGAAGTTCTACGTATTATCAACGAACCGACTGCTGCTGCTCTTGCCTATGGTGTTGACAAGACAGATAAGAAAGATCGCAAGGTTGCAGTTTACGACTTAGGTGGTGGTACATTTGATGTATCGATCATTGAGATTGCTGACGTTGACGGTGAAAAACAAATTGAAGTTCTTTCTACTAACGGTGACACATTCCTAGGTGGTGAAGACTTTGACCAACGCATCATGGACTATATCGTCGATGAATTCAAGAAAGAACAAGGCGTTGACCTAACCAAGGATATGTTGGCACTACAACGTTTGAAGGATGCTGCTGAAAAGGCTAAGATCGAGTTATCTAACAGTTCACAGACTGAAGTCAATCTCCCTTACATCACTGCTGATGCAAGTGGTCCTAAGCATCTTATCGTAAAAATAACCAAAGCTAAACTAGAAGCACTTGTAGATGATCTAATCCAGCGTTCACTAGAGCCTTGCCGAATCGCTATGAAAGATGCAGGTGTTAGTGCCAGCGACATCGACGAAGTCATTCTTGTTGGTGGTCAGACACGCATGCCTAAAGTACAAGAAGAAGTTGAGAAACTGTTTGGCAAAGCACCACGCAAGGACGTAAACCCAGATGAGGCAGTAGCTGTTGGTGCTGCTATCCAAGGTGCTGTTCTAGGCGGTGATCGCAAAGACGTTCTATTGCTAGACGTTACTCCATTGTCATTAGGTATCGAAACTCTAGGCGGTGTGATGAGTAAGTTGATTCAAAAGAATACAACTATTCCTACAAAACAAAGCCAAACATTCTCAACCGCTGAAGACAATCAACCTGCTGTTACGATTAAAGTATTCCAAGGTGAACGTGAGCTTGTTCAGCACAATAAACTCTTAGGCGAGTTTAATCTTGACGGCATTGATCCAGCACCACGTGGCATGCCTCAGATTGAAGTAACTTTTGACATTGATGCTAACGGTATTATAAACATCAGTGCCAAAGATAAAAAGACCAACAAAGAAAACAAAATCACTATCAAATCCAACAGTGGTCTAAGTGAAGAAGAAATTCAAAAAATGATCCGTGAAGCTGAAGAAAATGCTGAAGCGGATAAGAAAGCTCGTGCATTGATCGAAGCACGTAATTCAGCAGAAGCACAGCTTCATCAGGTCAAGAAAGATCTAGCTGAACACGGTGATAAGATTACTGCTGAACAAAAAACTGAAATTGAATCAGTGATTGCCGCAGTTGAAGAAGCTGCTAAAGGTAATGATGCTGATAAAATTACAGAAGAGCTAAACAAAGTTTATCCAGCAATGAAAGCATTGTTGGATGCTAAGACTGCGGAAGAGCAGGCCAAGGCACAAGCCGAATCTGCTGGTCCACAGGAGGATGTCGTCGATGCTACCTTTACGGAGAAAAAGGACGACACCAAATAAGGCACCTAAAAGGGCCTTTTTGTCATCTTACTTTATAAGGAGAAAACAAAATGACACAATTACAACGTTATGATACAACAACATTAAACAGAGCTTTAGTAGGATTTGATCGCCTATTTGACGACATGGAACGCAGATTTGCTAACCAGTTGTCTAACAACTATCCTCCACACAACATAGCCAAGATTGGAGACAATCTTTATGAAATCGCTATTGCGGTTACTGGCTTTGAGAAGAGTGAGATCACAGTTCAAGTAGAAGCTAACGAACTAACGATCAAAGGTGAAAAAGCTCAAGTAGAAAAAGATTACGAGCCTGAGTACATCTACAGAGGCTTGGCATTGCGTAACTTTGAGCGCACCTTCGCTCTCGCAGAACACATGAAAGTTACAAAAGCCGAAATCAAGAATGGCATTTTGAGTATTCATGTTGAGCGTGAAATCCCTGAAGAACTCAAACCTCGCATTATCGATATCGTAGATGTCAAGTAAGTAAATAAGGGGGAGAAATCCCCCTTACTTAAAAGATAGGTAGATATGACAACAGAAGCTAAAATTGAAGAAAAAGTAACGGTATCATTACAACCACCAAAATTGTGGAAGGTGATATTTTTAAATGACGATCAGACTCCTATGGAGTTAGTCATAGAGCTGTTGACAAAAATCTTTAAACATACTGAATCTTCTGCAAAAGAAGTAACAATGGAAATACACAATACCGGTAGCGGTGTGGCAGGAGTTTATTCTTTTGAGATAGCCGAACAGCGAAGTATTGAAGCTACAAATATCGCAAGGGGTAACGGAGCGCCACTAAGGATACAGGTAGAACAGGAATGAGTCTAAGAGAAATAACTAAAGATTTACACACAGACGCAGAACGAACTGAATTTGCAAAAAAATTATTGAGTGGTAGTATCAGTAAAGAGGATTATGCTAATTATCTATATCAGATGATACTAATCTATCAACCGATCGAGATGGGGAATCAGATCCAAGGTAATTTTGCAAATCTTCCAGACATTGAACGTACATTTGCTATCTATCAAGACTTCGTAGAATTAGCAGGAAAAGATCACAACTATAAATGGTTGCCTAGTACGATTGATTATCATCACTATCTGCTAGAACTACTGCATGATCCCGAACGCAAACATCTAATCAAAGCACATTTATACTGCCGCCATATGGGAGATTTATATGGTGGACAGATCATTTCTAAACGTGTACCTGGACAAGGTAGATTTTATAAATTTAAAGATGCCGAGAAACTCAAAGAACAGATCCGAGCAGAGCTTACAGATGATCTAGGCGACGAAGCTCGAGTGGCATTTGAGTGGGCTATTAAAATAATGAGAGAATTAAACAATGAGCCAAGTTTGGGACACACTAATACAGATCCAGCAACTGCTTGAAGATAGTTTTGACAAGACCGGAATAGAAACCCAAGAACCGGGAATGGAAAGATTCAATCAGCCTGGTTGGGTCAATCGTGTTTGGACTTCTGGAAACTATCGTAGGGCTCACGTTGATGTCGTTGATGCTAGAGACAGTAAAGGTCTCTGGATGATGCACTGTTGCATCTTTCCACATACGCATAATCCCGCTCCAATTTATGGTTTTGATGTTATAGCTGGCAAGAATAAAATTACTGGTTGTTTCCATGATTACAGTCCTGCAGGTGATCCTAATCATCCTATGATTGAATGGTTTGGAGATGAAGTAGCAAAACTAGAATGGCGTAGAGAACGTGCATTACCAGATTGGGCACAGCGCATTTTTACCAAACATATGGTTGCTGCAGGTAACGTACAGCAAGAGGATGAACTAGAGCAGATCTTTGCACTAGCAAGAACTACTATAGATCACTATCTAAGCACAGTAGCAGAAACTAACAATACTGTAGAAGATACTACGTTTGAGCAGAATTACTATGCTCAAAATCAGAAGCAAAACCCACATACGCCGCGTGTTATGGTAAGTTTAGGGCTATCTGAGGAGGATGTTAAAGTCTTTATCCAGGATTGCCTATTCCCAGAAATACGATAAATAATGAACTATGAGATTTTTCGAGTTCAAAGCCCCTACTTCCACTGTCGACATTAAAAAGTTTCTCGACTATATAAAAGACCCTAATTTCAATCCTCAATTGAAAGCAAAAATGCTGGCATTTTTACAAAAATTAGATAATAAACTAGACGATAAAACAAACGAAGAAACTGTTGCAGATGTTATACAATCTGCAGAATCTAATCTTTCCCCATTACAAAAATTACTAGCATCTGATCCTGCTGCTAAAGCAGAATTTGATATGCTAATGAAGAAGGCAGAAGATGAAGCTTTTGAACTAGGAGCCAGCGTAGGACATGAGCAAGGGTCAGGTGCGAATGTAAATAGCAAAATTAAAGAAGCTATACAGAAGTTATCTCAGATTCCGGAAGATATACAAGGTTCTCTAAGATCTTTATGCTTGTCTATGGTAGAAAATGAAGATCCTTCTATTATTATTGAATTTCTAAATCAATGCGCTAGTCCTGATAGATTAGTTGATATGCCATCGTTAGTATCTCAATCTGGATCCGGAACATTGCCGATTGATTCAAAATATAAAAATATAGCATCGAGAATAATTACACAGCTTAAATCAAGTTCATCATCACATGCAAGCGATGGTCCCGGAGAATGGTTCTTAGTGTTAGTTGGAAAAGATACCACAAAAGCTTCTCCTGGAGATATTGCAGTATCTAATGAACCTGTAGAAGTAAAATCCTCTGGAGTAAACAAAACAGGATCCTTAGTAGATTACACTACAGTTAAAACTAATGTTCTAGCAGCCAGAAAAGAGTTTGTTAGAACGATAAATCGTGTTACAGGAAACACGATTTTTCAAGATGCCGAACTTAAAGATGGAGGAATTTCCTCTATCAATACAAGAAATTTAAAACAGTTAAATCCTATATTTGCTGATATGGGTGAACAAGAGACTAAAAATCTTTTCATTAGAATGTTTGAGTTAGCATTAGGAAAAGATTATAAACTAGTAGAAAATGAAGTGTCGAATGTTGTAGGCACCATAGGCCCTAACGGTATCGATCCTCAAAAATGGATTCCTATGATGAAGATTTTATCTTTCAGTTTCTATCAACAGATGTACAAATACAAAGCACTTATAAGCATAAATTCTCAGAATTTAAATTATACGGTGTCTTTAACTGCTGACGACTTTGCTAATTCGCCTAGTATTTCTATGACTAGTCTATTTGATTTTAGACCTAGAATGTCTGCTATTACATCATTTAAACAAAATTAAACAACCTATATAATTCTTATTCGCTCATTAGTAAATACTAATACCGGTTACCGGGAGCGAATAAGTGAAAAAAATAGCAGTTTTTATCCTACTGGCTAGTTCATCCGTGTATGCGGGTGAATTAGTACATACTTTTCAAAGTCCAGCATTTATCCCTGGAAATGGGTACAGTTCTCACGTTCTTTCTATCTATCAGATGGAAGAGAACAAAAAGAAAGAAATACAACAAAGAGAACAAGCACTCATAGACAAAGCCGAAGCGGCTAAAAAATCCACAAATCTATCTAAGTTTCTTACTAACGTAGAAGCACGTATCTACGCACAGTTGTCTAAACAGTTAGCTGATCAATTGTTTGCGGAAGGTAGCGGAACTAGCGGTAGCATGGATTTCCAAGGAACACAAATCAGTTGGAGTAAAACTGCCACAGATGTAACTATGACTATCATCGAACCAAACGGTGAAAGAACAGAAATAACAGTACCTATAGCGAGCTTTGCATTCTAATGAAAAAAACAGTAGTATCTTTACTAGTCGCTATGATGCTCACTGGATGTGCCAACATTCACATGAACTTGGCACAGGAAGATCCTGTAGCTCTACAACCAAAAGAAAATCTGTTTAACAAATTACCGCAAATAGACGGACCACCTGTAGCTATCGCAGTATATGGTTTTGCTGACAAAACCGGTCAGATGAAACCCAATGATAGACTAGCAGTATTTTCCAAAGCAGTTACACAAGGTGCAGAAGTATTCCTTATAAAAAGTCTACAGGATGCCAAAGGTTGGTTCCGTGTGGTTGAGCGTGTAGGTCTTGATAATCTAGTTAAAGAAAGACAGTTGATCCGTAATCAACGAGAAGTGTACGAAGGAAAAGATGCCAAACCTCTAAGACCAATGACCGTAGCAGGAGTTATGATCGAAGGTGGTATCATTGGTTACGATAGTAATATTCGAAGTGGCGGTAATGGTGCAAGATTTTTAGGTATCGGTGGCAGTCAACAATATCGTGTAGATGAAATAGTCATATCCATGAGACTAATCAGCGTCAACACTGGTGAAGTATTATTGACTAATGCGGTGAGCAAAACTATTTACAGTACACAACATAATGTCGGTGTACTAAGATTCATTGATGCTGGAACTAAAAGTTTAGAACTAGAAAACGGTGCAGCACTAAATGAACCTACAACTTATGCTGTTCGTATCGCGATCGAACAAGCAGTCTATGATATGATCGTAGAAGGAGAGAAAAAAGGTCTGTGGAGATACAAGAGTAATAAACCTATAGTACTTCCGCCGCCTGTGGTAGAACCAATAAAACAAACTGAGCCTGTGCCATTGCCACAGCCAGAACCTCTACCCGAAGTTAAAAAAGAGGAGGCAAAAAAAGATGAGCTGGTTCAATCACAAACCGCAGAGGAAAAACCATCACAAAACACAGCCCCAAGCACAGTTACCGATAACAGAACAGAATCAGGAACAAACGCAGTTGAAACAGGAGAGAACACATCAACTAATGTATCAATACCTACGAAACAAACACGTAAAGGAGTGATACAGGATTGGGTAAACATACGCACACAGAAATATAGAGCCAGCGAGACTTTGGCTAGACTTTCACCAGGGACCACCGTGGAAGTTGTTGAATTAGAGCAGTGGTTTGCTCATATTAGATATGAAAGGAAAGAGGGGTGGATACCAATACAATTTATTAAGGTGCATAACAACAATAACGAGCACCAAGGAGCGAAAGTAAAATGAAAAAAGGAATGACAGGCGCTGGCGGGTTGTCGAGAAAATTACTCGCAACTCTGATCATGGCTGCGATGCCGGGATTGGGTCTTGCAAATGAAGTTTATATGGAGCAAGTTGGTGACGATGTAGAAGTAAACATCAATCAGAACGGTTCTAGCAACGTCATTAAAGGGCCGGGTGTAGGTGCAACAGATCCTGCTTACATTGGTGGTAACGGAAATATTGTCAACATCGATCAGATTGGAGTTGGAAATACCCTAAGTTTGAGTATAAACGATTCTGCAGGTTCTGCAGCAGGAACAGGAACTATAGTCAATGTTTACACAGACGGTAGTAGTAACACACAAACTATCTCTTGTGGAACCTCACTGACTGCGACCTGTGCTGCTAGCGAAATCACAACTACAATCAGTGGTAACAGCAACATTACTACACAAACACTAAACTCTACAGGAAAAAATATCAGTACTATTGATATAACTGGTAGCAGTAATACTGTTAAACATACAACAGCCGGTGCTCAACCGCACACAGCTACGATAACAGTAAACGGTCTTGGAGGGATTGGTGCAGGAACAGGAAACTATGTGGAAGTGAATCAGAGTGGATTACAGGGACGCACTGCGACAGTTACCAGTTCTGGTAATAACAATACTGTTATTGTCAATCAAACCAACTAATAGTTGGTCTGCTGTCGGCAAAGTAACAGAACAGACTGGACCTACAGAGATTCTTAGAAATAAGAAGAGTATCCCCTCACAGGTCAATACCACAGTAGAAATGAATGACTCGGTCAGTACAGCCAGAGCTAAGGCACAGCTGACATTTGAAGATAACACAACTGTAAAGCTCACAGAACATTCAAAAATAATCATAGATGACTTTGTCTATGACCCTAAGAAAGGTGCTGGCAAACTAGGTATGAAGATGGCCCTAGGCACAGCTAGATACGCCAGTGGCCAGATAGCAAAAAACAATCCACAACAGGTAGCGATCAAGACACCAACAGCCAGTATCGCTGTTCGCGGTACAGATTTTTCTATGACTGTAGATGAACTAGGTCGCAGCCTTGTGGTGTTGTTGCCCAGCTGTGACAACAAAGGCTGTGTCACAGGTGCTATCGAAGTCAGCAATCTAGCAGGTGTAGTGTTGTTAGATGTTCCCTATCAGGCCACATTGGTCAGCAGCATCAACTCCCCACCGACCAGTCCTGTGGTAGTGAAGTTGGATCAGGCCAACATCAACAATATGCTGATCATCAGTAAACCACCAGAAGTAGCAGATGACAGCGAACAACAGCGACAGAGATTGAAAGAAAAAGGACTGTTAGATTTCAATGCACTGGATATCGATCTATTAAAGTACACAGCATTAGACGAAAACAAACTAGAAGATAACAAAGCACTAGACAGGAATGATCTAAATGCTGATTTACTGGCTTTCTATGAGTGGAATGAATTGGATGCTGAAAATCGAGCATTGTTATCTAATGCGTTTGATAACAGCCTACTGCCAGGATACAATGAAGCATCGGGATTGAAATACTATTTCAATGACGACAAGTCTAAAATCACACTGTATAGAACCAGCACACATTCTGCCACTGTAACTCTCAGCACAGAGCAGAACACTACCCTGACTCTTAAACAGGATGGTCAAACAGTCATACAAAATGTCAACAAAGGTTCTAACACCTTTATAAACATCACACAACAATAACCGATAGTTTTATCGATCAGCACATTGTTCTAAATATACTTGTATACACCAAAATATAAAAACAAAGTATACGGAGCGAACAATGAAAAAAACTATAATAGCCGCCTTAGCGGCATTCGTGGTATCATCTGGTGCCTTGGCTCAGACTGCCAGTATCGACAGCACCACAAATATGGGTCTATTACAAAATGACTGGGTAAAGGCAGGAGTCAATGCCAATACGGGTACACTAGGATCAGGAGGAAACACCAGCCCTGGTTTGTTATTCGATCCTAC
>JACCDG011700289.1_pt1 | contig 18617 bp, 21 predicted proteins | sample 7442471 | NCBI WGS metagenome assembly JACCDG01 (sample SAMN15323444, study PRJNA562643) | freshwater metagenome | isolation source: river surface water | place: USA:Blue River Watershed | collected 2017-08-17 | reverse complement strand
GCTCTGGCCCGTTCTATCTTTCCTTGAATTAGCTTACGCTTTTCCTCGGTAGATAGAGTATGCTTTTGCATAAACTCTAACCTATTCTGTGTCTTTTTACTATCTGTTTCTATCATCTTTCCGTTGAACAAACAAAAACCCCAGGGTGTTTAGTCCTGGGGTCCTTTGGGTGAGTTTGTGTATACTTTAAGCTACACGATCCTCCAAGGACCCCGAGATAATCTCTGGTGTGCGATCATTTGACAGACTACCAAACCACACAGAGGGCATGAAGCCGGCCTGTTTGGCTAAGCAATAATGTCTATTCTGAATCGCTGCGGTTTGCATTTGTTTTCTCTTTGTTCCTAAAAATTACATCAACAGCACCATTGCTGTCTATGTATTAATTGTACAGTTATTTAGTCTTGTTGTCAACCTCTTTTTGCCTTTTGGCGAAAAATTTTTAACAACATTTCTTCCTAACTTGCCTCTATTGTATAGTTATTTAGTCTCGCTGTCAACCCCTATTTTGTTGTTTTTAAGCAACAGTGGCTTTTTTGCAACACTACATAACCAACAGTTCTATTGTACTTTTATTTAGTTCTCATGTCAACAATAGTTGACTAAAATAGTCAGATATTTATTCCCAGGCTGATTTCCATCCTGGAGATCTTATTGCATGAGTATGATACCCATGAGCCCCGTGTGTTGCAAATCTATCCACTTCAGTGGCGTAGGCTTGGCAACAGTGATGATGGCCTTGGTAGTCTGCTCCTACATACTCTTTAAGAGCTTTAACACACTCAAAGAAATATTGTTCTGACATAGAAATTTTAAAAATATCTTCGTCAAAGTACTCTGGATTGATCCACCAATCTTCTGAAAACTTTCCTATATCGTCCTGAACACGGCCGCCCCATAGGCGAACATTTCTAAACAATCGCCTATATCCTAATCCTTCTAACAGCTCAACAGATGCCGGTTGTGTATGACCGTTTAGATAAATTTCGTGTTCAAAAGTCATAGCTTTGAATTTTACACCTGCATCTAAGATTCTTCTTAATGAGGGTAATGCTAAGTTAGTCCCGGCAGCGTCAACATCTAAAGATATGTAATCGACTACAGTACCTTCTGGAATATTACTCATTAAAAAATTTGTAAATGACTGAGATGTAGCATCCATAGAAACGAATGGATTGTTTCGTATATCTTTCCAACCAACTGTATAAGTCTGTCCATCCTCACCTTTGACAAACTGCGAAACACTAACATCGCTCAGTTCAAAACAAAATCCTTTCCAATTAAAAGATGAATCAAGAGTAAATGTGTTATTGCCCAACATAGGATGACCGCAGGCAACATCAATGAAAAAACCATCTTTCTTTTGCTTAAACAAGTTTACTATAAACTCGTCTTGTTGTTCGTATGAGTAAAAATCTATTTTGTTCATGAAGATATTTAACCAATAATTTTTTTAGGCTTTGCAATACGAATTAAATACAGCTATAATTATAGATATGAATAATCAAAACTTTGTTACAATAGGATCTTTTGGGGATACATTGTACAGCCTTTGTGTAGTAAAAATGCTCGGCGGCGGTAACATGTATGTTAAATTGGGCGGTATGGACGAACAGGTAAGAAAACTGTTTGGCAGAGAACCGGACGGATATCACAAAGGAAGGTACACTCAAAAAGACTATGAGATGATTGCTCCTTTGTTAAAGGTCCAGGATTATCTTGGAGAAGTAGACATTTGGTCCGGTCAGCCTAATCATTTTGAATCTTTAGGAGATCATTGGAAGTTTCATCTACTTAGAGGTTGGCAGGGTAACCAAACAGAATGCTATGCGCTGACTCAAGGATGGAACATACATGATCCCCAAGTTAGTAAAAAACTTCTTTTAGAACCCTGGTTAACTCCTGTTGAGCCTATTAGAATAGAAAATAAGCCGGTAGTAATTAATAGAACAAATAGATATTTGTACGGTTGCGACGGCGAGAAATGGAGAGAATGGGCTTCTCAAGGTCTTGGAGATTACTCGGTATTTGTTGGTACTGAACAAGAGCATGAAGATTTCCAAAAAGAATTTAATGTAAAAGTGGATTATAGGCCTGTAAACGATCTATTAGAAATGGCTCAAATAATTCAAGGCTGCGAACAGTTTATGGGAAATCAAAGCGTTGCCCTTTGCATTGCTATCGGATTAGGAAAAACTTTTTGGTGTGAAACAAGAAAAGATTTCCATCTAACTAAGACACCGCACGGTTGGGGAGATGTTTGGTTCCCTAGAGTCAACGGACACTATTTTTAAGGAATAACATGTACGCTATTATAAGCTATCACGACGATACATATCAGCCATTAGCTGATTACACATGGACAGGAAATAAAATTCCATATGCCGAACGACACGGTTACTACTGTGAATTTGAAAAGATGGTTGCATATGGACACGGATGCCAATTACAGAAAGTAGCATTTATTAATAGGATGCTACACGATCCAAGAAACTTCGAATGGATCTGGTGGACTGGTGGTGACCTTATGGTTACTAATTTTACCACAAAGATTGAAGATAAGATTGATAACAATTATCATATGGTCATTGCAACTGATTGTAATGGTTTCAATGCTGACAGCATCTTAATTAGAAATAGTCCGGAAAGCAAAGACTATTGGAAAATGGTTTCTGATGTACTTCCTGGATTACATTGGCATTGGGAAGGCGAACAAAAAATTATCAAAGACACCTATCCTAATTACAAAGACATCATTAAGGTTGTACCTCAACGAGATATTAATTCTTACAACTACGACACATACAACGGTGCTTATCCTCCTATTGACTATCTTAACACAAACGGAAATTGGCAACATGGCGATTGGGTAATCCAATGGCCGGGCCTAGGGTTAGATGCCAGATTGAAACTAGCAGAGTATTATTCACAACAGGTAATCAAATAATGGAACATATTTTAAAACAGATTAAAGATTATACAGAAGACAAGCAGAGTAAAAAGGTCTGGACTCCGGGAAAAGACTTTGTTAACTATGCTGGACCTTATTTTAATGCAGACGAAATTGTCAGCGCAGCCGAAACATTACTAAATGGTTGGCTAGTTATGGGCGATAAATGTTTGAAATTTGAAAGAGAGTTTCCTAAACAATTTGGCAAGCTCAACGGGATAGTTACAAACAGCGGAAGTTCTAGTAATCTTTTAATGATGGCATCGTTGACTTCTAAAAGAGGTCATAACCTAGCCAAAGGTACAAAAGTTTTAATTCCGATTGCAGGATTTCCCACAACACTCAATCCAACTTTGCAGGTAGGATTTACACCTGTGTTCGTGGACATCGAACTTGATACTCTTAATTTAGATTTAGATCAAGTTGAAAAAGTACTGTCGGAGAATCCGGATATTCGTGTTATTACATTTGCTCATGTATTAGGTAATCCTCCTAACATGGACAAGCTAATGGAAATTATTAAGAAGCATAACCTAATTCTTTTAGAAGATTGTTGTGATGCATTAGGTAGTACCTACGATGGCAAACCACTAGGCAGCTTTGGTGAAATGGCAAGTTGCAGTTTTTATCCCGCGCACCACATGACAATGGGAGAGGGTGGTTATGTTGCCTGTAATACTTACGAGCAGGAGGTTATTCTTCGGAGTCTTAGAGAATGGGGCAGAGGTTGCTATTGTGTTGGCCCGGAAGCAAATAAACTGAAATGTGGAACATGCGGTAAAAGATTTAATGAGTGGATCCCAGAAATGCCCGGAGTAATCTTTGACCATAAGTATGTCTATGACGAAATTGGTTACAACTTGAAACCTATCGAAATTCAAGGTGCAATGGGTCTTGAACAACTCAAGAAGCTTCCTGAGATTCATGCACTTCGTAGAAGGAACTATCAACTGCTGTTTGATGTTTACAGTAAGTACGAAGAATTCTTCCACTTACCTAGAGCTCAAGCAAAATCAAATCCTAGTTGGTTTGCATTTCCTTTGACAATTAGAAAGGATGCTCCTTTTACAAGATCAGATATTGTTGACTACTTAGAAGAAAATCTAATTCAAACTAGACCATACTTTGCTGGCAACATCATGTTACAGCCGGCATACAGTCATTTGATGAATCCTCAAGACGCAAGAGATAACTTCCCTGTTGCAACAATGGTTATGAAAAATACCTACTTCCATGGTACTAGCCCTGTTATTACTCCAGAGCAGATTGCCTACATTGGTGAGAAGGTAGATGGATTTATGAGTTTATTTGCATGAAAAGTCTAAGCAAGGTAACATCGTTAATTGACGGCCAGCCTATGTTCAAGTACTTGGACAGGGCCAAGGCGTTAGAGGCACAAGGTCGTCATCTTATACACATGGAGATCGGTGAGCCCGATTTTGATACTCCCATGAATGTTACATGGGCTGCTGTAAAATCTTTATCTAATGGCGAAACACATTACGGTAGTAGTTTCGGTCTTAAAGAATTTAGAGAAGCGATACAGTTTGCTACAGAGAGAAGTAGGGGATTTAAACCAGATTTAGATCAAATACTTGTTACCCCTGGTGCAAACATTGGTATTTTTTATGCTGTGTACTGTCTTGTAGATCCCGGATTTGAAGTTATTGTTCCTGATCCGGGATTCAGCACCTATTACAGTAACATAAAGATGTGCGGTGCTGTTCCTGTTCGTGTTCCTCTAAAAGAAGAAAACGAATTTAGAATGAATCCGGATGATATCGAAGCCGCTATTACGGACAAGACAAGATTGATTATTATCAACAGTCCACAGAATCCTACTGGTAGTGTTCTTACATCAGAAGAAACTAAACGAATTTACGAAATTGCCAAGAAGTACGATATCTATGTTTACAGTGATGAGATCTATGCAAGAATGAATTATGATCCTGTTGGCTTTAACAGCCCCAGTATCTATGATCATTGCAAAGAACATGTTATTCTAAGCAATGGATTTAGCAAAGCATTTGCAATGACAGGTTGGAGACTAGGTACCATCATAGGACCTGCAGATGTTATTGAACGAATGGCGGCACTCTTACAAACCACTTCGAGTTGTGTAAGCACTTTTATACAGAGAGCCGGCATAGAAGCAATTATGGGTAGTCAAGAAACTGTTACCAAAATGATGGAAGAATATAAATCTCGCCGAGATATGTTGGTTACCGGACTTAATAGAATTAAAGGTGTAAACTGCCTAATGCCCGGTGGTGCTTTTTATGTATTTCCAAATATCAAAGGCACAGGAATGTCTAGTGATCAAGTAGTTGAAAAATTAATGGATGCAGGCGTTGTTACTTTGCCGGGACATTGTTTTGGTGAATATGGCGAGGGCTATATTAGGTTGTGTTATGCAACAAGTCGTGCTAATATTCAAATAGCATTAGATAGAATAGAAAAGGCATTAGGAACAAAATGAGAGTATGTGATTGGATTGCCAGTTATCTTTACGATTTAGGAATCACTCGAGTGCATGGTCTAATGGGCGGCGGAGCAAGCGGTCTTAACGATGGTTTTATCAAACACGGAAAGATAGGTTACATTTGTTATCATCATGAACAGGGAGCAGGCCATGCAGCCATAGGCGAAAGTAAGTTTACTGGAAAGATAGCTGTAGTAAATCCAACGACTGGATGTGCCGGAACTAACTGTGCTACCAGTGTTCTAAATGCATGGCAAGATGCTGTACCTGTGTTGTTCTTATCGGGAAATGTTAGATTATCTACTTGCAGTGGATTTATTAATGAGCAAAAGAAAATAAAAATTCGTAAGTATGGGATACAAGAACATCATATTGTTGATACATACCAATCGATGACAAAATTTTCTAAATTTATAACCAAGCCCGAAGATGTGCCGTACTATTTAGGCAAAGCAATACATTTAGCTACAAGTGGCCGACCTGGTCCTGTTTGGTTAGACATTCCCGGAGATGTACAAACTGCACAAATGCCAGATAATTATAAAACTTTTAAGCCGGGATTTTTAGAAGAATTTTATACTAATTTTGATAATTTAAAAGAAAAATTAATCCATGCCAAAAGGCCTATTGTACTGGCAGGATACGGTATAAGACAAAGCAATACAGTTGATCAATTTGTAGAATTTATTGAAAAGTATCAGTTACCTTATGTAAGCACTTACGGAGCTAGAGACTATACAGCTAATAGTCATCCGTTGAGTATCGGTGCTGTAGGTATCAAAGGAAGTAGAGCAGGAAACTTTGCAATGCAAAATGCCGATCTACTGTTAGTATTGGGAAGTAGTATGGGGGCTAGTGTTATAGGTTACGATCCTAATCAGTTTAGTCCATGTAGCTATAAAATTATTGTGGACTGTGATACTGCCGAACTTGATAAAGACATCGTTAAAATTGACGAAAAATATTATTGCAACCTTACCCAGTTTTTTAGAGAAATATTATGACAAGAAATCAATGGATTGAAAAATGCGGACATTGGAAATCTAGATGGCCGGTAATGCAAGAAGAATACAGAGCCAATAATAGAGATTATTCTTTAAACATATATGCTGTATTAGATGCAATTAATCAATACAGTGATGCAGATGATATATTGATGGGAGATGCTGGTAGTATAAGTTATGCAGGTCCTGTTGCCCTAAATGCCAAAGAGGGTCAAAGATTTATTTTTAGTCCTGCTCAGGCCGACATGGGTTGGGCTTTACCTGCTGCTATAGGAGTTAGTTTAGCTAGTAATCAACAAGTCATTAGTATAATTGGCGACGGCAGCTTTATGAGTAATATTCAAGAGCTAGCCACAGTCAAACAACACGAATTGAATATTAAATTTGTTATACTTAATAATGACGGATACCTAAGTATAAAAAATACTCAGACAAAATATTTTGCAGGTCGTGTTTACGGAACAAGTGCAGAAACAGGATTATGGTTCCCTAGCTTTAAAAATATTGCCACAGCGTTCGGTATGGAATTTGTAGACATGCGTATTGCGAACGACCTAACTAAGTTTCCGGAAATATTAGCTAAAAAGGGACCTTGTATTATTGATTGTAGATGTAAAGCTGATCAAGAGATATTACCTGCACAGGCCCTTAAAAATGGAAAGCAAGCCGGTCTTCATGATATGACACCGTTTCTGTCAGAAGAAGAACTAGCACAAGAAATGATTGTTAAGATTGAATGAAAGTTGCAGTTCTTGGATCAAATGGATTCTTGGGCAAATATATCTGTGAAAATTTATCACATGATGTTATTCCAATCAATCGTTCTAATTTAAATTTAAATGATTTTGTTTCAGTTGCCACTTGGTTAGAAAAGAACAAACCAGATGTAATTGTTAATTGTGCTACCAGCGGAGGCAAAACACAATTAGGATCTTTCAATTTCGACGATATTAAAAACAACCTAGGTCTGTTTCTTAACTTTTACAACAACAGCGATCTAATAAAAAAATTTATTAACATAGGAAGTGGTGCAGAATTTGACATCACTAAAAATATAGATAGTGTTAAAGAAGAAACTATTGTAACTGTCAGCCCTGAAGATAGTTATGGATATAGCAAAAATATTATATCTCGATTAGTTTTAAATAAAGATAATTTTTATACACTTAGACTGTTCGGTTGCTTTGATAGTTCTGAACCTGAATTTAGACTATTCAAAAAGTTTTTATCTAATACTGATTTTAAACTAATGGATAGAAAATTTGATTATATTAGTGCCAAAGACTTCCTAAAAGTTTTAGATTATTATGTTGTTCAAAAAAATCTTCCAAAAGATATCAATTGTGTTTATCAAGAAAAGCTATACCTCAGTGAGATTTTAGATAAATTTGATAAGCAATATAATATCGTTCAATCTAATATTTTAAACTATACAGGCGATGGTTCTAAACTAGCATCATTAAATGTCAAACTAGAAGGTTTAGATTTGGGCATCAAGGAATATAAGAGTAAAATATGAAAAAAATTGTTTATGTAACTGGTTGTTTAGGATTTATAGGATATCATGTAACTAAGAGATGCCTCGACGAGGGATTTTATGTTTACGGAGTCGACAAACAGACCTATGCCAGTAATCCACAATTCTTACCAGACTTACTAAAACACAGTCATTTTAAATATAGTGACTGTGATATTAATGATATAGAAAGATTAGTTGACTGTGATTATATTATTAATACTGCGGCTGAGACTCATGTTGATAATTCTATTGTTAAAAACGATGTTTTCCTAAAAAGTAATATCAATGGTGTCCATCGTTTATTAACATTAATTCAAGAAAAAGGTACAATATATTCTAAGCCAATCCTTTTGCACTTTAGCACAGACGAAGTGTATGGAGATATTGTAGAAGGCAGTCATACAGAAACTGATCTGTTAAAGCCTAGCAATCCTTATAGTGCCACAAAAGCCGCAGCCGACATGTTAGTATTGGCCTGGGCTAGGACTTATAACATTCCTTATGTAATTGTTCGACCTACAAATAATTATGGTATCGGACAGTATGTGGAAAAACTAATTCCTAAGAGCGTCAAATACCTTTCATTGAATAGAAAAATTGATCTGCATGATAAAGGTACCCCTCGCCGCACCTGGTTACATGTTAGCGATACTGCCGAAGCAGTCATGACTATAATTAAATCTGGTGTGACCAACGACACATTCAATATTTCTGGAAATTTTGAAACCAGTAATTTAGATGTAGTACAACGAATTCTTAAATTTTATAATGGCAGATCCGACATTGAAAACTTTGTATCGGAGATTAGCCGCCCAGGACAAGATGTTCGATACAGTATCGATGACACAAAATTAAAAGCCTTTGGTTGGACACCAAAGGCTGACTTTGATATTGAGCTAGAAAGAATAGTAGAATATTATAAATCTAATTTTGTATGGTAATAAAAAAGCCCCAGACGGGGCTTTTTTTACATCTTAGGCAATCTGCCTTTTCTTAGAATTTCTTCGCTAGTCTTTTTACGAACAATAAATTCAATAGCACATTCGCTGATGCTATGATAAGTTTGATCAAATCGCTGAATATCGTAAATGAAAGAAGCATTTACTAACTCGGCTTTGAGTACTTCGACTTTGTCTCGATACTGATACAAGAATTCGATTAGATTGATACTGGCTGGGCTCCAGCTTTCATGCTTAAGAAGTGTCCAACTGGTCTTATGATCCGGATTATGATTGCTAGACCAAACACCTTGTTCGTAAAGATCTTCGTCCGGAATAGTGGTAACAATATATCCGCCCGGCTTACAAATTCTTACCCAATTATCAAATGCTTCGTATGGATCATGTAAATGTTCCAGACAATGACTACTGTGTACAAAATCAAATGTATTATCCGGAACTCCAGCCATTAGCTGAGCATCACCGTCTTGTACATCCCAGACTTTCAAAGAAGTCATCAGTGGAAATTGCTGTGTATATTTAGAAAGTGGATCGGGTCCGGCCGTGATATCAATATCGTTTCCTCGAAAATATTTGCTAACGAACCTACCGTCTTGTAGTCGACGAATTAATGCTTTACTTGTTTCGTTCATTTTTTATCCTAAAAATTCTGGTCCGGCGTAGAGGAATCGAACCTCTATTGACGGCTTAGAAGGCCGCTGTATTATCCGTTATACTAACGCCAGTACAGTTAATATTATATAGGATATTTAATCGCTTGTCAACAGGTAAATAAAAAAAACGGAGCGCACTATGGACTTTTTAAAACTAGTTGCAGATGTTGGTTTTCCAATTGCAGCGGCACTGGCAGCAGGATACTTTGTGTTTTTAACACTTAAATTTATTTTGGACGGCGTTACTAGTTCGGTAAATGGTATGGCCGGTATCATTAAAGGGTTAGACAGTCGAGTTGACACTATGACCAATGACTTGCAGCGTGTAGATGTAAAAATCAGCCATGCACTGGGCTTACAACCCGACTATTATCGTATTAGTAGAGCAGAACAAATTGATCAAAGGAGAGATTAATGACTTCTCCAATTAAAAATTTACAAGAAGAATTAGCCAAAGATCTTGTTAAATTTGAAGAAAGTAATTTAACCGAAGAGCAGTTAAAGTTAATAGAACAAACTTATTACGAAATATATCTGAAACTGCACAAAATAGACGAGGAATAATATGGACATTGCAGATATGATTGGCAAATACGGATTTCCTATTATCAGTGCAGCTGGTATGGGATACTTTATATTCTTTGTATGGAAATGGGTAACCACTGTTATTAAGCCTGTTATTAGCCAAGCCAACGGAACACTGATTGCTCTTATTGATCGCATTCGTATGTTAGATAACGACTTGATTAGATTAAATCAAAAGGTCGAAACTGTTCTACAGTTGCGTGGCAAGACTATTGATAAAGAGCGTATTATTGCTGAACAAGAGATTAACATAGATCCTTTTAAGAAAAAGAAAGAAGAAGAAGCTGCTAAAAAGGCTGTTGACGATGCTAACAAGCCAATAGGCGGTACTAAAGGTCGCAAAGCTACTACTGAAGAAATTAAGAACGCAGCAGGCGACGATTAAATACTTAATGTTAGAAATTTTATACACTTTAATTTTGACCCATGTAACTATTGTATGTGTTACACTTTATTTGCATAGAGGTCAAGCGCATAGAGGGATAACTTTTAATCCCTTTTTAAATCATTTTTTTAGATTGTGGTTATGGTTAACTACAGGAATGAATACTAAGGCTTGGGTAGCAATACATCGTAAGCATCATAGATTTTGCGAACAACAAGGAGATCCCCATAGTCCTTGGGTATACGGAATTTGGAGAGTGGTGTTTGGCGGTGCCTTTTTGTATGCTGTTGCTGCTAAAGACGCTAAAATGATTGAACAATATGGTGTAGGCACACCGGATGACTGGATTGAAAGAAAGATTTATACCCCACATCCATGGCTAGGTATAGTACTAATGCTGATCGTAGATCTTGTTCTTTTTGGATGGTGGGGATTTTTAATATGGGGAATTCAAATGATATGGATCCCTTTATGGGCAGCAGGTGTTGTTAATGGGCTAGGACACTGGTGGGGTTACAGAAACGGAACTACAAAAGATAAATCTACCAATTTAATTCCTTTTGGATTATTAATTGGGGGCGAAGAACTTCATAATAATCATCACCTAGATCCTGCAAATCCAAAGTTAAGTCGCCGATGGTTTGAACTTGATATCGGTTGGGTTTGGTTGGGTATTTTTAAATTTTTAAGGTTGGCGAAGATTAACAGGCCTAATACCATTTAAGGTAATTCCGCCTTTCATTAAATCATCAATGTTTCCTGCTAGCCAATAGGGCCAATAGTATAGCATTAGCCATTCTCTAACAAATTCATCAAACCACCAACCCCAGACATCATCTAGAGGATTTTTCAAGGTCTTTCTCCAGTAAATCAGCCAGCATCCTTAAAGCTCGTATTGTTTCTTTAACACGCTCTCTGTCTTGTTTACTGGTATCAGGTAATTCCATTCTGTTAACAATAGACGCCGTAGGGCTTAAACTCTTACAAGGTGTATCTTTAGCTGTAACAACTTCAGGACAAACTTTAAAAGGCTTACTTGGAAGTTGCTCTGAATGTGCCGTCCCAGTCACTAGGCAAGTTAGAATTACGCATTTCTTCAATGCGCTCGAGCCATAGCTCATAGTAGTGATCCATTTGTCCATCAAATTCACCTTTAAGTTCATTAACCAATCTAATAGCCTTATCCCATTTTTGTTGTCTGTATAAAACTAACATTTCATTATGTTGTTCTTTTGCAGTAGACCATTTAACTTTTTCTACATCCGTTGTAGGGTTATAGAATACTGTATAGATGGTTACGCCTTCCTTCTTGCCCTTAACAGCAATACAGTCAAGTTCTAGAGTAAAGTATTCTCCTTCTACTCTTTCGGCAGTTACGGGACCAAGTACAATGAGGACGCCATAGTTTTTACTTTGTCCTTCAAGTCTGGATGCAAGATTGACAGCATCGCCAAGACAAGTATAGTCAAAACGCTGCTCGCTGCCCATATTACCAACAACGACAACCCCAGTGTTAATGCCAATACCCATGCCAAAGGGTGGAACACCTTCTTCTGCAATACCTTTATTAAACCCATCTAAACTCCCTAACATTTCTAGTGCGGCTTTTACAGCGTCTTTACAATGCTTAGTTTCATCTAACGGTGCGTTCCAGAAAGCCATTTGTGCATCACCAATGTACTTGTCTAATGTGCCACCTGTTTCTAAAATAGTGCGTGTCATAGCAGTCATGTAACGATTCATGATGCTAGTCAGGCCTTGCACATCTTTGCCATAGTGTTCTGAAATACTTGTGAACCCACGAACATCAGTAAACATGATAGATAGTTCTTTTTCTTCACCACCTAGTTTTAATAGACTAGGATCTTTAATTAATTTAGCGACGAGGTCTGGGCTGAGGTAACTGCTGAACTGTTTTCTAATCTGTTGTTTTTGTAAAAACTCTGAGACGAATTTGACCATGTAGGCGTGCAGAGCGACCAGTCCCAGGCCAATTGCTGGGGCAGTTGAGTCATATAATACCAAGAAATTATTGTAAGCGTAAATGCTGCCACCGATAATAGTACCAATGACAATAATAGTTGCCGCAATGCCCGCATAAGTCCACCTCATTAAAAATATTAGTAATATGCCGACAGCTAGTATAGCCACAATTTCATAGTTGTCAGCATGACCTGGTCTTTCAATAGCACGACCATTTAACAGGGTACCTACTAGACTAGCCTGCATATACTGTGGCCATACTTCACCTTTGGCTGTAGCGACTGGCTGTACTAGGCCGGCTGCACTTAATCCCACAATTACTATCTCGCCTTTAAAGTCTTTAGGTAAGTTTGCCAAACTGTGTTCTGTTGGAGTTTGGCTCCAATCAATCCAAGTGCGACTTAGAGGATCTACATTGATTCGACTAAGTTTAGGAACACGCAAAGCTTCTACACCCATATCACCGATCTTAACCTGTATCTTTGTATCTCCTACTCCCACTCTAATTGTTTCCAATGACAGAGCTGGATGTACTGTATCGCTGCTCATAATCAGCAACGGCATACGGCGAACAACTCCATCTATTTCTGGAAATGTGTTTACAATGCCAGTACCTGCTGCTCGTTCTTCTAATATAGGAATGTTAGCGATAATACCAGGATACTCTACGAAATTTCCTTCAGGATCGCTACCTACAACTTGTACCGGAGAACCAAAAGTCTTATTTTTACCTTTGGTGCTGGCCACTTGTGGAAGTATGATAGGATGTTTCTCTAGAACTTTTGCCAGTTGAGCATCGCCATTAAAACGATCTTGTTCTGGCATAAGAATGTTAAAAACAACAAGACCAGCGTTACGACTGTAAAGATCATTAATAATAGCGGCATAGGTTGACCGGGGGAAGGGAAATTGTCCATACTTGTCTAAGGCCTCTTCGTCGATGTTAACTGTATGCACAGGAACTGAGGTGCTAGGTTGGCTAGTAATTAGTTGATCAAAATAACGGAGTCTTACAGACTCCACAAAACTAGGATCCCATGAACGAACTAGTAAAACTAAAATCAGTGTAATTAAGGCTGTCCACGGACTAAGTAAAATTTTCTTCGCTGTATCTTTTTTCATAATAAAATATTTATTACAATTTTGGACCAGCTTTTCCTAGATTTATACGAGTAGGATTAGTGCCAGTACCAATAATACAGGCAATGTCGTTATTCATTTGGATCATACTCCAGGTTTTAGTTTTTTCGTTGACCATGAGTATGTAACGACTTTTTGAATCTTGACCTACCCAGTTAGGTTGTTCTTGAAAATCTTCACCAGATATTAATTCTATAACAGATTTTGGATCACTGCAAAACACTGGTTTGTTAACAGTAATTAAGTCGGCGGCGTAGACTATGGTGCTGGTCAAGCAGAATAGGAACGCCACTATTTTAGGCGATTTCATAGCGGCTCCTTAAAACAGTATTTACACCTTCCACCGTGGAGGAGGTCTTCTAACGACTGTTAATTCTTTAAACTTGACTAATTCTTCAGCTTTTTTCTTCTCTTCTTCTTTTCTTTTAAGATAATCTTGATATCTTTCTTCTATTGTTCGCGGCTTAATTCCTAGCTGTTCTTGAAGTTGCCTTGTATGAGCTAGTATTTCTTCATATCGTTTTTGCAAATCGGGCGGAAAACTCCAATCCATTAAGGGCTACCTTGTGTTACTGTAACAGAACAACCAGACAAGTTAGCACATTGTTGAACAATACTGTACTGTTGTCCAGTGGTGCCTTGCTGAGTTAAGTTTAGTATACTAGATCCGCCTGCGTTGGTCAAATTGATTGTGGCCTTATGTGATCCGGTTCCAGTTTGTGTAATGTTAGCAGTATGCCCATTGCCGGTCATCATTAGGTCAATGTACTGGTTGCCAAGCCCACCTTGACTGATTAAGCTGGTATTGTTGTTGCCATCTACACTGATAAATGCTCTCTTTTCGCCATCGTGTATTTGTTTCAGTGTCATGTTATTACTGTTGCCTTTGATATACATTAGTCCAAAGTGTCCGCTGTTGGCCGCGCCTTGATTACCCTGTCTAATTGTAACGGTATTTGAGTCACCGTTAATACCTAAACCAAGATAATGTCTACCACTTTCTGCGCCATCTCTAAGACCAGCCTCGGTGTTACGAGCTTGACTTATAGTAACTGAGTTATTGTTGCCATAAACACCTAGTTCAATTAAGTTACGACCAGCCGGTGTGTCACCTTGTCTAATGTTTAATGTGTTAGTATCGCCGTCCAGTATGGCATTGCCGCCGCCTAAGCCTTGTATTAGATTATAGTTTCCTGTTTGTTCTATAGTAACATTGTTGTTACTTGAGCCAATCTTTTCTTCAAAGTCAATTCTATTGCCTAATACTACAGCATCTCGGCGGGTTCTAGCCACAGACATAATGTTAAGTTGATCTGTAGTAATGTCACTGCTGTACCAGTAACTACCGCCGCCGGCAGTGGCATCTTGCACAGCAACAGTATTGCCATCTAATAACTCGTAACTGCCATCACCTTGCGGATCCCAAGCTACTTGGAATACCCAGTCGTATCCGCCATAGTTGTTACTGTAAAATTCTAGCTTGACAATTTCTCCTGGCTTGGCAGTATAGCTACCATAAGCCCATCCACAACAACCACCATTAGTAACAACCTGACCGTTTACTTTTAGTTGATGTGCATCATCGTAGCCTGTTCTAAACCAAATAGTTCTACTAACACCGTCATTAGTTCCTGGCCAGCGCATATAGGATGTAGCCCAAAACTGTGCTGAATTATTTCCTTGTGCGCCGTAGTTAATAGAACCCCAAACTCCGCTGCCACTGCCGCAGCAGTCCTGCCAGTATGTGCTCCATCCTGTGGTGCGATTAGTACCGAAAGTAATTTGATTGACGGGACGATTGATCACCGGCCATGTCGGTCTAGGGTTAGGCGCAACTACGGGAGCAGCAGGCGCCGCAGTATAAGTTTGTCCCGAAGCCAAAGGACTAGTTGAACCAGTATTGGCAGCAAAAGTGTTTAACTGTGAATCAGTGGGATTTAGAGTTCCAGTCCAGGTATAACCACCAGTGCCCGACAAGCCGGTGTTAGTACTGAATAATTGACCTGTGTTGTTGTCACTGCCCATAAAGAAAAAGAATGACTTTCCATTAACATCTGTACCCATATTAATAACTTTACCGGTGCCTATTGTACCTGCCACTGTGCCATTACTGTTATAAACTTTAGCAGTCCATGGAAAACTAGCATTACCGCTGGCTTCAAATTTTACATACTGTCCTGTTTGCCATGACCATTGTCCACTAGTCCATGGAATCTTATACATAGTTCCTGGCTGTGTAGCGTAAATTTGACAGGTTGTTGTTCCAGTACAGGCACTGACATTCCACTGGCTGTCAGCAATTTGATAACGACCAAACTGTAAGTCAGCAAAGCCAGTGGCCTGGGCATAACTCATTCTGCTAACCAGCAACATAAACAAAGCTACAAACAGCCATGCCCAATATTTTAATCTTGCATTAAAGTATTTCATCTGAAGTTCTGATTGATAACAATCTGTCCTTGTGGTTTACCTGGACCAAAAGTCCAAGAATTAGTTTGCATATCTTGTGTTATAGTAATTTGAACTCTAGTATCAAGCGGTAATGTTACATTGGCATAGTTCCTATTGTTAGGACTTAGACTTTCATACAACCAACCTACCTGTTGTGTTTCTGATTTATCCTTCCATATTTTTTTAACATATGGGTTTTCTGTTTCGGATACCGAAGTTGCTTGACTAGATAGTGTATCTTTATTAGACTGTTCTACATTAACGGCATTGGCAGTAGTAGATGTTTTTTCTTCTTCAGTTTCTTCATTTTTATTTGATCTTTTTCTCGACGCATTACTGCCGCCTTCTTGTTTGCTTGCTACATGAGATTTTTCTTGATCTTTAGCATCGTCTTTATCTTCTTTATCTTCTTTTCTTGCTTCTCTAATAACACCAGTTGCCGCTGCCGCCGCTCTAGCTGCTGCTACTACCGGAGATCCACTCATTGTTTTAGGTGGTGCTATTTGTAAATTATTACCAACCGGTGTATTAAAAAGATTTACTGTAATAGGTGGAGTTGGAGGAGATCCTGCGTTTTCGACTAGTGTGGCTTGATAGGGTCTAGTCATACTAACTGAACCATTGCCACTGTCAACATCAATGGCGCCGCTGCCACAGACCATACCTTTAACTGCGGCAGTTGCCCAGTCGCAAGTAGGCATAAGAATAACCATAGAGCTACCTACCTCATTGACACTCATAACGAAGTCTGTACCACGAACTGTTATTGCGGCGGTAGGAGTTTTAATATTAACATTTTTAGGATCTTTGGCGATGGCTCCAGAGACATAACGAACTGTCCCGGAAGTAGCTTTAAGACCAAGTTTGCCACTTTTACTTTTTGGATCGTAAACAAAGTCATCGATTAATAGGCTACTATGTTCTGTTACTGATACTTGTGTATCGTCATTGAACACAATCTTTAGTTTTCCGTTTTTAGTTTCTATTTTGTCGTTCTGCTCTATTGCTGTGCCTTTAGAAATGGTAACAGTTTCCTTGCCTCGTTTGATCGAAGCACTTCCGGACAGTTCTGTTACTGTTCCTATATTGGCATAAGATCCTGTGGCAAGGCACAGGCCTAGCAACAAGACTACTAGACGCATAAAACCTCTTAGTTCTTCTGAGTAATGTTCCAGATACCGCTATTGCCAACACTCTTAATATTTAGAACATTGTCAACGGTTCCAGTTTGACTAACTGTAAACTTATTGCTGTTGCCAGTAACATCGACCCAAACACTAGATCCTGCTGCTCCTGTGCTACGCTGATTTAAGTTAAACTCGTTGCTATCACCGGCAACCATTAGTGTTTGGCTATGTTTGTTTCCAATAGCATCAATATAAAACTTGTTTAGGTTACCTGTTACAGTTACTGCACTCTTAAGGTCTTCGCCTGTGCCACGGAACTGTAGCTCATTACTGTTACCAGTAAACTTCCAATTTAGATCAGCAGCCTTACAACCTGTTAGTGCTGTTGTTCCATCACTGGCATTTCCGTATCCGCAAGCTGCATCAACTTTGTTGTTGTCACCAATTTGTTGAATGGTGATTGTAACACCTTGGCTGGCACCTGTTGTGGCATTAACTGCTTCGAGCATAATTTCGTTACCGGTACCAATTTGACGAGTAACCAATTTCTGATCAATGCCTCTTAGATAGACAGGTCTTGCGGCAGAACCCTGCTTATTGGCCGATCCATCTTGAGTAATATTAACATTTACATTATCGCCGCTCTGATCAACAAATACTCTGTTGGTGGAGGCGATATTTAAAGCTGCTGTAGCATTAGGACTTACTGTTGCTGTTGCTGGTATAACAGGGGCAGTAGGTGCTGTTACAGCGGTTTGTGCAAGGGCAGGTAGTGTAGCTGCCATTAAAATTGCAAATAGTGTTTTTTTCATAATAGTATTTCCGCTCCTAATAATCTTTCGAATTATTTTTTTTATTTTCCGCTTCCGTCACCTGTTGACTTTGGCGATCCTTTGTCTCCTGTAGTATCTTTTCCGCTATTGGACTGCTTCTGTGATGTGGCAGATGCTTTGGCACCTGCTTCGGGTGGGGAGTTCTTCTGTACCAGCTCATTTGGTTTCTCCTTAAATTGCCACAGACCTTGTCTTTCTCCTTTAAGGATTAATTCCTTAACAGCAGTTTCGATGGCAGATCTTAGAGCATAATTTCCTGGCTCGTTAAATGTTTGACCTGCATCAAATTCAAATGCTCGTGTGGCTTGATTAAAAAATCTCAAAGCTGTCACACCTTCAGAGGTGCTTAATAAATTTTTCTCGACTGTTACAGTTGTTAAAATTTCTCCTGATTGCACACTTACCAATCTAAGGCTTATAACAACTAAGTCTTGTGTATATTGGGTGTACGGTCCAATTCCTAACCATCTTGCACCAGTACCACCAGTCATTGTATTACTGTTATAATCAATAATACCGCCTTCTAAAATTACACCAGCCAATGTC
>JACCDG010802419.1_pt1 | contig 18617 bp, 14 predicted proteins | sample 7442471 | NCBI WGS metagenome assembly JACCDG01 (sample SAMN15323444, study PRJNA562643) | freshwater metagenome | isolation source: river surface water | place: USA:Blue River Watershed | collected 2017-08-17 | reverse complement strand
GTCCGATAAAGATATCAACCTTTTCAGGAAGTGATTTATACATTTCAGCTAATTCCGGTTCTTTTTTCATAAATGCCCAACCACAAAACTCAGGTGTATAGGGGCATCCGAAAAATTTAATATTTTCAATTTCCTGATACTTATTATTAAGGCAAATAACTTTATTCTCAAAAATTTCTTCATGAATATTTGGAACACTTTCAAATAACCAGTCGTGATTTCCTGGAACATAAATAATATGCTTAAATTGAGATCTAAGTTTAAACAAATAATCTCTAAAAGGCATGAATTCTTCCAAAAGCGATTTTAAATCTGATTTATAGAATTTGGAGATTAGGCTATAATCACCACTATGGATTAAAATATCACCTTCTTCTTTGATTTCCGGGAAATATCTGTGGGTGTCTGACATGCAGATGATTTTAATAAAACCTCCATTTAAGGTTCTTAGATTCTTGGTTTCAAAGAATTTTATTCCTTCAAAATTATTTCTGAAATTTCTGATTCCATATTCATTCCTTTATATATCCTAAATTTAAAGAATTTAATTACTATAGAAGATTTGATTTCTTCCTTTTTGGTGAGAGCATAACATTCTTTAATTGCAGACCTGGCCGAGGAGTAGGTTAGAGAATCAATGCCCTGTTTTTTTAATTTTTTAAATTCCGCAATACAATCATCATAGGAAGATGTGTCATGATAATTTTTAAGCAAGGTTTTTAAATATTTTACATCTTGATTGTTTTTCATTGAAAGGTCCGCTTCGCAAATGGCCCTTTCATAAATGATAAAACCTGATTCAATTTCCTTTAAGGTATCTCTTTTTAAATGAAATTCAATTTCTTTTAAACTGGTATCAATATCTTCAGCTCCATACCATATAGGATAACTCCCATCCGTAAATCTTGATTTTGGAATTTGAACTTTATCAAATAAAAATTCATTTAATCCTTCAATATCTCCATATTTATGCCAAGTATTTTTTGATTCGAGGCTTGATGCTTTTTCATGGATTATTCCACTGGTTACATTTGCCCAGTCGATCAATTTATCCTGTTCAAACCCAGTATTTATTTCCTCATTAAATAAATGTTTTCTTGGATATGCGGTTGGAATATTTCGGAAGGCCTTGGTTTCAATTAAGCTCAACGATAACCCCATTTCGATACATATCCAAAACCCTTCTTATGGTAAATAAAGTAGATTGGCTTTGAATGGGATCTTCTATGATTAACTCCAAGGCTGATTTACCCCTAAAAATATTTCTTTTTTTATGCAGCCAATCTCTAATTACCTCAGGATTTCTTGGATAGATAATATTTAAATTTTTAACGATTCCCAGGAGCATACTCACCCTATTAAATACATCCCATGTCTGACCAATGGTTTTTCCTTTTCTCCAATTATTTAAAGTTCGAATATGTTTTTGGCCTAATAAAATGACTTGGTCTTTTGGAGTAATTTTTAATTCCTCGCAAATTTTAAAAAAATTTTTTCCAAGTAGGGCCGCATTTTCCCTGTCCAATTTAGGAATAAATTCCCGTCTTTCTGTATTTTGAATAAATTGGTTTTCTGGCCCGGTGAATTTTACCATTGGTTTCCTTGTTATAATTATATCGTTATTGGCAGAAAACTTCTTAGGAAAATATTCCCATTTTTAATAAAAACGAATAAAATCAATAGGTTAGAATAGGGAAAATATTCTTATTACAAACCTTCTCTTAGGTTATGATGGGGAAAAGTAAAAGGAAATTATTTTTTTAAATAAAATTGATTTAATCCATTTTTGGAACAGAATATCTTAAATTAACCTCCTTTTTTGGACTAGGCGAAGAAATTAAAGTAAAAAGGAGTCTGAAAAAAAATTAGGAGCAACAATGGATGTCATCCATTCGCAAATCGATAAAAATTCAAAAGAATTTAAAGAAAACTACGCCTTCCATCAAAACTTAAGGCAAGAGCTTATCCAAAGGCTAGAAAAAGTTAGACTGGGTGGTGGAGAAAAAAATGTCTTAAGACACCACGAACGGGGAAAGTTTCTACCTCGGGAGCGAATTTTTAAAATTCTCGATGAAGGATCGCCTTTTCTTGAACTTTCAACCCTTGCCGCAGAGGAAGTCTACAATACCGAAGTCCCTTCTGCAGGAGTGGTAACTGGGATAGGTAGGGTTCATGGCGTCGAGTGTATGTTTGTGGCCAACGATGCCACGGTAAAAGGCGGAACCTATTTTCCACTAAGTGTTAAAAAACACCTTAGGGCACAGGATATCGCTAGAGAAAACCGTCTGCCGTGTATTTATTTGGTGGATTCCGGCGGAGCCTTTCTACCAATGCAAGATGAAGTCTTTCCCGATCGCGATCATTTCGGGAGAATTTTTTATAATCAGGCCCAGATGTCGGCCATGGGAATTCCTCAAATAGCAGTAGTAGTTGGTTCTTGTACCGCAGGAGGAGCATATGTTCCTGCAATGGCCGATGAATCAGTCATTGTTAAAGAAAATGGAACCATTTTTTTGGCCGGACCACCGCTGGTTAAAGCGGCAACCGGTGAAGAGGTTTCGGCCCAGGAACTTGGAGGGGCGGATACTCATACCAAAAAATCAGGAGTGGCCGATCACTTTGCTGAAACAGAAGAAGAAGCGCTTTTAATTACTAGAAATATTATCGAGAATCTAAATTATAGACCCAAGGGAAATTATAAAAAATTTACCGTCACCGAACCCCTAACACCAGCAGAGGACTTACTGGGAATAGTCAGCAAAGATTTCAAACGGCCCTATGATATTAGAAAAGTAATATCAGCTTTGGTGGATGGTTCGGAGTTTCATGAATTTAAAGAGCGATATGGGGCAACTTTAGTTTGTGGCTTTGCCCGCATTCATGGCCTTCAAGTAGGAATTGTCGCCAATAATGGAATACTTTTTTCCGAATCCGCCTTAAAAGGCGCTCACTTTATAGAACTTTGTGGCCAGAGAAAAATTCCTCTTATCTTTCTGCAAAATATCACCGGCTTTATGGTGGGAAAAAAATATGAGGAAGAAGGAATCGCTAAAAACGGCGCCAAAATGGTGACCGCGGTTTCCACCGTTTCTGTTCCCAAAATCACCATAATTATTGGCGGCTCCTTTGGCGCTGGAAATTATGGAATGTGCGGAAGGGCCTATAGTCCAAGATTTCTCTTTATGTGGCCTAACGCCAGGATTTCCGTAATGGGAGGAGAGCAGGCGGCGGGAGTTCTAACCACGGTTAAAAATTCCAATCTTGTGGCCGAGGGGAAACCGGAAATGTCTGAAGCGGAACGAACCGAATTTGAAAAACCGGTATTGGCCAAATATGAAAAAGAGGGATCTTGCTATTATTCATCGGCCCGTCTTTGGGATGATGGCGTTATCGATCCGCTGCAAACTAGGGATATTCTAGGTCTTTGTTTAAGTGCCACCGAAAATGAAAAAATTCCAGATTCAAAATTTGGAATCTTTAGGATGTAAAAATGAGCAATCTAATAACTAAAATTGATTCACGTGGAGTGGCCTTTGTTACTTTAAATCGGCCAGAAATTCATAATGCTTTTGATGACCAACTTATCTTAGATCTTATAAAAGAGTTTTCGGCACTTGAAAAAAATTCTAAAGTAAAAATCGCCGCTATTATGGGGAAGGGGGAATCTTTTTGCGCCGGGGCCGATTTAAACTGGATGAAAAAGATGGTTAATTATTCAAAACAGGAAAATTATAAGGACGCCAAAAAACTGGCCAAGCTTTTTTCCGTTCTTTACAACTTTAAAAAACCATTGTTGGCCAAAGTTCATGGGAATGTTCTTGGCGGTGGTGTAGGTTTGGTTGCGGTTTGTGATTTTATTATTGCCTCTAATCAAACTAAATTTGGGCTAACTGAAGTTAAATTAGGATTAGTACCTGCTGTTATATCGCCATATGTATTATCCAAAATTGGCAGATCCAATGCCCATGCCTTTTTTCTTTCCGGAATCCGTTTTGGGGCCGATAAGGCAAAGGAAATGGGGTTAATTCATCAAACCTGCGAGGCCGATGATTTAAACAAAGAATTTGAAAGAATTGTGGATGGATTTTTAAAGGCCGGCCCACGTGCCGCCATTTCCGCCAAGGAACTTTTAAAAAAGATAAATCCGCCAATTAGTGAAAAAACCATAGACCTTACCTGCAAATTTATTTCCAGTATTCGCGTATCCGCAGAGGCCCAAGAGGGAATGAATGCTCTGCTTGAGAAAAGATTGCCAAATTGGGTGGAAGAAAATGGAAATTAAAAAAATTCTAATCGCCAATCGCGGGGAAATAGCCCTTAGAGTTATTTCCACTTGCCGGGAAATGGGTATTAAAACGGTTACTGTTTATACCGATGCTGAAAAAGATTATCCTCATGCTTTTTTTTCAGATGAATCCTACAATCTTGGGTCCGGCCCACTGTCTGCCACCTATTTAAATCAAAATCTATTATTAGAAATAGCTCAAAAGACAAAATGTGATGCAATTCATCCAGGATATGGCTTTCTCTCGGAAAATTCCAATTTTGTAAGACTGGTGGAAAAAACGGGACTAATTTTTATTGGTCCATCTGCTCAGTCTATGGAAATTATGGGCGATAAAATTGGCTGTAAGCTAAAAATGGCCGAATGGAAAATCCCGCTTATCCCGGGATATAACGAAGAAAATCAAGATCCTTCCTTTTTAGAAAAAAAAGCAAAAGAAATCGGACTTCCTGTTTTAATCAAGGCATCCGCCGGAGGTGGCGGAAAGGGCATGAGGCTCGTTAGAGAAATAAAGGAATTTCAATCAGCATTAGAAGGGGCCAAAAGGGAAGCCTTAGCGGCCTTTTCCGATGAACGGGTTCTAATAGAGAAATATATTGAAAATCCCCGTCATATAGAAGTCCAGGTGATGGGCGATTCCCAAGGAAATTTTTTGCATTTTTTTGAACGGGAATGCTCAATTCAGAGAAGACATCAAAAAATAATTGAAGAAACTCCGGCCGCTAACCTGCCGGGGGCCCTTCGTGATCAAATTACCCAGACTGCAGTTTCCCTTATTGAAAAATTAAATTATCTTGGGGCCGGAACCATAGAATTTATTTTGGCCGACAACGGAGAGTTTTATTTTCTGGAAATGAACACTAGACTACAGGTTGAACACCCGATTACCGAAATGGTCACCCAAACAGACTTGGTAAGACTGCAGATTCTAGTGGCCCAAGGGGATAAACTTCCTTTTACTCAAAAGGATATAGTGCAAAAAGGACATGCGGTCGAGGTTAGGATTTATGCTGAGAATCCCGATGCCGGCTTTCTTCCTTGTGTGGGAAAAATCTTACATATTGGAGTCCCCACCCTTAAAAATGTTCGACTAGATTGCGGGTTTTTGGAAGGCAACGATGTAACCATCAATTTTGATCCTATGCTGGCCAAGTTGATCAGCTTTGGGGCAAATAGGGAAATTAGTCTAGATAAAATGATTCACTCCCTTGATGAGATTACCTTTGCCGGGGTTAAAACCAATCGGGATTATTTAAAAAGAATCCTCTCCACCAAGGAATATAGACAGGCAAAGCTCTCTACCAATTTCGTTGAAATCTATAAAGAAATTTTAAAACCCAAACCTCTAACGGATGAACAAAAGGCCCTATCGGCCGCCGCCCTATTATTAATGGATATTAAAAACGAGGATTCCCAAACACCGGGGCCTTGGGAAATACTTAAAAATTTTAGAAATATATGAAAAAAGAATTTATTTTAAATGGCGAAAATGAAGAATTTGAGGTTTTGCAATCCTCTCAAGGCCATAGGGCAATATCTTATAAAGGAATAGAATATTCTTTTGAGCTAGTTCATCGCGGAAAAAATGAGATGGTGCTAAAAATAGGTGATAATTTACATCGAATTTTTTATGGTTCATCTCCTAAAGATGTCTTTATTTCCATTGATGGCAGAGATGCCATTTTTGAAAAGAAATCCCAAGGTAGATCTAAAAAATTATCCGAATCTCAAAAAGGATATGCTTCTCCAATGCCCGGAAAAATACTCAAGGTGTTTATTAATAAAAAAGATAAAGTTAAAAAGGGGCAGGTGCTTTTAATTATGGAGGCCATGAAGATGGAGCATTCCATAATTGCAGTAAAAGATGGGACGATAAAAGAAGTTTATTTTAAGGATGGCGACTATGTGGATGGCGATATCCAATTACTCGAGGTGGAGTGATAATGTTTGAAAAAAAAATAGCAAAAATAAAGATTGTCGAAGTCGGTCCCCGCGATGGCCTGCAAAATGAAAAAAAGATTGTAAATACTGAAGATAAAATCACCTTTATCCAAAAATTAATCGAAAGCGGTCTCAAAACGATAGAAGTGGGAAGTTTTGTGGCCCCTAATAAAATTCCCCAAATGGATGATTCGGCCCAAGTTTTAAAGGCCGTTTTAAATAAAAAGGGAATAACTTTTCCCACCTTGGTTCCTAATCTTATGGGGCTTGATCGTGCCATGGAAGCCGGGGCCAGGGATATCTCGGTTTTTACCGCCACCTCTGAAACCTTTAATAAAAAAAATATCAATGCTTCCATAGACGAATCCCTTAAACGAATAAGGGAAATAACAAGTGCTGCTAAAAAAATAAAAGTTAGAGGATATATTTCCACTGTTTTTGGCTGTCCATATGAAGGCAAAACGCCTTTCAAAGTTTTGGTAAAAGTGATGAGAGAATTTTTTTCCCAAGGGATTTATGAAATTTCTTTGGGCGATACCATTGGTATCGCCAACCCTCTTCAGGTTAAAAAAATTCTTAAGGATTTATCTAAGGAGTTTGATCTTAAAAAAATAGCCGTGCATTTTCACGATACAAGGGGCATGGCCCTTGCAAATTCTTTGGTCTCTTTGGAGATGGGAATAACCACGTTTGATTCATCCAGCGGAGGAATTGGTGGATGCCCTTATGCCAAAGGGGCCACGGGGAATGTCGCAACCGAGGATATGGTGAATATGTTTGAATCAATGGGAATTAAAACCGGAGTGGATTTAGACAAATTGGCCCAGGCATCAGGTTTTATGGCCCAAGTATTAGGGAGAGAGCTACCATCAAAAGTGTTAAGAGTCCTTTTGACCCAATAAAATTTTAAAATCTATCCAACTTGTTTCAACTCTTCAATTTTATAGGCGTGATCAATGATTTGGGTGATATGGACTTCAAACCTTGAGGACCATATCAGGTCTAGGCCATAGCTATCGATAGAGACATTTTTCCATTCTTCTATAATTGGATAACAATGAACCTTTTGAAAAAATGAAAGGTCTGAGAAATATCTTTTTCCAAGGGAAGTTTCGATTACAATTTTGTTGTATTTAAGTGGCGTGGCTTTGGTAATTAATCCAGTGGGGCTATCCATGGTATCTCCTTTCCTTTTATAGCCTTTTGCCATGCTTTTTTTAGTTCTAGATTTTTCTTTTTTGCCCATAATCTCACCAGTTTTTTTGTTCTATTACCCAAGTTTCCACTTAGGCAATTTCCTTCAAAATCAAAGACGGCAGTCTCCCCAGAATACCGAACATGGAAATGGGGAACATTATGGCGTATATTATCAAACCAATACATATAAATCAAAATTCCATAAAATTCCGAAATTTTTGGCATTTTCTCTCCTTAAGGTACCTCCTTTACAAATTTCTTCTCAATATTTCGCTCTATATTTCTTTATTTGACTTTTTTTTTCAGATTTGAAAATTTTGGACGGCGAGATGCCCTTTAATCAAAATCAATCGGTATTTCTTCTTCAGGATATTCTTCAAAGCTTCTTAGGTATTTTTTCTTTATCAGGAAATAAACAAGCCCTGTAAATAAGCCTAAAACAAATCCCAAAAAGTGCGCTCGGTAGCTGACATCAACTACTAGGGTTTGCGGAAAAAAAATTACAAGGGTTACCCCAAAGGTCTTAAAGATACGCAAGGATAGGGAGATTCTTCTATCTAATAGGATAAAAAGGGAAAACCAACATCCGCCTAGTAAATAGGCGAGCCCCGAAGCCCCAAGAAGGTGAATTTCCGGGTGGTAAGTCCAAAGAGCTATATGATTTATGAGTCCGGAAAAGATCACCGCCAGAAATGGAAAAAGCAGCGGCCCAAAATAGGAATAGTTTAAATAAACCAGAAAAAAAAGCATATAGGAATTAGATAGCAAGTGACCTAAATCGGCGTGGATAAAAATTGAGGTGAAATTTCGGTACCACTGACCTTTCGCAAAAACTAAATTTCCGCTTGCCACTAATTTCTCTGCAATTTGGCCGTAATCATTCCAAAAGATATATCCGATAATAAATAAAATGGTGATAAAAAGGATGGATACTATTAATCCATTTTTATAATGGGTTTTGGAAAGATAGGTTTTAATTGGTCTCATTTTTTCTTGGCCAGGGGTTTAAATCGCCTATCAAAGGTTCTTTTAAAAATAGTTTTATATTTGCTCTTTTTACTGACTTCAAAAAGTTTGATTTCTGCGGAGTCATTTTTAATGGACATATGGGCAAATCCCCAAATCATCCCTTTGGCAAACTTATACAGATTGCTTTGTTCTTCTATAAGTTTTTTGCTTGAAGGATTGACACCTACACTTCTTTGTTTGGAAGCAGCACCTGAAACCAAAAGTTCTAGATCGGGGAGTCCATCACAGGGAGAACTATGGTATTCCAAATCGTGTTCATGGCCGGCCATATAAAGGTCAGCATATTGGCAAAGGGTGGGTAAAATTTGTTCTCTCAAGGAAATGGCTTCTTGCCACTTAGAACCGCCCACCGAATATAAGGGGTGGTGGCCCATAACGATTTTCCAATCGGCCTTAGAATTTTTAAGGGATTCCTTAAGCCAATTTATTTGTTCCTCTAATTCTTCTTTGGGAGTGGGGTTAAAGTTTTTTGTTAATTTATTTGGGTCTTTAGTATCTTTTACAGGAAGTCCGTTTAAAATTCTCGTGGTGTCTAATGCGAAAAATTCAACTCGTCCCTTATTGGTGGAAAATTTATAATAAGTTTTTCTTTTGGGATCGGTAGATTCTGGGTTTAAGACAAAACGAGAACCAGGACGTGCGTAATATTCCATTTGGGAATAAATTCCATCAAATGAGAGCTTTTTCATACGCTCAGGATTTTCGGGAACATATTCATGGGAATTCCAATCGTGATTTCCCATAACCACATAAAATCTAAAGTCTTTATTCTTTTTTTCGATATTTTTAAGGGGAAGATAAATTAATTTTCTAAATCTTTTTTCATCATCTGAATCACCTTGTGCTCCGTGGGGGTAAATATTATCCCCAAGCATTAAACTAAATTCACAAGATTTTTCTTGGCAGTAATTCGTCATGGCCCTGCCAACATAATAGGAGCCACCCTCAAAAAAATAGTATTTTTTCTTAAAGGAGTTTGCAACCAGAGGGGGAAGCACCGGTTTTTTTCCAATCATCTCCCCATCTTCAATGGCCTCTTTCTTCAATTCCTCAATGGTTCGGCCATCTTTCTCCCCAGGATACTGAAAGCTTTCGTGGTAGCCGCTATCACCAAAGATTAAAAAACTTGTCTTTAGATCTAGGGCAAAAGTAAGAGGCGAAATAAGGCAAAGAAAAATTATAAGTGTTTTCATATTCAATATTTTAAAGAGATTCTGATTACTTTGAAACCTTTTTGACTAGAAAAATACCATCCCTAATGGGCAGCAGTGTTTTATAAAATCCTTTTTTTGAGGAAATATAATCATTGAGGGCACAGATGGCATTGGTTTCTTTATCTTTTGGATCTAATACTTTTCCGCTCCAAAGAACATTGTCTATGGCGATAATCCCATTGGGTGTAAGTTTATTTAAGCAAATTTTAAAATAATCCAAGTAATTTACTTTATCGGCATCGATAAAGATAAAATCAAATTTGCCTTTGATTTTTAAGAGGCCTTCCTTGGCCGGACTTATAATTGATTTAATTTTTTTTCCGTGGGGAGATTTGGCCCAAAAGTTCTTGGCCAATCCTGTGGTGTTTTCGTTTATATCGAGGGTATAGACCACTCCATTTTTAGGCAGATTTTCGGCCATGCAAAGGGCCGAGTATCCCGTGTAGGTGCCTATTTCTAACACTCTTTTAGCATTTGTGGCCCTAATAAGAAAACCCAAAACCGAAGCTTCCATTTTACCGGTTAGCATCTGGGACATTGGAACATTTTTTTTAGTAAAATCTTCGATAGCATCGGCATTTTTTGAAGGCCTGGTGCTTTTTAAAATACTGTAATTTTCAATTTTCTCGTCAATAAATTTCATAAGATTTCCTTGTAAAAACACAGAGTGGATTGCTCGGATAACTAGGTGCCCTGGTTGACATCAACGGTCACGTCACTCACAATTAAAGTAAGTAGAGCGTTATTTAACCCCTTAGAAATTTGACTCAATTCTGACTCCCATTCAGTATGAAGGGGACCCGGCCAAGGATGGCCACTTATCCCTAGTGGGTTAAGAAACCAGTCCTTGGATATTCTTGCGAGGGATCTCTACTAAAAATATAATGTCTCATCGTGTAAAAAAGTTGGTCGCTAAAAATCCCATAGGCCTGCTCAACTGATTCGGCCAAATGCCTAGCATTGGGCACAAAAGAACCTTTATTTCTTCGCGAAAGATTTATTTCATTTATCTTGCCCGGAAACGCCGCTTTTGTTGAGGTAAGGGAAGATTGTTGAAAGAAATCCTGTTGGGGAATCATATTTTTAAAAATTTTAATAAGAGACTCATTTTTCCAATGATGAATTGGAAGGTTGGTCAATCTTTTTAGAACACTAAATATTTTTGCCTTATTAGGATTTGTTCCTAGTGCTTTATAGTCATCGAGGATATTTTTCAGGTCTCTAATTAAGACTTTAAGCATAATGGGGTGATCCTTGGTATTTTCACATTTATCAAGTTCCTCATTTTCTACAAAGGTTAGGCACAGGTCCCTTTCGGAAAGGTTTAGGAGTTTTTGTATCCCGGAACCAGATAGCACCATGGTGGAATTAAATTCTACGTCCCCCATATCCTCATCAACGGCATTAATATCAAAGACAATAAAATCTTCTGGAACTTGTTGTTTTATAAGCGGATAGAATTTTGCAAATCTTTCCTTATCGACTTTTTTAAATTTAATTAAAGTATTAATCTTTAAGAACATATCTCCTTTTTCATTTATAGAAGTCTTATAATTATAGGTTTTTTCATTTTGATTAAGGAAGGTATTTAGCCTTCTGGTAAAAGCATATTCCTTTTGGACGGTTCCATCGGTAAAATTTTTAAATTGGGCCTCAATTTTTTTTGTTTTCCTATCGTGACCCATAAAACTAGTTAGACGGGTGGAAATTTCACTTTGTTTGTTATGAATTACTCTTTCGGAAAGCCTATATTCATCGGGAATATTTTTTGGAGTAAGCGCCTTTATGGATTTATAGAAGGTATTGCTCTCATTTTCATTTTTTAGATCAAATAAGTAGACTTGGTCTCTTTTATTAAAATCCCCAAGTGAAAGTCCCACCCCGATACTCAATAGGTTTTTATCCAAAATTCCAAGTACTTCAAGTCTTGCGAAGATGGAAAGTTGTTTAGCCGTAAGTTTAGAAAAATTTAAAACTACATTATTATTGGTTTCTTTATGGAGAATCTTTGAGCCTAAAAGAAATACATTTGCATTAATTCCTGCCTTTGCGGAGATAATTTCTATTGGAACAGGAGGGGCCCACTTTATGCCAATTTCAATATCGGTGCCGATATATTTATTAATCATAATGCTGTCATCTTGTTCCATGGATTCAATAAATTTTTGCTGAAGCCCAAAAATTGGTAATCCAGGATTTTTAACGCCCTCTTTATATCCCTCGGTATATTCTTTAAAATTATCGGTTGGATGGATTTTTATAAATTCAAAAACCGAAAAAACCCTTGCATTTCCAAGGGGCTGAAGACCATAAGCAGAAATACCAAGGCCATTGACCACATCGGATCCTATTCCTGCCTTAAGGGCCAATCGAAATATGTCGATAATCAGAAAGGGTTTAGCAGATGTTTTATCCGGATTTTGCATGACAAATCGGTAGGGTAGCAATGCGGAGGCTCCAATATTTAAACCTTGAAAAAAACAAGCTCCAAGACATCCAGGAAAACCAGGGTTGGAGTTGCTACCTAGTTCTTGAAAGGTAAAACCATTGTTATGATAACCAGGCGCTAAGTGTAAGCTTCCAGTACCCAAGGCGTTTAAAGTGGAAAGGAGTCTTCTTCCGTAGTTTTTAAAAGCTACTCGGTTAAATCCGTGGTTATCTCTTTTAGCGAACCAGGTTGTACTCCAATAAATAGGGAAGGAGCTATCAACTAAAGTGGTAAATTCATTATTTGGATCGATCAGGAAACCGTCTTTGCTAAAATGTTGTTCGTGACCTTCGATAGTATTATTCCAACCTTGCTCAAGAGGTGTTTTTTCATTAATCAAATCAAAAGCCTCTAAGATTTGATTCCTTCGATCCATTAGCTTCTTAACGAAAACATCTGCAATTAGTTCAGGGAAACCAGCTTGAATAAAAATATTCTTAAGGGTTTCGGGCGTGAAGTTGGCTATTTTTTCTGCCATCCATTTTGCGTCTGATAGGGTCATTTTGGAAAAAAGATCGGTTTTGTGGAAGGGCTTGTAAGTGAGGTCGATCTTAGTGGCGATTCCATTTTTTCGGTGAACTTTTTTTACTAATTTGTTTCTAAATAAGTTTGGATAACCATAACCTAGACCATAATCCAAATTATAAAGCATATGATTTAGGCTGGAGTTTTTAACATCAAAAATACCTGCACCAATGGAATTGTCCAAAAACGGAAGTTCTACCCAGGCAGCAAATAGGGCCAATGCTCTATAATCTCTTCTGTTTTGGTTACCGCCTGAGGAGAGAGGAAAGCCATTAAAAGAAAGATAATTTTTTTTGTCATAGATTTTTTCTAAAGCCACATGCTTGATTTCAACAAAATCATTTGAATTATCAAAAAGGGATTTAGGAAGAATTTCCTGAGGATAGGCTTCTGAAAGTTTGGCAATCATCCTATCTTTTAGCATTTGATATGAACTTCCAATTAAGTCTTGCTGTGAAAAATAAATCCGCACCCTTTTTTTGAAAGTTGATGGGTAAACATTATATCCTAACATTTTGGCCATTCTTCTAAGAACATGTCCAACTTGCGGGGTGTTTGGTCGAATTTTAAAATTTATACCATCAAGCGGGTCTTGGTCTTTGGGTATATCAAGCACCTCGGTTGGAAATCTAATGGCCCACTTCTCCCCTCTATAGTTTACCACGAAGGGGAAATCCTCATCGGTAAAATCAAAGGTGACGGCAATTTCCTCCGCAGATTCTTCAATAATTGAATTTTCCGAATTTTTTTTTGTAAGTAAAAGGGAGTCGATGGAATCACTCAAATCACTTTCATTAATTGAGGATCCCTTGTGGTTTTGAATAGAATAAGAGTTAAAAAAGGAGCCTAATTTACCTAGGTAGTCAAAGGTCTTAAGATCTTTAGGGACAAGAGGACCTAATTTGGTGTTTTCAAAAATTTGTAAGGCAAGAGAAACTTTATTTATAAAATCTTGGCCTTCCTCGGAAGAGAAATCAGCTCTCCCAATATTTCTTCCAGTCTCAAGAGCACTTATTAGATGATTTATAATTTGTTGATAGGTCCTATTATAGAGATTTTTATTCCAACCACTGTGAAGATCCATTTTATCGGCACTTAGGCAAAAATTATTATCGGTTGCCTCTTCTGGTAGGTTGCTCATGCAATAATTTAGAAAAGCAGCTTTTTGCTTTGCTTTTATCTCATTTATTACGAGTTCCAACTTGGTGCTATTAAAATATCCAGATGGAAAACTTGAAGAAATAATATCAACATCATTTATTTCAACAGAGGGCTCATCCATAACTGTGGCAAAAGAGGAGAAGGCGAGAAGAAACATAACCAATAGCTTCATAAACTATTCCATCCCAAATTAGAAAAATAGCATCGAAATATTCTAATTAATTCTATGATCTGTCTAGTTCGCTAAGGAGATTGGCAAAAAAGGATTTTTTATAATCTTCAATTTCCTCTTTTTTAAGATGGCCAAAATTTGTGCGATCAGCCTCGTCATAAATCTTTGATAGGTGAGGACTAATGAGAAAACGTGATTTATTACGTGGTATCTTTTTCCCATAAAACATTCTCTCCTTACAATAGGTCATCACCAGTTTTTCTTTGGCGCGGGTGATCCCTACATACAAGAGCCGTCTTTCTTCACCTATATCTTCATCTCCCATGATGCTTTTTTTATGGGGGAGGATTTCTTCCTCAACTCCTAAAAGATAGACTGTGTTAAACTCGAGACCTTTTGAGGAGTGAATAGTCATTATGGTGACTTGATCACCCTTAATTTCATTTTCTTCCTCGGTATCTCTTAGTAGCATATCTTCAAGAAAGGTAGTTAAATTTGCGTTAGGTTTAAATTTTAAAAAACGCTCACAAGAGCCTATAAATGATTCCACATCATTTTTTCTTCGTTCCATCTGTTTGGGATTTTCGGCATATTCTTTTGCAATAAAATCCATAAATTGTAGCTGGTCGACTAATTTTCTTAGCGCAACATGGAGCGGCAAAGAGGCGAATTCCCCCCTAAACCCTTTTATTAAGTTGGTGAATGGTTGAATATTTTTTTCCCTTAGGGGATCGAGATTTGGGTGGCGATCTAAGGTGGAAAAAAGCGAGGTTTTATCCTCCTCGGCCTTTTTTAAGTATTTGGAAAGGGTGGTGATACCTATCCCCCTATTGGGGACATTTAATATTCTTCGAAGACCTACCTCATCATTTGGATTTGAAATAACCTTAAGGTAGGCCAAAATATCCATCACTTCTTTTTTTTCGAAAAATTTCTGGCCTCCCAAATAATGGTAGGGGATACCATTCATCCTCAGCGAGTCTTCAATAACCGAAGATTGATTATTTCCTCTAAATAAAATGGCAATATCGGAAAAATTTCCTCCTGCCTTTTTATGATTAAGAATATCTTCGGCCACAATTTCTGCTTCGTGATCAGAATCACCCATGGCCCACAAAACTGGTTTTAAATCGGATACTCTTTGGGTCCATAAGTTTTTATCATTTCTTTTTTTGTTTTCTTTAATTACTTCGTTTGCCAACAAAAGGATTGGTCCACTAGAACGGTAGTTTTGCTCTAGTTTTATAACAACCGAATTTGGGTAATTTTTTTCAAAAGATAAAATATTAGAAATTTCTGCGCCTCGAAAACCATAAATGGACTGGTCATCATCTCCTACTACACAAATATTATGATGGGTGGAGGTTAATGCTGCGATTATTTTAAATTGAAGGGGATTGGTATCTTGATATTCATCAACCATTATGTAGGAAAAAAATCTAGAATACTTTGTAGCGATTTCTGGAAATTTTTCAAAGAGTCTAACTGTCAAAAAAAGAATATCGTCAAAATCTATGGAATTAAAAAAGAAAAGTTTTTCCTGGTAAAAGTGATAAGCGAATTCCGTGGCCAGGTCGTAGGGGTCCTCGTAATCCATATAAATGGAATTGGGGAATTCCTTATCTGAAATACCTTTATTTTTTAAGAAGCTAATTTTGGAAAGGATCCTTTTTTGGTCAAAACTTTTTCCGGCCTTGTAGTGTTTTAGAGCTTCTCTGACCAAGGAAATTTGATCGGATTGGGTATAGATATTAAAATTATTTTGAAAACCTAAAAGGTGGATTTCTCTTTTAAGAATTTTTACTCCCAGGGAGTGAAAAGTACATAAAGTCATTTTTTTTAATAACTCGCTACCAATCAAATGCTTTACTCGCTCTTGCATTTCCTTAGTGGCCTTATTGGTAAAACTAACCGCTAAAATTTTTTCTGGATTAATCCCCAAATTGCTCACCATATGCGCCACCCGATAAGTGATGGTTTTGGTTTTTCCTGACCCAGCGCCAGCAAGTATTAGGACAGGACCTTCAACTACCTCGACAGCTTTTCGCTGCATAGGGTTTAAATCTTTTAAAGAAAACATAGAGAGGGAGGATAGGGGTAAATAATTAACCTGGCCATTTTAATTTGAACAAATCGGATACTAGGTTTATTATTAAAAAAGTTATTGAAGTTACTTAGAGTATTTGCCTTTTAGTTCAAACTAATTTCTAATTTAAGGTATATGAAAAAGATCATTCTTTTATGCCTTGTCTTTAATCCCTTATTTGCCCAAATAAAATGGACTCCTACGCGGAACCTACCATTTCAACAACAGTTTGAAAGGGATAGGGAGATGATTTTAAACACCTTGTTTCCTTCAAATTTAAACTTAGAAAAAATTCTTGGTAAACAATCAAAAAGTGATCAGGTTCTAATTGAAGAAAAAAAACAATTTTTTAAAAAATTAATCCTTTTAACGGTTCTTGGAGAGATATTTTTCACTCCAAAGGATAATGATTATCAAAACCTTAAACCTTGGCCATTTCCTGTGGCCTCGGCATTTTGTCATGGCCAGCGCATACTGCTTCAGTATCAGGGAAATTCCAAAGAGGTATTGGAATACTTGGGAGGAGGAAAGGACCTCCCAGTATTTAAGGAGAGGATTGCTGCAAGCCATGATGTGGATTTAGACAAGGCAGGGTGGCCAGTAGAAGAAAAACTTAAGGGATTAACGGGGGGACTTGAAAATATTGGTGCAGGAATCGCTGGTAAACATTTAGGATGTAGTATCCCCTTAGGCGGAATTGGTAATCTTAATTATCAAAATAACCTAATTGGACCGAATGGCCATTCCTTAGATGGAAATCTAAATCTTATCCCTAAGACGCAACATGGGCATGTTTATATGAGAATGGATCAGTTTAGGCCTGATTTAGGGACCTTGCTTTTTGGGATGGAAAATTCCTCTGCAGGAAAAACCAATATGTGGGGGGCCAAGCATACCGCGGCCTCAGCTTCGGCAGATCAAACTAAAGAAATAGCCCCTTGTGGTGGTGCAAAATGGCAAGCCTTAGGAATTCCGAATGCCCCTGCAGAATATGGTGGCAAAAGAATTAAAATTACACCTCAAAAATTTAAAGAGATGGCCTTAAAAATTGATAGAATAATAAATTCTCCTCCCAATAAACAAAAAGAAATTTTTGAACAGTTCCTCCTTTTAAATGGGGCAGAGGCCAACAAATATCTAAGTTCTTTTTAACTTTATGGACCAAGCGTTAAATCCTGTGCTAAAAAAACCCTACAAAAGGGAATAAATAAAATGAAAAAATATTTGGTCACATCGGCACTACCTTATGCCAACGGCCCGATTCATCCGGGGCATCTTGTTGGGGCTTATCTTCCTGCCGATATTTACACAAGGCACCTAAAGCTCAGTGGAGAAAAAGTTATCCATATAAGTGGATCCGATGAGCATGGTGTGGCCATAATGCTTAACGCTCAAAAGGCCGGTAAGGATTTTTCTGAGTATGTAGACTTCTGGCATAACGAACATAAAAGAATATTTGAAAAATTTGAAGTGAGTTTTGATTTTTTCGGTCAAACCCATCTTCCCTATCACAAAGAAGAAGTTCTTCTTTGGTTTAAGGCCCTTCATGAAAAAGGCTATATTGAGCCAGAGGATAGCCAACAGCTTTTCTGTAATGACTGCAAAAATCATCTTCCCGATCGTTTTGTAGAAGGTAAATGCTATAAGTGTGGCTACGACGGCGCCCGTGGTGATGAATGTCCTAACTGTGGAATTTGGATTGAGCCCATAAAATTAATCAATCCAGTCTGTAAAATTTGTGGGTCAAGAAATATTTCTCCGGAAACTGTCACCCAGTGGTATTTAAGGCTTTCAAAATTCCATAAGAAGTTTAGGGAGTGGTTTGAGACTAAAAAACTTAACTGGCGACATACGGTTTATCCCTTTGTGGATGCCCTGACCAAAGAAGGACTTCAAGATCGTGCCATCACCCGGGATCTTAAATGGGGGATAGATGTTCCTCTTCCTGAAGCGGCCGGTAAAAAACTCTATGTTTGGTTTGATGCTCCAATTGGGTATGTTTCCAATACCAAAGAATATTTAAAGGAAATTAAAAGCTCCGAACATTATTTAAAAGATTGGTGGAAAAATCCCGACACTGAAATTGTTCACTTTCTCGCTAAAGACAATATTATTTTTCATACAGTGATTTTTCCCGTGATGGCCATGGCATCAGAGAGAATTAATCCTCCAACCGACGTTCCGGCCAATCAATATCTTAATCTTGAAGGAAAACAATTTTCCAAATCTGCCGGATGGTATATCGATCTAGAAAAGGCCCATGGGCAATTCGGCGCGGACCTTCTTCGTTATTATCTAATATCCATTATGCCCGAAACTTCTGATTCCTCCTTCGCTTGGAAGGACTTTGCTTTAAAAATTAATGGAGAGTTAGCAAATAATATAGGAAACCTACTCACTCGTTGCCTTAAGTTTTTTGAAAAGAACTGGCCAGAGGGAATTTCGGATATTCCTGAGTTCTCCTCAACCCAACTTGGTAAAACCTTTAAAAGCTCTATTGAGGAACATCAAAAATCTCT
>JACCDG010911345.1_pt1 | contig 18621 bp, 17 predicted proteins | sample 7442471 | NCBI WGS metagenome assembly JACCDG01 (sample SAMN15323444, study PRJNA562643) | freshwater metagenome | isolation source: river surface water | place: USA:Blue River Watershed | collected 2017-08-17 | reverse complement strand
GCCAATGCGCAAATTTTATAACTCTTGAAATGAGAAAAGGAATCCGACTGGCTGTTTTTCACCCATACCTGCAATTCACTGTTGTATTTGAATGACCTGATATAGAGTTGCTTTACCGGCCATTCGAGTCCCCTGCTTGAAAATTGCGACTTCAACTGATCCTCATAGTTGGCAAATGCTCTTGCTACCCTGCTGAATGATTTTTGGTAATCAACAAATGATTGCTGTGCATATCCAAATTGCATGCAAATCATCCATGAAAATAATATCAACGCAGGTCTCAACGAAGTAGGCATCACAAGAATCTATGATTTCGTAAAATTAATGGATTTGAGGCGGGGTTTGGTTATTTTTGTAGGCATACAGCCAGGGACGAGGCCTGCCTGCCGTAGGCAGGGGTAAGGGTAAAGGGGAAGGATGGAATACAAATCATTAAAATGAAAAAAGTTGGCATTTTAGGTGGAGGGCAACTTGGAAGAATGCTTTTGCAGGAAGCGGCGAACTATCCTGTTGAGGTGAGTGTGATGGAGAATGACCCCAACTGCCCGGCTGCACATTTGTGCGATCATTTCATCCAAGGCGATATCACCAATTATGATGATGTGATCCAATTTGGAAAGGACCTGGATGTCATCACCATTGAAATTGAAAACGTGAATGTTGATGCATTGGAAACCCTCGAGCAACAGGGTAAAACAGTGATTCCACGTCCACATGCACTGCGCATCATCAAAAACAAAATCGATCAAAAATCATTTTATCAGCAACATCAGATTCCAAGTGCTGACTTTGCTGTGTTGAACAACAAAAATGAAATCCACGATCACCATCACCTCATTCCTGCTGCACAAAAACTGGCAACAGGAGGTTATGATGGCAAAGGAGTTCAACTGATTCACAGCAAGGAAGATATTTCAAAGGGATTCGATGCCCCAAGTGTGCTGGAAAAGATGATTGACATCCACAAGGAGATTGCCATTATTGTAGCAGTTGGACAGGATGCATCCACCACCCTTTATCCTCCAGTGGAGATGGTATTTGACCCTGTATTGAATCTGCTGGATTTTCAGATTTGTCCTGCTGACCTGAAAGAACAAACGCTATGGAAAGCTGAAGCCATGGCGATTTCAGTCGCGAAAAACTTAGCATCCCCCGGCATTTTTGCAGTAGAAATGTTTGTTGACAAGCAAGAAAATGTTTGGGTGAATGAAACTGCCCCGAGGGTACATAATTCTGGTCACCATACCATTGAAGCACATTACTCCTCACAGTTTGACATGGTATGGAGGATTCTGCTTGGATACCCCCTGGGAAATACAAAGAAGATTCAATCATCCATCATGGTCAATCTCTTGGGTGCCGAAGGATTTCAGGGCGAGACAGTATACGAGGGACTGGAAGAAGTATTGAATATCCCAAATGCATTTGTGCATTTGTATGGAAAAGCAACCACCAAGCCAGGAAGGAAAATGGGACACGCAACGGTGATGAGCGATGAGAAGCAGGAGTTGCTGCTGCAGGCAAAAAAAATCAAACGTATTTTGTCCATCAAAGGCAAAGAAAAATCATAAACATGCCGGTAAAAAAATCTGCTACGAAACGAAAATCAGTTGTCAGCATCATCATGGGAAGCGACAGCGATCTGCCAGTGATGAATGCCGCTGCTGAGCAACTCAAAGAATTTGGCATTCCTTTTGAACTGACAGTGGTATCTGCACACAGAACCCCAGACAGGTTGATGAAATTTGCAAGTTCTGCCTCCAAACGCGGCATTAAAATCATCATTGCAGGCGCAGGCGGTGCTGCACATTTGCCTGGCATGGTGGCCTCAGTTACAACACTGCCCGTCATTGGCGTACCGATCAAATCATCCAATTCAATTGACGGGTGGGACTCTGTCTTGTCGATCCTTCAAATGCCCAATGGCATACCCGTGGCGACCGTCGCACTGAATGGCGCAAAAAATGCAGGCATCCTCGCAGCATCTATTTTATCCACCAACAACAAATCACTCGAGAAAAAACTCATCGCCTTCAAAGAGAAAATGAAAAAAGATGTGGTTGGCAAAGCGAGGGGGTTGAAGAAGAAGGGGTTTGAGAATGAGTTTGATCAATAAGTTTTAAGTTTTAGGTTGTAAGTTGTAGGTTATAAGTTGTAGATTTTAGTTTAGAATCATAGGTAAATATTAAAATATAGCGAGTACTCTCATAGGCTGTTAACCTAAAACTTAAAACTTACAACTTATAACTATAAAAAATGAAACCCCTCAGTAAATACATCGACCACTCCCTGCTCCACCCAACCATGACGGACAAGGATTTGGAGGAAGGTTTACAGGTTGCCATCAAATACCAAACTGCGACAGTATGCATCAAACCATACGCTGTGAAGCGTGCAGCTGAAGTGCTTAAGGGAAGCGGCGTTGAAGTATGCACAGTCATTGGTTTCCCACATGGCAGCAATACTACTTCCATAAAAGTTGCTGAAACTTTGGAATGTATTCAGCTTGGTGCGACCGAAATTGACATGGTGGTGAATATTGGAAAGGTTTTGGGAGCTGATTGGGATTATGTGAGCGCTGATATCAAGGCCGTACTGGACGCCTGTCATCAACACGGGGCAATTCTCAAAGTGATTTTTGAAAACGACTACCTGGATAATGCCCAAAAAATTAAGCTTTGTGAAATAAGTTCTGAACTGAATGTTGATTATGTAAAAACTTCAACTGGATACGGATACGTGAAACAAGCAGATGGAAAATTTCTTACCAAAGGTGCTACACTTGAAGATTTGCAACTCATGCGCAAGCATACTGCACCGCATGTTCAAATAAAAGCGGCTGGGGGGATTCGCAATTTGAAGGACATGCTGGCAGCCATTGATGCAGGGGCAACGAGGATTGGTGCGACGGCGACGGTTGGAATCCTTGAGGATCAAGGATTGGCAGTTGACGGTTCACAGTTGACAGTTAAGGAGGACAAAGGCGGTTATTAGAACAGCCTTAAACGGTTGTCAGTTGCCAGTTAACGGTTAACAGTCAACCGTCAACTCATATTCAATTTTCAAAAACTATAATTCCAAACTGTTGCTCGAGGACCAGAGAATGATCGAGTATACATTTAATAAAATCGGGTCCGTATTGGGCGTAATAGGGCATGAAATTTTCAACCCTTTCCTGCAGGTTGTTATGGGGAAATAATTCTGATTTCAATTTCCAGATTCTCTGGAGTTGAACCGACTGCTTATTGCGTTCGGCCTTCAACATTTTCTTTTCCAATGTTGAAAGTTTTTTAAAATGATCTGACTCCAATGCATGCACGTGCTGGATCAATGTCTTGTCGATTGAACCGGCTACTAGTTTAAGCTGTTGAAATAATTTTTTACTCTCACCCTCTTCCGCTTTCAGATCGATAGTCTTCCCGGCAAGCTTTTGAACGTATTGATTGGACAACTCTATTTCTTCCTTGAACAAATCTGATGGTGCCAACTGCAGTTCATTCAATTTGTGCTCCTGTAGCCTGTCCATCAACATAAAACTGTTGCGCAGGGTTAAAACAGGGAAAGGGACTTTGTAATGCTGGAACAATGCTTTCAACTGCATCCAATAGGCAACCTCAGAACCGCCTCCTACAAACAAAATATTGGGTAGGATGGTTTCCTGATAAATACCACGTAAGATTACATTGGGACTGAACCGATCAGGATTTTCTTCCAACTCCTGCAAGATCTCTGTTTCAGTAAACTTGATAACGGTATCATCAACCGTATATACATTTCCGCGCTTTTCGATGCGGTTGCGTATGCCATCACGGAGATAAAAGAGATTGACCGGACGTGGATTTACCTGCAACTTGTAATTGTTTTCGAGTTCCTGATTGGTTTTACCAACAATTTTTTCGGCTGACTGATGAAGCAAATCATCCTTGATGATGTGTTTGATGGTCGCTTTCAATCCCGCATGATCAGGCTGTAAAACGAGCAATCCCTCAGATGCAAACAATGCATTCAATATAGAGAATGTAGCACCGGCAATATCCTGTCCCTTTGCGTAGGCCTGCTTGATGATATCCATTAATGCCGGACCAAAAGGTAGGTGTCCCAGTTCTTTTTCAACATCCTGCACCAATCCCAGCAATCCCTTATCGACCCTCATCCTTCCCACTGCCCCTTTCTGGTCTGAATGCCATTGAAAAGTCTTGCCGTTCATTTTGAACTTCGACAGCTCTTCAAAATCATTGTCCTCACTTCCCAAATAAAACACGGGCACAAAATTGTATTCAGGCAAAGCAGTTTTCAGCTTCTTGGCGATGGCAATGATGTGAGCTGTTTTATATATGAAATAGAGGTATCCTGTAAAGATATTCGGTTGGTGTGCGGTGCAAATGGTAAAAGTATTTTCATCTTTCAGCAATTCGATATTCTCTTGTTGGAACGCGCTCGGCTGAGCATTGACATAAGCATCTGCAAAAACCTCCTGTATGAATTGCCTATTGTTGGAAAAAGCTTTTCTTGACTGAATCGCTTGCCTAACGCCATCGATTGTCGGTTCGTGTTGGTAAAACTTTTTGAGTGAATCTTTGCCCTGCAAATAATCATAGATCAACTCAGAAAAGGAGTTGGTTGCTTGGTAGTTGATGTATGTACAGAGGGACGTCATTGTTGTTTTGCGAAGTTAGGTTGATTAGTTGTAAGTTATAGGTTGTAAGTTATAAGTTATAGGTTCTAGGTTGAAAGACAAGCGAATAATTCAGTGGCCATGACAACAACGAAAACTATGACAACTCCGATAACAATGACAACTGTATTACTAAAAACTTACAACTTATAACTTACAACTCAATTGCTGTTCCCTCTAAATCATAATCATACGCCTTGGTGATGTTGACCATTACAAAATCACCGGGCTGGAGTGATTTTTTGGAATGGACGATCACTTCATTGTCGACCTCTACACTGTCAAACTCAGTTCTACCTATGTACCTTCCTGCCTCTTTTTTATCGATCAAGACCCTCAGCTGTTGTCCAATTTTTTGCTGATTCTTCTCAAAGCTGATGTCTTGTTGGAAAGCAATAATTTCTTGAGCGCGTGCTTCCTTTTCTTCTTGAGATAGTTCATCTTTCAATGTGTAAGCAGAAGTATCTTCTTCATGCGAGTAGGTGAATACGCCTACCCTATCGAACTGCATTACCTCCAAAAATTGCTTGAGCTCATCAACATCTTCTTTGGTCTCGCCTGGGAAACCTGCAATCAGGGTTGTTCTGAGACAAATGCCTGGGATGCGGGAACGAATTTCACCAATCAGATCCTTCATTTCCTGCTGGGTGATTTGTCGCTTCATGGCCTTGAGCATTTTATCGCTCGCGTGCTGTAGCGGCATATCCAGGTAATTGCAAATTTTCGGCTCTTCTCTCATTACATCGATGATGTCGAGAGGGAATTTGGAAGGGTAAGCATAATGGAGACGAATCCATTCGAGTCCCTCGACTTTCGCAAGCGTCCTCAGCAACTCGGGGAGCATTCTTTTTTTGTACAGATCCAATCCGTAGTAGGTTAGTTCTTGTGCAATCAGCATGATCTCCTTCACACCCATTCTTACCAGGCGTTCCGCTTCTTTGATCAGTTCTTCCATGGGTTTGCTGCGGTGCTCCCCGCGCATCAATGGGATGGCGCAGAAGGAGCAGGTCCTGGTACAGCCTTCGCTGATTTTCATGTAGGCATAATGTGCAGGAGTGCTGAGGAGTCGCTCTCCAACCAATTCTGCTTTGTAATCTGCATTCAGTGTAGAAAGCAACCTGGGAAGTTCCATCGTTCCAAAAAACGCATCCACTTCTGGAATTTCATCTTCGAGGTTGTTTTTGTAGCGTTCACTGAGGCAGCCTGTGACATACACTTTATCGAGTTTCCCTTTGCGCTTCAATTCAACCTGATCCAAAATGGTATTGATGCTCTCCTCTTTAGCCTTATCGATGAAACCACAAGTATTTACGATTACAATGTTGTGATCGAGTTTTGCATTTTCATGCACCACATCAAAATCATTCGCAGCCAATTGTCCGCTCATGACCTCGCTGTCGACCATGTTCTTGCTACAGCCGAGGGTGATGATGTTGACTTTGTTCTGTTTCTTTGAGCGCATATTCAAATCAGTTATAAGTTGTAGGTTCTAAGTTGTAAGTTGAAAATCTCATTGGCTGTTAACCTAAAACATACAACTTAAAACTTACAACTTAAAAGTTTAACAACGAATCCACAAACTCCTTCCAATCAAACACCATCAAATCCTCTGCTTTTTCGCCGACACCGATGAATTTGACAGGTATGTTGAATTGGTTGGAAATAGCAAGTACAATACCGCCTTTCGCCGTCCCATCCAATTTTGTGATCGCCAATGCGGATACGTCTGTAGCAACTGAAAAATGTTTCGCTTGCTCAATCGCATTTTGTCCGGTTGTTCCATCCAGCACCAGCAATGTTTCATGTGGGGCATCAGGAATCACTTTTTGAATCACGCGCTTGATTTTGCTCAACTCTTCCATCAGGTGTGCCTTGTTGTGCAATCGTCCTGCTGTATCTATCAATACAATATCCACTCCCCTTGCAACAGCGCTGTTCACCGCATCAAAAGCAACAGATGCCGGGTCCGATCCCATTTCTTTTTTGACGATGGGAACACCGGCGCGCTCACTCCAGATGGTCAGCTGGTCAACTGCAGCAGCCCTGAAAGTATCTGCTGCACCAAGCAGGACTGATTTGCCGGCATTTTTAAAATTGGTGGCGAGTTTCCCGATGGTAGTTGTTTTACCAACACCGTTGACCCCAACCACCAACATCACAAAAGGTTTTTTATTTTCAGGGAGCTCGAATTTTTTGAGTGTGTCGGATGCATCTTCCACGAGGATGTTGCGGATCTCATCTTTCAGCATTTGATGCAACTCATCCGTACCCATATATTTATCTCTGGCTACGCGGGCTTCAATTTTCTCTATGATTTGTACCGTTGTATCAACACCCACATCTGCTGTGATCAATGCTTCCTCCAGTTGATCCAGGACCTCTTCATCGACCTGTGATTTTCCGGCAATGGCCTTGGTGATTTTGGAAAAGAATCCTTCGCGGGTTTTTTCCAAACCCTTTTCGAGCTGTTCCTTTTCCTTTTTGCCGAATAGCTTATCAAAAAATCCCATAACGATATTGCTATTAAAACAAAAGCTGTCCCGAAAAGTTATACGGAACAGCTTTTGACAATGAATTCAAATGCATTTATTGAGCCAAGAACTCTTTTACCTTGTCCTTGTGAACGATGACTTCTTTGAAAGTATAGGCGCCAGTCTTTGGACTTCTTACAGCCTTGATCACTTTTGTCCAGTTCTTTGCTTCAGCAGAAGCCTTGGCGTCTTTAATCTTCGCGTTCTTTGATGCTGCCTTTGCCATGGTTATTTAATTTCTTTGTGAACAGTATATTTTTTCAGGATGGGGTTGTATTTCTTCAACTCCAAACGCTCTGGTGTATTTTTCTTGTTCTTGGTGGTAATGTAACGGCTGGTACCAGCTTGACCAGTTGTTTTGTGCTCTGTGCACTCGAGAATTACCTGAACCCTGTTTCCTTTCTTAGCCATTTCTTAAAATTGATACGATTAAATAGATGCTCCCTGAGCCCTCATTTCCTTTACAACACTGTAGAGTCCGTTTTTGTTGATGGTACGGATTGCTTCAGAAGAAAGCTTCAACGTGATCCATCTGTCTTCCTCAGCGAGGAAGAAACGCTTGGTCTGCAGGTTGGGCAGAAAACGGCGCTTGGTTTTGATATTGGAATGCGAAACCTTGTTTCCTGTTATTGGGCGTTTTCCTGTAACCTGACATACTCGTGCCATAATCTCAAATTTTGGGAGGGCGAAATTACACAATTTCTTGGTTTAGGCAAAATTTTTTAGATCCATAGTTGTAAGTTATAAGTTGTAGGTTGTAAGTTGATTTGAATACTTCCTATATCTAACAACTTATAACTTATAACCTACAACTTATAACTTACAACTCTCTAGATATCAATCGCTTCGCCATAGGCAGCGGCAACGGCTTCTTTTACAGCCTCACTCATGGTGGGGTGTGGATGGATGGCGTTGAGGATCTCATGGTTCGTGGTCTCCAGCTTGCGGGCCACTACTACTTCAGCGATCATTTCCGTTACTCCAGCACCGATCATGTGCGCGCCGAGGAATTCACCGTATTTGGCATCAAAAATGACCTTGACGAATCCATCTGTATTACCTGCTGCACTTGCCTTACCGGAGGCCATGAAAGGAAATTTGCCCACTTTCACCTCGTATCCTGCTTCCTTGGCTGCTTTTTCGGTGTAACCAACTGAAGCAATTTCAGGTGAACAATAGGTGCAACCCGGGATATTGTTGTAGTCGATCGTGTCTGGCTTGTGGTGATATTTCTTTTCAAGAAACCCGATGCTTTCCGCAGCATTGATACCTTCTTTGCCAGCAACGTGCGCCAATGCTTGTCCGGGTGAACAATCCCCTATCGCATAGATGCCAGCTACAGAAGTTTGCTGTTGCTTATCCACCACAATTCTTCCCTTTTCAACTTTAATGCCATTCTCTTCGAGTCCGATGTTTTCAATATTGGGTGCAATACCCACTGCACTGAGCACGATATCTGCTTCCAATACAGATTCACCTGAAGCGTTTTTTACATGCGCTTTCACCCCTGATCCTGCTGTATCCACCTTGGTCACTTCACTGGATGTAAGGATATTGATTCCCTTTTTCTTCAACTGCTTCTCCAATTCTTTGCTGATGTCCTCATCTTCCACCGGCACAATCCTGGGCATGAATTCAACGATGGTAACTTTTGTTCCCATTGAATTGTAGAAGTCAGCAAACTCAACACCAATCGCACCGCTTCCTACTACAATCATGGACTTGGGTTGCTGCGACAACACCATGGCTTCGCGGTAGCCAATGATCTTCTTCCCGTCCTGCGGAAGGTTGGGAAGCTGGCGACTCCTGGCGCCGGTTGCGATGATGATGTATTTTCCTTCTACGATTTGCTTTTTTCCATCAGCAGCTGTCACTTCAATCTTCCCCTTGCCTGCAAACTTTCCGTAGCCCATGATGACATCAATCTTGTTCTTCTACATCAGAAACTGAACACCTTTGCTCATCTTATCGGCCACGCCACGGCTGCGCTTCACCACTGCAGCAAAATCATGCTCCACATTGCTTGCCTTGACACCATAATCAGCACTGTGTTTCAAGTAGTCGTATACCTGGGCGCTTTTCAAAAGGGCCTTGGTAGGAATACATCCCCAGTTCAGACAAACGCCACCGAGACTTTCCTTTTCAATGATAGCGACTTTGAAACCGAGTTGAGACGCTCTGATGGCAGCAGGATAGCCACCGGGACCGCTTCCTAATACTAGTACATCGTATGCCATGGTAATTGTTTTAATATTGAGGGGCAAAATTACTCCTAATGGGCGAAACGACAAAAAGGCCCGGCTGGAGGGATTTCAAAAAAAAGCTACCTTAGAAACGTGGTACAGAAAAAGAAAATCAACTTTGAGTTGTTCAATGGGAATGCAGCACCCGGCGTTGCTTCCAAAAATGCTTCACTCAAAAAATCAATCATCAAAAAGATTGACCGGAAGCAACATTGCACCATCACCGAATTGAGCAAGGAACTCAATCTCAGCGTACCAAAAACCACCACGCTGATCACTTCACTGGCTGAAGATGGTTTCGTCTGTGATGAAGGCAAACTGGATTCCACGGGTGGAAGAAAAGCAAGCATATTCGGACTCACTGCAGATGCGTGTCATTTTGTTGGAGTTGCCATCAGCAGATACCATATTGATTTTGGGGTGATGGACTTCAAACGCGGAATCAAAATTCCATTCCAACAGGTTGCATATAAATTCGAGAACAGCAAGGAATCACTGACAACCTTGGTTGAAGCAATCAAAGCATTTTTACAGAGTCTCGAGCAGGAGAAATTGAACATCGCTGGACTCGGAATCTCTATGCCAGGAAGGATCAATCCCCAAAATGGAAAATCGCTCAACTACTTCAATTTTACAGAGGAACCCCTGAATGATTTGCTGCAACGGGAATTTGATATGCCTGTTTTCATAGAAAACGATTCGCGTGCAATGGTCTTTGCAGAGATGAATGCCGATGATGTTTCCAATGAAAAAAATCTGGTTTTCATCAACCTTGATTATGGTATCGGCATTGGCATCATCATCGATGGCAAAACATACTATGGGAAATCCGGTTACAGCGGTGAGCTCGGTCACATCCCGCTGTTCGACAATGAAATCATTTGCATCTGCGGAAAAAAAGGTTGTTTTGAAACAGAGGCATCCGGATTTGCACTCAAGAGAAAATTCAAAGAGAAATTGAAAAGCGGATCCAGCTCATCGGTTCTGAAAAATAAAAAAATAGACGATATCACCCTTCCTGATATTATCTATGCTGCTAAACAAGAGGACATGCTTGCCATTGAACTGTTGGCAGAAGTAGGAGAAAAACTTGGCAAAGGATTGGCAGTGCTGATCAATATTTTCAATCCCGAGACCCTTATCATTGGTGGATTACTCGCAGAAACTGGAGACTACATCAGGCTTCCTGCAAGAAGTGTGCTGAATAAATTTTCTTCAGCCATGGTCAACAACGATACCACCATGCGTTTGTCAAAATTGGGAGAACATGCCGGCGTGATCGGTGCATGCCTGATCGCAAGGAGTCGCGTCATCTTTTAATAGGCCTGTGCGAATAAAACCCTTTGTTGACTTGGCTTTCCGGAAAATACACAAGTCCCCGTTTCCAATTTATTGTTGAGCGGTATGCAACGAATTGTTGCCTTGGTTTCTTCTTTGATTTTGTCTTCGGTCTCACCTGTTCCATCCCAATGGGCTGCAACAAATCCACCTTTCTCACTGATAACTTGCTTGAATTCATCCCATGAATTTACTTCAGTGATGCTGGCATCTCTGAAAGCAAGTGCCTTGTTGTATAGATTTTGCTGGATCTCTTCCAACAATGATTGCACATAGGCTGAGAGTCCCTCGGATGAAACAGACTTCTTCTCTTTTGTATCCCTTCTGGCAATTTCTACCACACCATTTTCAATGTCCTTCGGACCGATGGCAATTCTTACTGGAACCCCTTTCATTTCATATTCTGCGAATTTCCATCCCGGTCTCGCGTTGTCTGAGTCATCATACTTTACAGAAATACCTGCAGCTTTCAAAGAAGCCATGATTCCATGCACTTTTTCATCCACCAATGCTTTTTGTTCCTGCCCCTTGTATATCGGAACAATCACAACCTGCAAAGGCGCAATTTTTGGAGGAAGCACCAATCCCTCGTCATCACTGTGGGCCATCACCAGCGCTCCAATCAATCGGGTTGAGACACCCCATGATGTTGCCCAAACATATTCCTGCTTGTTTTCCTTCGTTAAATACTTCACCTCAAAAGCCTTGGCAAAATTTTGTCCAAGAAAATGTGAAGTGCCCGCCTGCAGCGCTTTCCCATCCTGCATCAATGCCTCGATGCAATAGGTTTCCAATGCACCTGCAAATCTTTCATTGGGGGTTTTCACTCCCTTGATGACGGGAAGCGCCATGTAGTTCTCTACAAAATCTGCGTAAACGTGCAACATTTTTTCTGCCTCTTCGATCGCTTCTTCTGAAGTAGCATGGGCGGTATGTCCCTCTTGCCACAAAAATTCTGCAGTCCTCAAAAACAAACGCGTTCTCATTTCCCATCTCACCACATTGGCCCATTGGTTGATCAACAAAGGCAAATCGCGGTATGATTGAATCCAATCTTTGTATGCGTTCCAGATGATCGCTTCACTTGTTGGACGAACAATCAGTTCTTCTTCCAATTTTGCTTCGGGATCAACGATCAGTTTTCCTTTTTGGTTGGGATCGGTCTTCAAACGGTAATGGGTAACCACTGCACATTCTTTGGCGAATCCCTCTGCATGTCCCTCTTCTTTTTCCAAAAATGACTTGGGTACAAAAAGTGGGAAATAGGCATTTACGTGTCCGGTTTCCTTGAACATCCTGTCCAGCTCGTCTTTCATGTTTTCCCAGAGGGCATATCCATATGGTTTGATGACCATGCACCCTCGTACGGCTGAGTAATCGGCCAACCCCCCCTTGAGGATAAGGTCGTTGTACCATTGTGCATAATCAACCGATCTGGATGTCAACTCATTGCCCATGTCTGGAAATTTTTGGGTGGATGGCAACTTTAACGAGATTTAAACGCCTCATCATTAAAGTGCGATTGCGCAAATGTAGTAACTTAGTGCTAATCTTTAAATCCATTGTTATGAGAAAGATCATGGCAGTTTTATCGGCAGGAATCCTTTTGGTAGGATGCAGTACAGCATACAGATCTGGGCAAACACCTGATGATGTTTACTTTTCTCCAGCCAGAAACAACAACAGCGGTTATGTTGTAGTGGATGATGAAGATGGAAATGGAAGCTACAATGCAGCGAACGTTCCCATGCAAGACAGGTACTTGAGGATGAAAACATTTGGCGGATCAAGATGGAATGTATTCGATGATGACTATGCTTATTGGAACAACCCATATTGGAACAACAGGGCTTATTTCGATTTGTATACCTATGGTGGAATGGGATTCAATAACCTATCACTTGGCAACCCATTCATGTTCAATCCAATGAGTTATTATTACAGTCCGTTTTCACCCATGTACTATGGACAACCTGTGGTGGTGCTGAATACATTCAAAACAACGGTGGCTCCCAGAAACTCTGGACCAAGGGTGTATAACCTGAACAATTATACTCCGCCCCGCCAGACTACAAACTATTCAAAGTTTGGAAGCAATTATGGGCAGTATTATGACAACAACAGCAATAACAGCTACTACAGAAGCAACAATAACAATAATGGTGGCTCTAACAGAATCTTCAGCAACAATTCTTCTGGCGGAAGCTATGCACCCTCCAGCACACCTTCTTCCGGATCCAGCGGTACTGCGCCCGTGAGATCATTTCCAAGAGGGGGAAATCAATAATACAGCCAAATACAGTTGACGGTTAACAGTTAACGGTCAACTGTCAACCGTCAACATATTTACATGTTCCGTTTTCTTTTTTTTTCTTTCTTTCTGTCAACAACAGCTTACTCCCAAGAACCCGCTGATGCGATCAGGTATTCGATGACAGATCATGGTGGGACTGCGAGGTCAAAAGCAATTGGCGGTGCGGTTGGAGCATTGGGAGGTGATTTATCGGCAGCATATGTAAATCCTGCTGGACTCGGATTGTACCGCACCAGTGAGCTGGTGTTTACTCCTTCATTTCATTTCAACAACAATAAATCAACCTACCTCGGTTCAGAAAAGAAAGAGAGAAAATCAGCCAATGATTTCAACAATGTTGGCATGGTGCTTCCAAGAGATGGATCTTACAATGGAAGATGGAGCAATTTCACATTTGCCATTGGCATGGTCAATACAGCCAACTTCAACAACAGGTTTGTCCTTTCAGGCAACAACAATCAAAGTTCTTTTTCCGAAAAATATTTGGAAGAGCTGGTTAAAAACAACGTGACCGACCCCAACAAAGCTGCGACCAATTTTCCATACGGTTCGAGCCTCGCGTTCAATACCTACCTCATCGATACGTTGTTGAATCCCAACAACACCATCAAGGGATATAGAAGCCTTGCTCCCATTGCATCCGGACTCCAACAGGAAAACACGGTGACAACTGTCGGCGGGATACGTGATTTTTTCATGAGTGCAAGTGCCAATTATTCTGATAAACTTTATTTCGGAGGAACAGTCATCTTCAGCAGATTGAGTTACGAACGCAACAGCGTTTACAGAGAATCTGACATGACGAAGAAGCTGAACAATTTCAATTATTTTGAATCGGAAGATTACCTGTATACAAGTGGTGTTGGGACAGGCATCAAGTTGGGCGTCATCGCTAGACCTGTCAAGGAATACAGGATTGGTATTTCCTATCATAGTCCCATTGTATACACCATGATCGATAATTATTCTGCCAAGATCACAACTGATCTGGAAGGTTACATGGGAAATGGTGTTTTAAAGCAGAGTTCCTTGGATCTCAACAATGGCTCCATGGGCGAATACCAATACAGCTTTACACGTCCCTCTAAATTATTGCTCGGCATGTGTTATACATTCGGCGCCGATGAAAATGTAAAAAATCAAAAAGGTTTTATCACTGCAGATGTTGAATACGACAATTACAAAAATGCAAAGTTCAGGCCCTCTTTGAATGCCTACAACAACAGTGGAGCAGATTATTTAAATGAGGTGAACGGCGTCATTCAAAATGAATACAAGTCCGGACTCAATCTTCGCCTAGGGGGTGAATTAAAATTCAATACCCTGATGGCCAGAGCAGGTTTCAATTACATGACCAATACCTTCACTGCAAATGATCTTTCAAACAAGCGCATGAATGCAAGTGCCGGTGTAGGTTACAGAAACAAGGGCTATTTTGTTGACATCACCTACGTATATCAAATGTGGAACAATGCCTATTTCCCATACAGATTGGAGCAGGCATTTTTTGCTCCTTCTTACATGAAAACAAGCAGCAGCAACATCATCCTCAGCATTGGTTTGAAATTCTAATCACTTCCTGAAATTCAGTAACTTGCCGCATGGCCATTTTAAAATTCAGGGTATATCTCGAAGAGGACGATACCGTCTACAGGGACATAGCCCTCAAGCATACGCAAACCTTTTATGAATTGCATCAGTCGATTCTCAAGGCATATGAGTTTGACAGCATTCACGAAGCCATATTTTTCCGCAGCAACGACTTGTGGCAAAGAGGCAGAGCCATCAGTCTTGAGAAATACGAAGGCGTTGAATACAAGGTAGATCCACTTGATATGATTGAAACAATCATTGGATCGGAGATCAAGGATACGGAGCAGAAATTTATTTACGTATATGATCTCAAGAAGAATTGGACTTTCCACATACAACTGATCAATATCTCCAAAGAGGAGAACCCTAAGCTAACTTATCCTGCCATTACCAGAAAAGAAGGGATTGGTCCCAGTCAGTACGGCATCAAAAGCATCTTGGGTGATAAGTTTGCTGATATAGAAGAGAAATACGATCTCAGCGCCATTGGGGAGGGATTTACAAATGAGGGGGAAGATGAAGGTGAACAGGACGATGAATTGGGCGGTGAGGAAACAAGCGGCGAGGACGAAAATAATTTTTAAATACTTATCGGTTGCAGTTCTCCATAAGCTGCCAATCGCATGAAAGAAAAACAATGCATCATCGTTGCAGGTCCCACTGCTATTGGGAAAACTGCTGAAGCCATCCGGCTTGCAAAGCTGTACAACACTTCCATTATTTCGGCGGATTCAAGACAATGTTACAGAGAGTTGAGGATTGGCGTTGCCAGACCAACTGAAGATGAGTTGAAAGAAGTAAAACATTATTTCATCGCCAATCATTCCATCACTGAAAATATTTCAGCAGCCACCTTTGCAAAAGAGGCAAGCGCTTACCTCGATGAAATTTTTGAGGACCATGATGTAGCCATTGTCTGTGGTGGAACAGGCTTGTACATCAAAGCACTGGTGGAAGGATTGGATGACATCCCGCCCATCCCTGATGAAATCAGAGCAGAGGCTATTCGGTTGTACAAAGAAAAAGGAATCGATGCACTGAGAAACAAATTATTGGAATTGGATCCATCTTTTGCAGGTCGCGGTGATATTGATAATCCACAGCGGATGATGCGGGCGCTAGAGGTAGTAGTGTCCTCTGGGAGGTCGATTTTTGATTTTCATAAATCAGTTGACAGTTCACAGTTAACAGTTAACAGTCAACCGTCAACGGCCAACCATCAACAAATATCATTCACCTACAATATTCTAGACCTCCCAAGAGCAGTGCTTTACGAAAGAATCAACAAGCGTGTTGATAAAATGATTGAAGATGGGTTGGAAGATGAAGTACGATCGTTGATTGCACACAAGGATTTAACAGCTTTGCAAACCGTCGGCTATAAAGAGTTCTTCGATTATTTTGACGGAAAGTGTACCCGCGAAGAAGCGATTGAAAAAATCAAACAACATACGAGAAATTACGCCAAGAGGCAGATTACGTGGTTTAAAAGAATAGCAGTTGACGGTTGACGGTTACCGGTTAACAGTCAACTGTCAACTGTTAACTGTTAACTGTCAGCTGCCGTTGAAAAGGCGTAAAATGAATACTATCTTTGCAAAATGACCCTAACATTCACCAATCAGGAAATTGAAATAATTTCCAATACTGCTAAAGCCGCTTCGAATCTGAAGATGGAGGCTTTTGTCGTGGGTGGATTTGTTCGTGACAAAATATTGAATCGCCCTTGTATGGACATTGACATTGTTTGCCTGGGCGATGCGAATGAATTGGCGTTAGAACTAAGCAGACTATATCCATTTGAGCCAAAAGTTTCTTGGTTTAAAAATTATGGCACAGCGCATGTCCGCATCGGAGAATATGATGTGGAGTTTGTAGGCGCCAGGAAGGAAAGTTACCTGCATCATTCGCGCAATCCGATTGTTGAAGCAGGAACTTTGCAAGATGATCAGGAGAGAAGGGATTTTACGATCAATGCTTTGGCGTTTTCAGTTGACAGTTTACAGTTAACAGTCAACAGTCAACAATCAACAGTCAACTTGATAGACCCCTTCAATGGCATAGAGGATCTGGAAAAAGGAATCATCCGCACTCCCCTGTCACCAGAAAAAACCTTTTCGGATGATCCGCTCAGAATGATGCGGGCCATCAGGTTTGCATCTCAATTGAACTTTTCAATTGATCCCAATACATTGCAGGGAATTCATGATTCAGCGCATCGGATTTCTATTATATCTCAGGAAAGAATCACAGATGAGCTGAATAAAATATTAATGTCTGATAAACCTTCTGTTGGACTGGACCTGCTTTATACATGCGGATTATTGAAATTGATTTTTCCTGCACTGGTAGATCTCGCAGGGGCTGAATACATTGACGGAAAGGGACACAAAGACAATTTTTATCATACCCTTCAAGTGGTAGACAATATTTGTCCGCATACAAACAATCTTTGGTTGAGATGGGCCGCATTGTTACATGATATTGCCAAACCCGCAACCAAACGCTTTGAAAATGAGGTGGGATGGACGTTTCACGGACATGAAGTAGTCGGCGGAAGAATGGTTCCGAAAATTTTTTCAAAGTTGAAATTGCCGACACATGAAAACATGCGGTATGTTAGAAAGCTCGTTGAATTGCATCTTCGCCCGATAAGTCTCACGAAAGAAAACATTACAGACTCAGCCATCAGGAGATTGCTTTTTGATGCGGGAGAAGACCTGGAAGATTTGATGACACTCTGTGAAGCAGACATCACATCTAAAAACGAAGCCAAAGTCAAACGTTTCAGATCAAATTTTGAATTGGTTCGTCAACGCCTGAAAGAAGTTGAAGAAAAAGATAAAATCAGAAACTGGCAACCGCCCATCTCAGGTGAATTGATCATGTCAACTTTCAATCTTCAACCTTGCAGGGAAGTCGGCATCATCAAGACCGCTATTCGAGAAGCCATATTGGATGGAGTGATTGAAAACAACTACGATGCTGCCTATGCGCTGATGGTAGTTGAAGCAAATAAGCTTGGACTGGCTATGAACCGTTAACAGTTAACGGTTAACTGTTAACCGTCAACTGCTTAAACAGATACATTAAAATCCCTCAAAGCATCGTTCAAACTGGTCTTTAAATCTGTACTTGGTTTGCGTTGACCGATGATCAAAGCACATCCTACCTGATAATTACCTGCGGGGAATTCTTTTGAATACGAACCGGGAATGACTACTGATCTTGCCGGTACCCTTCCTCTGTATTCCTTGGGCTCAGGTCCGCTTACATCAATGATTTTGGTTGATTTTGTCAGCACAACATTTGCACCCAGAACGGCCTCTTTTTCCACAACAACCCCTTCCACCACAATGCATCTGCTTCCTACGAAACATCCATCTTCGATGACAACAGGTGTTGCCTGCAAGGGTTCCAATACGCCACCAATGCCAACACCCCCGCTGAGATGGACGCCTTTTCCGATTTGTGCACAACTTCCAACCGTAGCCCATGTATCAACCATGGTTCCTTCGTCGACGTACGCGCCAATGTTCACATACGATGGCATGAGTACAACATTCTTTGCCAAATATGCTCCATAACGCGCAACAGCATGGGGAACTGCACGAACACCGAGTGATTTGTAGTCTTTTTTCAAGAGCATCTTATCGTAAAACTCAAACGGAGGAAGCTCCCAAGTCTGCATTTGTTGAATACCAAAATACATGAGGATGGCTTGTTTTACCCATTCGTTCACTTGCCAATCATCTCCTGCTTTCTCTGCCACACGCAAACGGCCTTTGTCAACTTCCTCAATGACTGCCCTCACTGCATAAGCATATGCATTGTCTTTCAGTAATTCACGGTTGTCCCATGCAGCCAATATTTGATCTTTCAATTGCATCTTGTATAATTTTTGCGAAGATAAGAAATGCAGGGTTT
>JACCDG010999153.1_pt1 | contig 18626 bp, 19 predicted proteins | sample 7442471 | NCBI WGS metagenome assembly JACCDG01 (sample SAMN15323444, study PRJNA562643) | freshwater metagenome | isolation source: river surface water | place: USA:Blue River Watershed | collected 2017-08-17 | reverse complement strand
TTTATAACATCCAATAAGGTCTGACCAAAATTTTTGGCCTTTATTTCACCAAGGCTTAAAATCTTTTTCCCTGTTTGAGATTTTGCCAAAGCTTCAACAAGATATTTAATACTTTCTTCTTTATTACTACCAAGACTTAACCATTGTTGACTGGAGGAAAAAACATTATCTTCAAACAAAACTTTCTCTTTGGCCTCAAAGAAGTTCCCTGCATATAAAATGCTTGAGTAAACCAGTCCTATAATTATCTTTCCCATTTGCTTTCTTTTCGGATGGAAAGCTCTTATGTTTTTTAAAAATAAGTGAGGGGAATTAAATTCCTAATTGGAAATTCTGAATTTTATCAATTTTTTAGAATTAAGCTTATCAACCTTAAACTTACCCAAAAAATGGGAGACTTCTTCGCCAGTTTGAATATGTTCAATCAATACATCTACCCTGTATTCACCTGGATTAAGAAAGGTATTTGCCATAAAAATATTTTGGGGTGGGGTTGACCAATAACGGAGGTCTGCCTTTTCCAAGCTTTCTATGACCTTTACAGATAAGTAATATTGGGTGATGGCCAAAAAGGAGGCCATTCCGGGATTCATACTTTTTTTTAAAGCATTATAAGATGCATAAGAGGCAACTATAACCGCCAGATATTTTGAGGCCAATCTAAGACCGATTCTTAAATTTCTGGCCGACTCGTTCTCCCTTAATGCATTCTCTGCGATATCTCCTAAAGGAGAAATAAGAAGAAATTTTTCTTTCTTAATTTTATTTCCGTTATGATCATAAATCACTAGCTTCAATCTTTCTTTAAGGGGTTCGCTATTTAAAATAGGCACCTCGAAATTTATTGCCAGCTCACCAAAATTTTGTCCTTTGGAATAACCACCACTATCTGATTGGTGATTATATTCTGAAGGAAAACTATTAAAACCCAAATAATTTTGAGCATAGCCAAAAACATTTTCAACTCCGTAATTATTGACTTGATATGAAAGTGAATCATTAGGATTAGCGTATAAGTAGGTACCAAGAGGAAAATGAATTACTTTAGCCTGTTTTTTTGGAATAATTCCTCTTTCTAAAATAATCGTAACATTTGAGGTCCCCGTCCCTAATTGGATTTTCTTCAAATCAGATTTTTTAAGGAGATTGGGCAAATCAGAAGGTCTTAATTGCTTGGTTAATTCATAAATTTTATAATTTAAAAAATCAGATAAATCGCTTTGAAATATAGTTTTATTAATCAATTTTTTTCTAATTTCTTCCTCTGGCATTTCAGGAAGTTTAGAAAAGTTCTTATTAAATATCTGAAAATTCTCATTAAAAGAAGGATATGAATTATAATTTCTAAAAATTAAAGTCTGTGCGTCCTTATAAAGTTGTAGTGCAATCTGCCGGTCTTCTTTAGTAGAAATTATTTCATGAATTTGGGCCCCGTATATCTTTGCCATTAAATCATTTTTAAAAACAGCTTCACCACTTTTTTCATCAATTTTTTCCCTCAAAAAAGAATCCCAGGAAATAATTTCGGCCCTAGCGGAAAAAAGCTCTTGGCGGTCAAGATTGTTTTTTTCCAAATTTTCCTGATAAAGCAATAAATGGTTTAAGGAAAGATAGAAGTGAATCAAAGATCTTTCATAGGTTTCACCTGAGTAGTTATCAGAACTATCATTTACGATAAGCGTTTGAATGTCTTTGGTTAGAGACTCGGTATAAAGAGCGGTATGGATTTCCTTGGCCTTTTCAAATGCATCAATTGATTCTTTATATTTCCCTTGTAAATGAAGCCCAATTCCTTTCTCTAAATAGTAAAGGATTTTTGAATTATCCTTTCGGTAACTTTCCATTTTCTCTAGTTCATCAAGACCCTTTTGATATTCTCCTTTAAGAACAAAAGATCTTAATGATTCCTGATCCTCCATGGTTTTTAAAGAGGAACAGGAGTAAATAAAAATGACTAAGAATAAATTGAAATATATTTGAAAATTATAAATTTTCACCAACCTGTTGAACTTTGCTCTGAAAACTTAGATAATTTATCTCTTACCCTTATTATTTCAACCCCTGTTTCAATCTCGGTTAATACAATAGTTACAGAATATTGTTTAATGGTTTTACCCTTTCTGCTGGAAACTTGAGAATAAACATTACCAAAAATCATTAAATCTGCTCCTACCTGTTTTCCTATTTTTTTTGCTTGGGCTGGATCTACCATTCCATCGTTTTGATATGTAATCTCTTTTAAAATCTTTTCTCTAGAAGCGGCATCCACTAGAACAAAATCATCTCCAGCAGAAAATTCAGACAATAACTCATCATTTAAGTCATTTATGGGAAAATAAGCCTCAGAAGTATAATTTTGGATTTCACCAATAAAAATTTTTGGCTTTTTATTCGTTTGAAAATAGGCCAATTCATTTTTCTTATTTCTGATTTGGCCTACTAGTTTTTTTATAACCCTCTCAGTATCTCCTTGAATCCATTGATCGGTAATTTGAAGTGCCTTTTCATCTGATTCCTCAGAATCAACTCGTTCTGCTTTAAACGAAGAACAACCAGAAATAAATAAAATGATATAAAGGGCACTTAAAACTTTCATTATTTTACTCTCCTAATTTAGGTGATTGGAATTCTTCTGGAGCCTTTTCCAAAGCCTTCTCAACTTCTTGAGAATCCCCAGCTTTTTTAGCATGATTTATCACCGCCGTCCTAGCATCTTCAACCGCTCTGCGAATCAAATCCTCTTCCATTCGAACCAATGAAGCGCAGGTGTAGGCCACAAAGTCTCTCTTGGCCCCCAGCGATTCAAGATATTGCCTTTTTTCCCAATAAGTTTCAACTACTGAAGCACCGTTGATACTAGATTGAATTTTTTCCTCTAAGACATTTGATACAAAATGCAAAATTTCTTTTTTCTGAGGATCGTTTTCATCAATAAAGGTGTCTCCGGCTTCTTTTGAGGTAAGCTTTTTATTAATAAAAGCACTGATCTCACCAGCTATATCCACCCGAACATTTGCCTTTGCCAGATTACAAGCAATGTCTTTATCCACATTGGGTGACGTTTCAAAACTGAAAAATCTGTATTTCTTAACATCCATTTCTTTCTGCTTGGCCCAGGCCATAGGTTTTTGAACCCATCCAGGTCTAGTTTTTGAACTGGCATCCCTAACTTCATAGTTTCTCTTTAAATTCTCATGTACTTCTTCCTCCACTTTTTCACTGGTGGAACAGCCAAACATTACCAGAGTTAAAAATACCGCCAATAATTTTTTAAATTTCATTAATCCTCCCTGATCTAATCTATATTCATTTGATTTATATTATCATTCACATATTGTTTAATTTTTATAAGCGCATTTTCTTTTGCTTGGATAAAATTCCTTCCTATTCCATCGGTATTAAAGTTTAAAACTCCAATTTTCACTCTGTTTCGATTGTAAGAATAGGCAGTAAAGTAAAAATCGTATTTCTCAAATCCTTCAACATTAAAATAACTTTTTTTAAAATTGAAAAAAAGCTTTATTTCGTAAGCATTCTTGTCATTTGGCACAAAAACTTGAACTAAACCCAACTCCAGAAAATTGGAAATTATATAGCTTTTTAAATTTTCCTCATTTTTAAAATCTATAAAATTTAAAAAAACTCTGGTTTGTTTTTTGAAAAATCTTTCTTTTTGATTATAAAGCTGTTTAATCGAAATTTTTGGAGGGATTTTTTCCCCCATTAAGTATTCGTACCTAGAATCGAGTTCGTCCCTTAGGGGATATAACTTTATGGCCTCAAAGAGTGAAGCCCTTCTGCCTAATTGATAGAGATGTTCAATATTTTCATCTATTGATAAAATCTTATTTTTTATGATTAGGCCCGCTTTGAATTTATCTAAGGCCATTAAAACAAAAAAATGTTCGCCATCTTTATAGGTTTCTTTTACAAAAGTTCCTTCCAACATTTCTTCGGAAATCTCCTCAATGCCCTTGTTGAAATTTTCGCTTACCTTTCCTTCGACTGACTCATTTTCCCGAATCTGTCGGGAATAGGTATTAAAAATCGTGCTTCCTATAATTTTAACCTTTAGGACTTTTGCCAACTCTTCTCTTGCTGTGATGGTTGCCTTTTCTAGAGTTTTCCCGCTTCCTAAAACACAAATTTCATTATTTGGACAAAATTTAACTGGTTCTTTAATCCAATCTGGAGGATTGGAAAAAGCGTTAGAGACTAAAAATATTATTAGAAAAAAGAAATTCCCCACAAATTTTCCATGGAATTTTAAATATCATCGTAATCTATTTATTGATTTAAAAAGACATGCAACGCTTCAATATCCTTGGCATGCTCTTCAAAGGGAGGCATTAACTGAGTTTCTCGCTTCGGTTTATAACCGGTTGGATACACACCTTTTACAATTTTGGACTCCAATAATTCTAGAGAGGATCCATAATTAGCTGGTCCAATGGGGCCATCCAACTTGGGATCAGCGTTATGACATGTTACGCAAACAGTCATATAAACCTTTTTACCTTGTAAATATAATTTTTCTTCTTCAGGACTTCTATTTGAAGGTTGCTTTTGAGTGCAACCAAAAATCAAAAATAATGTAAGAAAGGGCCAAATAAAAATTTGGCCCATTTTAAAATTCATATTTTTTCCTAACAAAAGAATTCAATCGCACCATAAAGAACAACAGTTAACCAAACTCCTGAATGAATTACTCCTGAAATAGAGGCAAGGGGCCCCAATTTCCCTTTTAACCCATTAAATTCCAAGAGTAGAATTGCTATACCTACTGCTATCATTGCTTTGGCCACTGAAGTCTCATCGGCTATGGTTATAGGTAAATGGCTTGCGGCTCCCATCATAAACAGAAGAGGGATGGAAAAGAGAGTATTGGTTCTTGAAACAAGTCCAGCCTTTGCTGCTGCTGCGGCCGGATCTGCACTTCCGACATTCTCGCCCTTGGCACTAGCTATCACAATTTTTTGATTAGGCCAGATCACCAACCAAACGTTTAAGAACATGATTGTTCCCAAAAGTGTACCAGTCATAATGGTTACACCCCAAGAAGAATTGAAGACTGACATGCCTACACCAGCCGATAGAATCTTGGTGGTCAAAAGTCCCATACCAGTAAGGAAAGTAAACATCGCTCCCCACCTAAACCACCATAAGGCCCTCGGGACAAGCAACTGAGTGGCCTTTTTCTTTGTATCGGGCTCACATTCTTTAAACCAAGCGCCTTGAATAAAATTGAAGTACCAAAGGGTACCTATCCAGGCCACTCCGGCCAAATAATGACCCCAACGAAACAAAAAATCTAAACCGCTCATTTTAAATAATGCGATATCCATAAAATTTATCCTTTTTAAAAATTAATTATTTTTAAAAAATTACCAATTAAACTGATATTAATCAATTGTTTAATAATTTTTTATCCACATAAATCTCAATATTAAGACTTACATCATCATAAATTACTTTATCACCTATCGATTCAAAAAACTTTTTGGATTTGAATTTGATATCATAATGGGTTCGATCAAAAATCAAATCCCCATAATATTTAAATGACTCTTTTTCTTCCGATCTATTAACTTTTAATGTTGCAGGCTTAGTAATTCCTTTGATTGTTAAATTACCCTTCACATCATATTTGCTTCCCTTTGATGGTAAAACGCTGGTGATTTCGAATCTAGAAGCTGGAAATTTTTGAGTAGCGAAAAAATCTTCTGACTTTAAGTGATTTACAAGCTTTGCGTTGTACTCTTTATCCTCAATATCTAAGCAGTTCAAGGAATCCATATTAACTTCTATGACTCCTCCTCTTAATTCTCCGTTTTGAAAATTTAAGTTACCTTTATCGATTTGAATATTTCCAAAATGTTCTCCGGCAAATTTTTTTCCCTTCCAGGTAATCTTTCCACTTTCTTTATTAAGGGTGACTTCTTTAGTAGAACAAAACCCGATAGATGAAAGAGCCAAAAAAATTAATACAATTAAACCTTTCATATTTTTTTCCTTTTATTTAGGGTCCTATTTTCCAACAAAATTCCCATTTTGAAGGACCTTTTTTTTCCAAACATACAATATCTGCTGTTTGAAATCCAATATGGTCTCCAGACAAATAATAGACAAGGTCTGATAAAAAGGGCAAGTGCCCCACCAACAAAAAATTCTTATCCTCAGTATTTAAAATTGTCCCCCAAATTGAAATATCAGATTCTGGAGAAAGGTCATTTGAAATGTTCACTTTAGAATTTCTAAAGACTTTATTTCCTAAAATTTCGCAAGTCTCTTTGGCCCTAACTTTTCCGCTATGAAAAATCTCCTCAACAGTAATTTTTTTTTCCAATATCTTTTTACAAATGGAATTGACTTCTTCAATGCCTTTTTTGCTTAAATGCCTCTCACCATCTGCCCTTGCTTCGCCGTGTCTAACTAAATAAACCTTCAAATTATTCCTCGAATTTTAAATGGAAATTAATAAAATGGCGCGGGATGAGAGACTCGAACTCCCGACCAACTGGTTCGAAGCCAGCTACTCTATCCAACTGAGCTAATCCCGCGTTTGGCCATTTTTATATAAATAATTATAAGCTAAATCAAGCCTTTTTGAAGCTCTGCTTACAGCTGTGCTTCAGCTTCAACTTCTTGTGCAACCTTGTGCTTGCATTTTGGACAGTAGAGGTGTTTCCCATCTCTTTTGTTTTCTTTTTCACACATTATTGGATAACCACAGCCCGGACAATCATGTTTTTTGGGCATATCCCAAAGTGCATTCTTACAATCGGGATAACTTGTGCATCCATAAAAAATCTTTCCAAATCGACTTTTTTTCTCAGCGAATTTTCCCTTTTTGCAGTCTGGGCAAATAACATCAATGGTGTAAGGAAGAGTGGTATCGCATTTAGGATAATCCTCACATGCTAAAAACCTTCCATACTTTCCTTTTTTAACCACCATTTTTTGCTTACAAGTAGGACAGGGATCTTTTGCAAATTCTTTTGGAATAATGGTTATAACCCCTTCAGCATTTCTTTTGAAATCTTCCGATGAGGTACAATCGGGGTAATTGTTGCAGGCCAAAAACTGCCCATTTCGTCCCCACTTAATAAAATACATTCCATCTTTACACTTTTTACATGGAATCCCTGTAGGAATTAAAGTTTTCTTAAGGTTTTTCATTTGTTCTTTGGCGGTTTCTAAAGTGACTTCAAACTTTTTCCAAAAATCGCCAAGGACCTTTTTCCAATTTTCTTCACCTTCTTCAATTAGATCCAAAAGTTCTTCAATTTTTGCAGTGAACTGAATATCCATTATGTCCGGGAAACTTTCCATTAGCATTTTACAAACTACTGCTCCAAGTTCCGTTGACATAAATCTATTTTCAATTTTTTGAACATATCCTCGGTCTTGGATATTGGAAATAATAGAGGCGTAGGTTGACGGTCTTCCAATCCCAAATTCTTCCAATGCCTTTACTAAAGAAGCTTCATTAAATCTTGGAGGAGGACTGGTCCAATGCTCTAATGATTCAGCAGGTTTTGAGGGAGATAAAACCTCATTCTCCTTTAAATTAGGCAGTAAGGATTGCTGACCTGTGCTTAAGTCCTCACTATCTTCCCTGTCTTCCCTTTGGTTAGCCTTCTCCATGGCAGATTCAAAATAAACGGTTCTAAAGCCAGCAAACTTTATAGTTGACCCATTGGATTTAAAAAAATGTTTGTTGCATTCAAATATAACTGACGTTTGATCAATCACAGCTGGTGCCATCTGCGAGGAAATAAATTTATTCCAAATAAGTTCGTATAGTTTAAATTGATCAGAATCCAAATCTTTCTTGATCAAATCTGGGGGAAAATCTAGATAGGTTGGTCTTATGGCCTCATGGGCATCCTGAACCTTTCCTTTTCCCTTCTTTTTATGAACAATAACCTCAGATGACAAAAATTCTTTGCCATATTTTTTATGAATATACTTTCTAAGAAGATCTAAAGCCTCCGGCTCTGTCCTTGTGGAATCGGTTCTCATATAGGTTATAAGACCCTGAAGACCGCTTCCCGAAATTTCAACCCCTTCATATAATTTCTGGGCAACCATCATGGTTTTTTTTGCTGAAAAACCCAGTTTTGAGGAGGCTTCCTGCTGAAGCTTAGAAGTGGTGAAGGGAGCTGTTGGATTTTGTTTCCTCTCTTTTTTCTTTACCTCAAAAACTTTATAGGATTTATTTTTAATATCCTTTAGAATTTTGCTTACTTGATCATCTTTACTTAAGTCATTTTTTTTATCGGCCGACTCGCCATAGTAATTGAAAACAAAGGGTAGATTATCCTTTTTAAATTCACCCGCAATTGAAAACCATTTTTCCGGTTTGAAGGCCTTAATTTCGTCTTCCCTATCGACGATTATTCTTAAAGCAACAGATTGTACCCTCCCAGCGGAAATTCCCCTTTGGATTTTGTCCCACAATACGGGGGAGATTTTATATCCCACCAATCTATCTAGAATCCTTCTAGTTTTTTGAGAATCATACATATTCTTGTTTAGAGTTGTGGGATTCTTTATGGCGTTTTGGACGGCATTCTTTGTAACTGCATTAAAAATAACCCTATAGATATTTTTTTCGCGATGAAGGGCTTCCTTAATATGGAATGCGATTGCCTCTCCCTCTCTATCCGGATCGGGTGCTAAATATATTTTTTTTGCGTTTTTTGCAGCTTCCTGAATTTTCTCTACCCTAGGGTCCTTTCCGGATATAGTGACCAAATCCATCTTAAAATTATTTTTTACATCTATTCCAAGCTTAGATTTTGGTAAATCTTTAATATGTCCATAAGAGGCCACAACTTGGTAGCCTTTACCTAAGAATTTTTTAATCGTTTTAGCCTTTGAAGGGGACTCAACTACCACAAGATCATAGGTTGAAGGATTTTTCTCCTTAGCTTTTACTAAAGACTTTTTGGCCATTTTAAATTCCTAAAATTTTATAACAGACGGGCTACCTGCAAAGCGCAATAACCTTTTTATTTGACCTCAGTATTCAACAATCTATCTATTTCTTCAAGGTCAAACTCAGTTAGGCCATACGGATTTTCTTTAATTTCAAGATCTTGATCGATATATTTTACCCCAATTTCTTTTTCAATTTCATTTAAATTTTCTAAGGTTGGCACTTTTGGGACCTTAGAACTTTCAAGTTCTTGAAGATTAATATCCTCTAAATATTTATCTTCATCCTTTCTTTCCTCATAGACTTTGGACTCCGTGTCAAGGATTTGTTTTTCAAGTTTTTCCAAATCTTTTAAATCCCTTTCGTGCTCTTTTATGACTGATTTTTCCCTTTCTTGTCCTTCTAACTCTTCAAGCTCATCATCAGTTAATTTAATACTATCTGCGTCATCTAAAAGATCTTCACTTACATCATCAAGATTCATTTCAATATCTAAGTTTTCCAAATCTGAATCTTTAAGAAGTTCCTCTCCGGACTTCCCATTAGTTTTTGAATCGCTTTTTTGTTGAGAGGCCACCGATTCAAGAGATTTTGAGTATGCTAAAGTACCAAGATATATCTCCTGGTTACTCATCGAAACTAGCGCGGTACTAAAATTTTCAGTTAGAGTGATAACAGTTAGTTCTCCAGTTTTATAAGCCGGTTCAGATGATATCTTTTTCCCATTACTCTGATCTACAAAGGAAAATGTCTCAAAAATATTTCCCAATTCTACGCCATCTGCACGCCCCCTATCTAAATAAACAACACTTCCAAAGGATTGAATCCCCGGGCCATCATTATAAGAGGCCAAGATAGCGGCTTCTATCCTTCGGTTTGTAAAAGTTTGATTTATCTTTTCAATTTTAGGTGTATATACCGTGATGCGGTCTCCCCTTTCTACCAATTCGGAAACCTCCAAAACTTTCATTTTCCAAACTTTTCCAACTTTTTCTTTTACTTCCAATTGCCCCGTAATCGTATATCTGAAACCCTGACGATCTGAAATTTTATTCGATACTTTTCCTTCGGCATTATAAACTGAAAACCGATCACCTGGTTTTGGCTTTACAGACTCATCAAATTCAACAAAGACTTCATCAAATCTAGCCGCTAATTCTCTCACCTTAGGCATAGCAGTAATCTTTCCAAGGTCTTCAACAACATTTGTTGTAATAAAGGTATTTAGAAAAAATCCCTCTTTATAATCAAAAACAATTTTAGAATTTTTATCAAACCCCACCCTATCATATTGCTCACCAGGCTCAGTTATAACGATCTCTGCAACAGGTGGATCATATTTTTCATATTCTTTTATCAAAGAGATTTTTCCAAGCTGACCCAAATCATTATAGGTTTCATCCGAGGCAAACTGAAAATACAATCCCTGTTCAATAAGTTTTTTTCTTTCATTTAACCATTTCGGTTCAACATCTTCTCCAAATTCTTCTAATTCGGTACCGGTAACTTTTGTTGCACTTTTAGATCCTTCCTCCTCAAACGAACCGACCTTCACTTCCGGAAGGGCGTCTTCATCCCCCATATCAAAAACCAATACCATTCCTGGTTTAATTTCATGTGGATTTTTAATGTAAGGATTCATGGACCAAATTTTTGAATAATAAAATCCCGTCCCAAAAAGTTTTTTGGAAATCTGCCAAAGCCATTCACCTTCCTGAACCACATATTTTTCACTTTTGGCCTGTTTGGCAATCTCATTCCATTCCTTACTGGTAATTTTTGTTTGAACAAATTTTGAGAGCTCTAATAATTTCTTTTCCTCACTGCCAACATCAAATAAAATAGGCTTTTTTGTTTCCTCTACCTTTAATGGTGCCTTTGAACCCTCACTTTCAGTAGTCGCCTTCTTAGTGTCGTCTGTTATGACATCATAATCTGTTTTTCCTGTGTCTTCTGTGATGCTTTGTAAATCATCATTGGTGGCTTCTTCTGTTTTTACCTCTTGGGCAGCTTCTTCTAAACTTGGAGAAGTTGCTGGTGGCGGCACTTGTACAGCGGCTTCTGTCTCAGCAGCAGGCTCGACAGTAGGTTCTGTAACAGCCTCGGCTACAGGCTCAGGAGCGGAGGTCTCTGCTTCAAGCAGTGTATCTACATCTGATGGCTCGGCCAAATCTAATTCAACTGTTTCTTGGGAAAAGACCTTTGAATAAAACAAAAGTAATAAGACAAAAATTATTTTTTTCATTAAATTCCCTCCCCATCCATGGGGATTTTCAACTTATGAAGATTTAGCAAAATCTTTATAAATTAAATGATATGGCTCCTGCGTATCCGGTAAATTTAAATTCTTTTTACAAATGTCTTTTCTGCCAATGGCCAAAATGGCCACAGAAGAGAATCCGTAATTGGTAATGATCTCATCATATTTCTGCATAGCCTGATCATATTCTTTTTGGTTAAAAAATATTTCACCTTGCAGAAATTTTGCCCTTACTTTAATCTGCTTGAATTCAGAGTTTTCAATTCCTTTTAAGAGTGAAATTGCCTTTTCATATTGACCCTTTTCTATCTCTTCTTGGGCCAAATCAAGGGATTTATATTGGGATTCAATATCAGCTGCTTTGAATTCGCTTCCTGCGGAAAGCATTAGCTCCTCGCCCTTTAGGTCCACCTCGATTTCAGGAGTGGCATTAGCATTTTTCTCTGCAAGTAATTCATTATATTTTTTTTGTAGTTCATCAAAATCTTTTTTAGGGACCGTTTCTGCCTCGGAAACTACCTCATGGGAACAACCGGAAATAATTCCAGTTATCAAAACCGTTCCCAATACCAACCGAATCAGCGTATTTCGCATAGCATTATTTTGTGCTTTCAATGACTTAGTTTTCAATCTACACCCTCTTGACCTATATAATTACTACCTACAAGCTACATTTTATATTTTAAAGGAACTAACATTTAAGTCAATTTAATCAGCAACATGGAATTATAGGTATGACTGCCCCAATTGAATTATTCCACTTAGTAGTTAGGATGCCAAAAGAACATTCTTCTTTTTTATATTTTCAGCTTGAGGCTTCAGAGGGGCTAGCATTTTACTCAACTATTGATTTCCGCGAAGGGGATTTTTATAGAGATATCGATATAAAGGGTGACCTAAAGCTTAAGAATGAAGTAATGATACTTTTAGAAAGTTTAAAGGAAAAAACTTTTCTTGAAATTTTAACCGACGAGAGAATTCTTGACCAATGAAGGCAGATGATATTTTTCCAAATTCAAAAACGGTTTATGGCCCAGTTTCTTCATGGAGGTTTGGAGAATCACTTGGTATTGACCCTATTTTTGAAACCTCTACATGTTCTTTTAACTGTATTTACTGCCAACTAGGAAATATTCAGAAGGTCACCTCCGAAATCAGAGAATATGTACCTACCAAAAAGATTTTAGAAGATTTTCAAGAAGCACTAAAAAACAATGTAAAAATTGATGTAATCACCTACTCAGGTAGCGGAGAGCCAACTTTAGCAAAAAATCTCGGTGAAATTATCAAGGGGATTAGGGAAATGGCTCCTTCGATCCCACAATATGTACTAACCAATGCCACTTTATTAAATAACCCAATAGTTATCGAAAACTTAAAGCTAATCGATAAAGTCATTTTAAAATTGGACGCTGGAAATGAGGAAATTTTCCAACTTGTTAATCGTCCAGATAAAGGAATAACCCTAGAAGGTGTTATTAAAGGAATTTTAGAATTCAAAAAACATTACAAAGGCTCCATCGAAGTTCAAAGTATGTTTATGCCCATCAATATGGAAGATTTGGAATCCTTTGCCAATTTGCTTAAAAAAATCAATCCGGATTTTGTTCAACTAAATACACCAAAAAGGGCCTACCCTCTTTCCTGGGAAAGAGAAAACAGAGGAAATCATCTAGGCATCCACCTCCATAAAACGGCCAATTTAAAAATCATTTCAGAGGCAGAGGCATCAGAAATTGAAAAAAAATTAGCCACCATGACAGGATTAGAGATTCTTTCTGTTTTTCGGGAAAAACATTAATCTTATATTTACTGGGAAGTGATCAGAGAAACCCATATATATGTGATCTGTCGATGAGTGACGAAAACGAAAAGGAACTTTTTCTATCTTTCCATCCAATACAAATTTTTTACTTAACTCCCCTCCTCTTAAGATCTTAAAACCTTTAACATTTGGCAAAAGATTTTGGCTGATTAAGATTCTATCAAATCCAAACCATTTTCTTTCTGGAATATAAAAGTAGGTTCCAGGATTTGATTCGTATCTAGGACTTATATCAATTAATTTCTTATTCTCAAATAAACTATTCCCCTCATATCTGGGGTCAAAATTAAAGTCACCTAAAATAACTATCCTTTCATTTTGTAATTCATTTACCCGGCTTAACAGTTTATTCCCCGCGAATTCTCTTGCAGCACTGGAATGTAATTGGGATGGCCAATGGTTAACAAAAAATGTGATTGGTTCCATTTCTGGGAAATTAATCCTTATTTCCATTATGCTTCTGGATTTCTTTATGGGAATTTCTCTTTTCCTTAAAACTTTTCCCTCCCTATAAAAAAATGCCGTCGTTATACCTCGGATATCGTGTCCTTCTGAAATAATATAATTGGAAAATCCTAGCTGGGAAGCAAGTTTTTCTCCTACAATTTTATTCTCTATTTCAACAATGGCCATTATATCTGGATTCCCAACTGCCTTTGAAATTTGTGAAATCTTCAGATTTACAGATTTCTCAATCCAATTTAATTTCTTGCAATTGCCCCTTTTGGCCTTTGTTTGTTTTTTACAACCCTCTTTTTTTAGGGGATGGTTAGCAGGTAAAAACTCATAATCCTCATGGCCTTCATCATGATTAGCATCAAAAAGATTTTGAACATTATAACTTACTATTTCAAGAACGTGATCTTTGGCGGTCAGATTTGAAGTTAAACAAAATAAAATGAAAATTAGCATTTTTAGAGAAAATCATTTTTAACTAATTATGACTAATGCTTTTTCATAAATGAAAAATTAAAGCATTTCTTGGATGATTTTCAAAACATCTTCATGGTGGGTTTTTGTCTTAACATCATCCATTACAAACTTTAGTTTTCCATCTTTTCCAATAATAAAGGTGGTCCTAAGAATGCCCATATATTCCCGTCCCATAAATTTCTTTTTACCCCAAACACCATATTTCTTGGCCGCAACCTTTTCTTCATCTGAAAGCAAATCAAAATTTAGGTCTTTTTGGGCTTCAAATTTTTTTAATTTGGATATTGGATCCGGACTGATGCCGAGTACGATGGTGTCTGCTTTAGCAAATTCTTTTTTAAAATCCCTTATCCCGCAGGCCTGTACTGTGCAACCTGGGGTGAGTGCTTTAGGGTAAAAGTATAAAACAACATTTTTTGAACCCTTAAAATCTTTTAAGGAAATTTTTTTTCCGTCTTGATTAATTAAATTAAAGCTCGGGGCAAGACTTCCTACTTTTGGATTGGCCATATAATTCTCCTTTTATTTACCAGTTATCTCTAAGTTCCCTCAGTAAAAGAAAAACTTCTTCCTCTCTTTGGGTTGTCGTTTTTAAGTTTTTAAGTATTTCTGATTGTTTTAGTCTTAAAAATGGATTTATTTTCTTTTCCAGTTCAAGATTGGTGGAAAAATAATCTTTTTCCATTTTTAAACTTTTTACTTTTTTTAATAAATCTTTTGAATCTCGGTTTTCCGGTTCCCGATCAAGGGAAAATTCCAAATTACGTTCTAGGTATTCATGTCCGGGATATAAAATTACGTCTCCAGGAAGCGCTCTAAATTGTTTTGAAATCGTAGAAAATAACACTTTAGGATCGCCGCCATTGTAGCAATTTCCAACTCCTGCATTAAATAAAGTATCCCCGGTTATGATCGCGAACGGTCTGCGGTTTTGTTTAATAAGGAGGCATAGATGGGCAAAAGTATGCCCTGGAGTATCCATAACTTCCATAAACCAACCATCTCCAAGAGAGATTTCTTCCCCATTCCTTAAGAATCTATCAACACCTGGGATTTTTGTCTGGGCGTTAGTATGAGCCCAAATTTGACAATGATAATGTTTAACCAATCCCTCGTTACCACAAGTATGATCACTATGTTCATGGGTATTTATAATCGCATATGGGCTTTTTTCCCCTAAAGATTCTATAATTTGGTTAGAATCAAATGGGTCGATGCAAAAAATCTTATCTTTTCCTTCAATAATATACGAAAAGTTTCTTAGGTGACTAAATGTATAAATTTGATTTATCTTCATACTAATTGAAAGTTATTACCTTTATTGAGGGAAATCAAATGCTTGATTATAAAAATGTCACTATTATCTTTATTTTTTTTCTAATGTTAAAAGAAATAATTGAGTCTTTTTTAGAATACCGAAATAGAAAAAACGTACTGGAAAATAGAAATAAAGTTCCCGAAAAGTTTGCTGAAAGGGTGACTCTAGAAGAACACCAAAAAGCTGCCGACTACACTGTGGCAAAAATTAATGCAGGACAGATATTTAATTTAATTAATTTTTTTATTCTCTTAGGTTGGACCCTAGGAGGAGGGCTTAATTTACTAGATATGTTTGTCAGATCTCTTGGAATTTCTACGCTTTGGATGGGTGTCACCTTTATATTTTCCTTTGGAATTATTTCCTATTTCCTTCATTTACCGCAATCCCTCTATACGACATTTGTATTGGAGGAAAGGTTTGGATTTAACAAGACCACACCCAAAATATTCGTTATGGATACCCTAAAGGCGCTTCTTTTAAGCGCCTTGATTGGAGCTCCTCTTATTCTATCTATACTTTGGGTCATGGATAGATACAGAGATAATTGGTGGTTAATCGCATGGGCATTATTAACTGCTTTCCAGCTTTTAATGGTTTGGGCCTACCCTGTTTTAATAGCACCTCTTTTTAATAAGTTTTCAAATTTAGAGGATGGTGAGGTGAAAAATAAAGTCCTTAAGCTTTTGGAACGAACAGGTTTTAAAAGCAAAGGTCTTTTTGTAATGAATGCATCAATGAGAAGCTCCCATGGTAATGCCTACTTTACTGGTTTTGGAAAAAATAAAAGAATCGTTTTCTTCGATACCCTAATTAAAACTTTAGAACCCGATGAGGTTGAAAGTGTTTTGGCCCATGAACTAGGCCATTACCATAAAAAGCATATTTTAAAATCAATGATCAAATCGATTTTAATAAGCCTAGTTGGTTTTTATATCCTTAAAAATCTTTATAATTGGTTACCTTTTTATTTAGGTCATGGGGCAAGAATCCCATCGGATTATATGGCAATTCTTCTTTTTAGTTTGGTCTCAGGAATTTATACCTTCTTTTTAACGCCAATTAATTCTTGGATTTCCAGAAAAAATGAATTTGAAGCGGATGAATTTGCTGCCAAAAATGCTAGCGCTCCAAAATTAATTTCAGCGTTATTAAAACTTTATAAAGATAATGCGAGCACCCTAACGCCCGATCCTCTTTATAGTTCCTACCATTATTCTCATCCTCCAGCGCTTGAAAGGGTTAAATTTTTAGAAAAGCTTAGTTAGTCATAACGTAATTAACAAACTTTTCAATTAATCGCTCACCGCCTTCAATGGTTTCCTTGATCTCTTCCGAAGATAGGATGCCCTCCATTTCATCATCAATAAAACTACCATAGGCTTCCGGGTGACCTTGTAGACCAAAGTAGGGATAGGTTTTATGAATTAACACTTCATGAAGGCATTCCTTAGAAGTCCCTACATGAACTAATTCATCACTAATTGTTTTAACTTCCTCTGAATGAACCTTGAAAACTTTGAACTTCTCGCCTTTTTCAAAAATAAATCCATTTTTTAATATTTCAATTTCTCGGTTTCCAACAAAAGTATTTTTTTCATCTTTGGGATCTTTTTTGGGGTTGCAAAGGTCGACTCTACTTCCAAAAAAATCGGCCATCAATTGATGACCAAAACAAATTCCCATAACAGGAATTCCCTTTTCTAATTTTGTTCGAATAAATTTTGACAATTGAATTTGCCATTCAAGACGATCATTAACTGAGGATGCGCTTCCAAAAATTATATAAGCTTTGGCCTCAGGATATTTTTCTAGGGACCCCATGCCCTGAACCGGAGGACGATGGTAAAGAAAGGGGTGTTGAAATCTTTCCACTAAACGGTTAAAACTGTCATAGCAGGGCTCTTTGATCGCACAGTCAATTACACATAAAGGCTTTTTCATGAAAGAAATTTACACCGGTTTTTATCACTCCCCAATAGGTATTATAAAAATTGTGGCCAGCGATACTCATATCATCTCCCTTGATATCACAACCAAATCGGCTAAGCGCACAAAAACCTCTAAACCTATGCAATTATGTTTGAAGCAACTCGGTGAATATTTTAAGGGAAAAAGAAAAAAATTTAATCTTCCCCTTAAATTGGATGGAACCCCTTTTCAAAAACAAGTCTGGAAAGAGCTTTCAAAAATACCTTTTGGAAAGGTGATCTCTTATAAGGATCTTGCTCAAAAAGTAGGAAAACCCAAAGCATTTCGAGCAGTTGGCAATGCTAATGGTAAAAATAAATTTCCAATTATTTTGCCCTGTCATCGAGTAATTGCCTCCAATGGTTCCCTCGGAGGCTATGGACTGGGATTGGCCAGCAAAAAAATATTGCTTGTCCATGAGAAGGCACCCTTGACATGGCCAATATTTATATCAGAATTAAGCAAAACCAATTAATGGAGATTATTAATGTTTAAACGAATTCTTCTTTTCCTAGGTGTAAACATCCTGGTTATGGTTGCGGGAACTTTTATCATTTCAATGGTGATAAATTTCTTCGGTCTTGGACCGGTGGTGGGACAAGCTGGGACAAACTATACCACTCTAGCAGTAATTTGCCTTGTTTGGGGTATGGTTGGTTCTCTGATCTCATTAAGACTATCCCGATGGATGGCTAAAAGAATCTATAATGTTGAAGTTCTATCCCCAACTGGACCTCAAGGTCAGTTAGTCCAAAGGGTTCATTTAATAGCCCGGCAAGCTGGGCTTAAAAAAATGCCCGAAGTAGGGATTTATGAATCACCTGAAATAAACGCCTTTGCTACAGGACACTCAAAGGACAGTAGCCTTGTCGCAGTATCAACTGGGCTTTTAAACAAAATGGATTCGGATGAAGCTGAAGGTGTCTTAGGACATGAAATAGCCCATATTGCGAATGGTGATATGATCACCATGGCCCTTCTTCAAGGGGTCATAAATGCTTTTGTAATGTTTTTTGCCCATCTGGCGACCATGGCCATTGATAATATGATGAGAGGCGATGACGACAGAGGTAAGGGTCTGGGTTTTTTTGCCGGTCATTTTGTTTATATGGGATTCCAAGTGCTATTTGGAATTTTGGCTGCCCCTATTTTGATGGGTTTTTCCAGATATCGGGAATATCGCGCAGATGCAGGTTCAGGTAAGCTAGTAGGCAGGGATAAAATGATAAAGGCCTTAGAGGCATTGCAGAGGAATTATCCCCAACTTAAGGTGGATAAGCCTGAAATGGCCGCATTTCAAATCTCTTCCAAAGACGGACTTATAGAACTTTTTGCCTCTCACCCGCCTCTTAAAAAGAGAATTGAGGCCTTAAAG
>JACCDG010715982.1_pt1 | contig 18629 bp, 42 predicted proteins | sample 7442471 | NCBI WGS metagenome assembly JACCDG01 (sample SAMN15323444, study PRJNA562643) | freshwater metagenome | isolation source: river surface water | place: USA:Blue River Watershed | collected 2017-08-17 | reverse complement strand
CCAGGAGTATTCGAGGAAGTCTGGAGCCTGAGAGTAGACCGCAATCTCTGCGTAAGAGTCTACACCACCATTGAGGGAACACGCTCCAGATCGAACGGCACAGACAGTATTAAAGTCTGCCTCGTGTCAAGAACACCAGATGACATAGTACGCGGTGTTGGTAGCACAAAAAGAGTTCACAGAGTCGTCGGTTGGGCAACTAACCTTCAGAAGCGAATTGATCGCTGGAAAGAAGAACTCCTTGGGCCAATCTGTTCTTGTGGGTGCTACATGGTTGCAAAAACCTCAAGACGTGGCCATTTCTGGGGATGCTCGAACTACCCGAAATGCAAGAATATCCAGAATTAACTGATCAAAAGCCTCTGTAACAGTGTTTTGGGAACGAAACCACCACCACTCTGGAGACCTTGAACAATGCCAACAATCGCAGTGATAGTAGAAGGTACTGGGGCCTATGAAGAATGCACCTACACAGTGATAGCTGAGAATCACGCAGAGGCTCTGAAGAAAGTTGCAGCCCACATCATCCAAATCGAAACCGAATCTGACTGTGCAGCACACCATCACAGCGAACCACATAACAACCACACTCCAAGATATGTGATGGAAATCTACAACGACGAAGGTGGCCTGGTGTACATGATGCACGCAACAGACCATATCGAAATTAACTGATCAACAATCTCCGCAACAAATAGAAGCAAGACAGCCACCACCAACGGAGAACAAACAATGCCAACAATCAGCCAGGCCACCCGACGAATCAGAAACACCCGAGGATCTTCCTTCCTGACCCACGGTGCTGATGACTACGACCACCGAGGACTCAACAAAGCACGCAGGAATCTCAGCAAGGCCCTCATCGAAGAATACCTCGCAGAAGACGCTCCAGAAGCACCGGAAGCAACCTACAAGTGGGTCGTAGTCGCGTGGTGCGTTGACGGTGACAAGGACTATCTCGACGGTTTCGAAGCAATCGGGTACCACGATCAGCAGGCGGACGCTGTCGCACAGTTCCAGAGAATCGAGGGACATTTCACTGAGGCTCCGGAGTGGCAGCAGCCATGGTACGAGTACCGTGAAGTGAACGATTGGGAGATCTAAACTCCGTGGTGGGAGGGGAGGGGCCTGGTGAGTATTTCACCAGGCCCCTCTTTTGTAACAAGTCTTTTGGGATGAGACAACACCACACAGGAGAATTAGAATGAGTCGTCTTCCATTAGCTCAACGTCTTGCGACTGAATGTAAAACAGCCCTCGCAGAAGCGGTTGATCAGAATACTAGCGGTGGCGAGTGGCTTGTTACGGACGATGCTGGAGACCAATATTACACCAGTCTCATTATCGATGAAGGTCGTGGTTGCCTTGTGATCAGTCTTTGTGATTGTGACACAGGCGAAGTGAAACACCAATTTCGCGTTTCGTTGGTCTGTGAACAAATCTGAATTAACGAGATCTCCCCTCCCGTAACAAGTCTTTGGGGATTGAATCACAACCATTTGAGGTTGGTACGATGGACGACACTGAAGCAAGAATTCTTCTCAAGAACGTTGTACAATGGCATCTCAAGAGGCCAGGGATACGATCACTTAGGACTCTGGAAGAGAAGGCCGAAGAGATTAGCCATCAGTGTTTTGCTGGTGGTGGAACTCATACCTGCAATCTGATCACTCACTATGATGATCTAGACGCCACAATCCTTAATGTTTTGCGAGAACTCGAAGCATCGGCTTAACGAGCGATCAGATCTCGTAACAAGGAGGGGGACACGGAACCAACCACCACCAAGGACAAGAATCATGACAACCACCACACCAGTAAAAATCGACATCACACAAGTCTACGACGCCTACAGCGGAAGACCCGGCTGTGCCTGCGGATGTCGCGGCAAACACACCTACGCCAGCCAACACCAGAACTACGCAAGCGAAAACAGAGGCTACGAGGTCACCGACGAAGAAGTAAACGACAAAACCGTCAAGCTCCTCGTGGACAAAGTCCAAGCCTTCCTCGACGCCGGGGAAAAGCCAGGAATTGAAATCGACATCTGCGAACCGAACTACATCGCCGTCGAAATCGAGGACCGACGCCTCTACGTCATCTACCTCGTCCACTGAACCGGTTTTACCGTTCTCCCTCCTCCCGTAACAAGGAGGAGGGAGACACGGAACAAAATCACCGGAGCACTAAAATGACTTTGGCCGAAGAACTTAACAGTCGAAACGTAAATCCGAACGTCACAAAGGGTGTGGTAGAGCTTGAATCGGTACCAGAAAACATCGATGAACTCTGCAACAGTGAAGGGGAAGTCACCGACGAAAAATTCTCAAAGTACCTTGACTGGCTTTGGACACTGAAAGCTTACCTAGACACACACCCTTACGGCAGAGAAGGTGGCTACGTACCACACGCCACAGAAGAAAGCGAAAACCGAACAGCTTGGTACAACGAAAACGAAAACTGCTGGCAAGACTGATCTCCGGTTTTACCGACCCTCCCCTCCCGCAACAATGGGAGTGGGAGTGGTTCTCGAATCACAGCAGACATAAGTGAGTGGCAACAATGCTACAGCTAAGTCCTGCTGGGTGTCACTGACAACGAAGCATCGGACAGCCAATTGTCTGCTGTGATTCAAGAACCACAAAAGAACACACCACCACTCGGAGACCTGCAGTGCCAAAATCAGAATCGATATTCATCTTCGTCCATGAAGACTATGCCACAGTAATCGAAGCCCCAAGCTGCGACGACGCAATCTCCAAACTCGCAATCCAGATGTCACAAAACTACGGATTCTCAGACAACCCGTCCGACTACAAAACAGGCATCGACTCAGGAGCAATCACCGCATTCGGAAACGGTGGACGTTTGAAAAACGTCTGCTTCCCAGTATGACAACAAACCTTTAACAAAATCCCCACTCCCCGCAACAAGGGAGTGGAGATCGTAACACACCACCACTCGGAGACCTGCAATGAGCACACTGGAATACAAAGACCTCACACCAGTTCAAACTGAAGCAATCCAGACATGGTGGGAAACCAACGACCCCGACCAGACCAACTACGAGTACGCCGACAACACCCGGTACGCCATCCTCGGCAACCAAGAACAGGAGCAAGCCTATGAAGACATAAGAAAAGAAGGATGCTGCGGTTCCTGCGACGTAGAAATCCCACTCCCAGACGGATCAACACTCCTGTTCGGCTTCAACTACGGCCACTAACCTCCGGCTTAACAGAATCCCCATTCTCCGTAACAAGAGAGTGGGAATCAAACATACACACCACCAACCGGAGACACGAAACAATGGGCACCTTCTACAACCACAACCTCCCGCAAGCACAAAAAACCCAGCAATTCCTCTACAAACTCGCAGAACAACTGTACCCATGTTCAGAAGTCCACCAAGTAGCAGAAGAAAGAATCCTCTACCTCACCCACGTCTGCATCAACGGACTCCCAAACTGCTACGCAAGCTTCTCTGACATGCTCTACGACTTCTGGCCAAACTTCTCATGGAACAGGGAAAAACTTGACGCAGAAGTCCGAATCGTTCTCGCAGACCCAAGAATCAGCGTCATCGCCAAAACCATCGCTGAAGACTGGGGACACGACATGATCGACGAACTCAAAGGCGGACTCCTCCAGGCTAACTGACGGCAACCTCTCCGTAACAACAACCAGAAGGGGCTGGAATTCCCAGCCCCACAACATCACATGGAGAATAAAACAATGACACCAACCAACCCACGCAAACAATCCCCAAGCTTTGAAAAATTGCAACGCAACACCAACATCCACAGACTCGCAACCGCACTGCACCCAGACTCAGAAGCCCACCGAGCAGTAGAAGAAAGAATCCTCGACCTCACTGACATCTGCGTGCACGGACTCCAAGACTGCTACGCCAACTTCAACGAATTCCTCACAGACTTTCACTTCGACTTCCCATACACCGGAGAAGAACGAATAGAACAACTACGCATCCTCGCCACAGACCCAAGAATCGACGGTATCAGCAAGATCATCAACGAAAACTGGGGCTTCGATCTCGCCGCAAGTCTTCGAAAAGATCTCGGACTCCTCCCGGCTAACTGACGGCAAGGCTCTACCGCGATAAACTACGACCCCACCGAGGTGATTCCTCGGTGGGGTCAAATGTATATATTTCCCCTAAGTATTGGTGGGGGAATCCCCTAGGGTCCCCCCTATATGGGTCGGTTGGCCCTCTGGCAAGCTTTTGGTTTTTCGTGTGCGTGGACTCGGATTTTTGGGGTCTTTGGGGGTGGTATGGGGTTTTGTGTTTGTGGGGTGGGTCCCTTGGTTCTTTTTTGAGTATGGGTTTTTGCGTGTGTGGGCTTGGATATTTTGTGTCGTGGGTTGGTTGTGCGTGGCTTGGTTGCGGGTTTTTTTGGGGGGTTTTGCGGTTTTGCGTGGCTTGGTTATGGGGTGTTGAGTTGGGTGTGGATGTAGCTGCCTGGTTGGGCTTGTTGGGATAGTGGGGTGAGTTTTTGGTTTATTTGGTGCATTATTTCTTCGGTGGTGGTGCCGTGGCGTTTTTGGATTGTTTCGTTTGGGGTGGTTTGTGGTTTTCTTAGGCGGTATATGGTTCGGCCTTGGTCGTCTTCTTTTGGGTTGTCTTGTTTGTCTGTGCTTATGGCGATTCGTTCTAGTTGTGTGTCTAGGATGGTGTCTTGTTGGGCTGGTGTTGTGAGTTCCCAGGCGGTTTTGTTTAGGCCGATGATTATGTCGTGTGGGCGTAGTTCTCGTATTTTGTCTGGTGATTTGGTGATGTCGGCTAGTTGTAGGTATTCGTCTTGGTCTGGTTTTATGTTGTATTTCCACATTAGTATTATGTTGACGCCGTTTATGGTGTTTTTGCCTTGGTGGTATTTGTTGATGAGGTCTTGGAGTTGGTTGTAGATTTTTGGGTCTTCGATGAGTTGCCAGTTGACGGGTTTTTGTTTGGGCATTTTGGTTTTCCTTTTTGGTTTGTTTTGGTTGGGTTTGGTGTTTTAATACTTTTTTGTTTGTCAAAGATTGGGGTGGTGTGTTTGGTTTTTATGTGATTGGGGGTGGTTTGTGGATTTTAATATTGAGATGGGTAGGAGGGTGGAGTTTGAGGGGTGTGTTTGTTGTGTTTGTGGGAGGGGTGTGGGGGTTTGCCTATTGAATTTTGAGGCTTGGTTGTTGCATTGTTGTGGTGAGTTGCGTTGTTTTGATGTTGTTTCGTGTTCTCGTTTTGTTCGGGAGGTGGGTGATGGTGGTGGTGCGGGGTGATGGTGGTCTTGTTGTGAGTGATTTTCCGGGTGGTCTTGGTGGTGTTTTTGGGTGTGATGTTGTTCTTCCGAGTGGGGAGTTTGTGTATTTGCGTGGGTGTGGTGTTGATGTGAGTGTTCGTGTGCAGTGTGCTGTGGATTTTTTGTTTGGGTGTGGGGTTGGTTGGGTTCTTGGTGGGGAGGGTGTTGTTAGGTTGGCGGTTGGGATGGTTGGTGGGGGTTGGGGTGTGTGATGGTGGCTGGTGTGGTTTGGTGTTCTGTTTGGGTTTGGAGGTGTTGGAGTGCTTGGATTAGTGCGTTGAGTATTGATCGTGTTCCGTCTTCTTGGGCTATGGTGGTGTTGCCGATTGTGATGTATACTCCCCATTGGTCTCTGTCGGTTGTGATGAGTTCTTGGGTGGTGTGTTTGGTGTGTAGTGTGAGGGTGTGGGTTCCTTCTTGGTCGGTGTGTATTTGTATTTGTGCTGTTTGGTTGGGGTGGTCGTCTGATTCTGCTGTGTATGTGAGTTCTTGGTTGGTGGTTTGTGGGTGTGTTGTTGGTAGGAGTTTTAGGAAGGCTTCTGCGTCGAGGTGTGATTTGAAGTCGGCTATTATGTGGTTGTTGTGTTTGATGTATGCTCCTGCTCCGTATTCTTGGTAGTGGATGTTTTTGTTGTTGAATTGGTATATGTGTGGTTGCATTGTTTTTCCTTTCGGATTTTTTGTGTCTGGGCAGGGGTTCTTGGGGTGTCGAATTAGTGGGGCGGTGGTGTTTTTAATAGTATTATGGTTAATATTATTATAATGCATAGTATGAATATGATTGTTGCGGTTAGTGGGGCGTGTTCGTTGAGGTGGTGGCAGATTTTGTCGATGTGGTGTTGTTTTTGTTCTGGTTCTTGGAGTGGGTTTTCTCCCCAGAGTACTATGTATGGGTATGATGCGGTTAGTGATGATTTGTATTGTGGTAGTGGGTATAGGGGTATGAAGCCTTCGTCGTCATATTCTCCTAGGTTGCCGTTGTTGTCGTGTTCTATTTTGATGATTTCGGCTTCGCCGTTTTCGTGTTTTGCCCAGTAGTGGCCTGGTTTTGTTGGTGGTTGTTGGGTGTAGTGTTGTTTCATGTTTTTACTTTTTGTAGTGTAGTAGTGTGAGTAGGTATAGTGTGTAGGTTGCGGCTGTTATGATGATTGCTATTACGGCTATTAAGATGGATGTGGTGTGTGTTTTTTGGTAGTTGTTGTTGGTGATTTCTCGTGTGACGAGTTCTTTGATTTGGTAGTTGTTGTTGGTGATTTCTTGTGAGACGAGTTCTTTGATTTGTTGGATGGTTGGTTGTGCGGTGTCTTTGGCGTAGGCTTTTCTTATATCTTGTGTGTATTGTTTGATTCTGTCTTTTGTTTCTTCGTACGTTTCTTCGTCGTCTATTTCTTCGTCGTGTGCCTTTTGGAAGGCTTGTGCGAATTGATCTTGGAATTCTTCGTCATTGCCTGTGTTCTCGATGTCTTCGAATTGGACTGATTCGACTACGAATTTTGGTTGGAATTCTTCGTCATCTGTGTTCTTGATGTTTTTGATGTTTTTGAATTGGATTGATTCGACTACGAACGTTTGATTATCGGTTTTTTCGTATATCTTGACTGTTGAACATAAGTCGAAATTAAATTCTGTTATAGTACCATATGATATCGTTGCGGTGCCTGTGCCTGATATGAAATAATCATGTGATTCGTGTAGCCTGAATGTTGAGTGTATATCTATTCCTCTGATGTGTTCGGTTATTTTATCGTTCACATCCATATATTCTTTGAATGATGGTGCATGGTGTGTTAATAATAACCATACACCGATGTGTCTTATGTTTGTTATTTCTGGTGTTTCTTTTACCCAGATTTTGAATTGGAATTTGTGTTTCATAGTATTTCACAACGTCCGCAGTGCTTACAGAATTGGACGTTGATCATTTCTCCGTTTGGTGCTTGTATTTGCTTTGGTGCTTCCATTTGATGTGTGATGCATGATGTTGAGTATGTTGGTTCGTACTCTACTTCGACGTGGAATTGGAATCCGCAGTTTTCGCATTCTGTGGTTCCTTGGTCGTCTTCGTGTGATCCTGTTGGTTTGTGTTCATGGTGGCATTTTGGGCAATCTATGGTGTCCATTTATGTTGTGTCTCCTACGCACCATATCCAGATTCCGTTTCTGATACATTCTTCGGTGAGTTCGTTGATGTCTATTTCGAATTTGCGTAGGTCGACGAGTTCTGCTGGGTTTTCTAATGTGTTGGTGTAGACTGTTATGAGTTCTTCTGGCAGGTATGTGTATTCATCTGGGTCTAGTTCTAGGATTATAAATCTTACTTTTTGTATGTCTTCTTCGCATTGTACGAAGATTCTGCCCTGGCCGCGTTGTTTGAACTTACTTTCTTTTAGTGTCATCACATGTACCTTGCTGCGAGGATGTTGATGATTTCTTTGCTCAATTGTTTTCCTAATAGTGCTGATTCGTCTGTGATTATACTATTCATATCTTGTCTTGCTTCTTGGATTAGTTTGAAGCTGACTTGATAGTATGGTATTTGGTTGTTGTCGTCTATCATGAGTAGTGACATTTTTACGTCGGACACGATTTGTGTTTCGTCTTGTTGTTCCATTATTTTGCTTCTTTTTGGACTAACAGTTGTGTTCGAAGCCTTTTGTGAACCAGTTGAGGTCTCTTTTTAATACTTTGGAGAGTGCGTATAATTGGTGTATGCTTATGTTGTTTTTGCCGTCTTCGAATTTTGATAGGAGTGTGCCTGTGATGTTGCAGGTGTTGAGGATGTCGATTTGTGTGAGGTTTAGTTTTAGTCGGCGTTTTCTGATTCTGTTGCCGACGTGTTGTGCGAGTGTTTGTTTCATTATTGTAGATGTTCTGTTTTTGCTAGTGAGTACCATCCGACGAAGTTGAATCGTCTGTGTTCGTTTTCTTGTGGCCAGAGTGGTTTGAATACGTTTTCTGCTTCATATACCATCCATGCTGCTTGGTCTTTTGTTGCTCCCATGTAGCATAGTTGTTGTGGTGGTCCGACGCTTCCTGCTGGAGATAATATTATACTGTCTCCGTCCATTGGGCCACCGTATAGGTTGATTTGAACCATCCCGCATTCTTGGCTCATGGTTTGGCCATGATTTTTGATAGGTTGTTTACTTTTATACCTGTTATTTGTTTGGTGTTTATAGTCTGATATATTAGTGCGTTTCCGATTTCTATGATACACACTGGTTCGCGTTGTAATTGTATTGATATGGTGTCGTCTTCTTTATCGTATTTTGTGGTTGGTTGTGTTTCTTCTTCTTCCATTTGGCTGGTTAAGTTGAGTATTCTTATTCCGACTATTCTTTCGTCGTCGAATGATTTACATATTTGTATACCATGGTTCCAGGTTGAGAATATTTTGTTCGGTTCTATTTTCTCGATTATGGTTAGAATATCATTTTCTGCGTCATATTTTTCTATTATTTCTTCTGCTTCGTAGTCTGGCATTAATTGTGGGTGTTTTAGTCTGGCTTGTGCACATGCTGCTTGTATTGCTTCTTTTGGTGTTTTGCCTGCTCCTTCGCATAGTCTTCCGCCTCTGACGTGCTGGATTTCGCAGGACCATGCTACGTGGATGTGTTCTTCGCCTGACGTTACGCCGTTTTTCTTGATATTGCCATGGATATCATTTACATATTTGTTATATCGTGTGTCGATTCGATTTCTTGAATCGCATAGTTTTGCGAGGTACCAGTATTGTGGTATGATTGTTGTGATGTCTTGATCATTCATCGCCTAGTTCCTCTTCTCTTTTTTGGATGTCTTTTGATCTAATTTGTCTGATGGCTTTCAGTCGGATGGCTTTAAGTCGCAGTGTTTCTTTGATTGTTTTTCGATACAGTGCGTTTGCTGATTTGAGTCTTTGTTGTTGTGTTTCTGTTCCGGGAATATTGTTATGACCTAACCATTCTTGCGGTGTTTTGGTTAGTGTTGTTGCCATCTGTTCTATCGTTTCCCAAGCTATTTCTGCTTTGAATTCTAATCGATGTCCTGCCTCTTTTTGTCGCACTGCATCTATTAATACTACTAGTGCACGTTTGTAGAAATGTGTTATACTATCTAACGATTCTACGCATAGTCGTAGTTCTTCGTCTGTGATATTAGGATCATTTTCTTTGACTTGTAGTTTGATTTCTAATATTGTTTTCATTGTTTTATGATCCTGGTGGTTTGTACGGTTTGTATGGTTTTGGTGGTAGGAAGAATAGTGCGAGTATTCGTGCTTTCCATCCTGATGCTTGTATGTTGAGTTGTGGTAGGTGGCTTCTTTCGTAGTTGTTGTGTGACCAGTGTTCTGGTGTTGTCCATTCGGCTTTTATGTGTGCTGATTTTCTTCCGTGGGTCATTTGTCGTTGTTTGATGTCTTTTACTGGATATGCTCTGCCTATTATTCTTTCGAACATTTTGTGTTCTCCTTGTATTTGTAAAATACTTTATTGGATGTCTAGTAAGTCTATTGTTTGTCCTGCGAACTCGTGTGTTGAGTCGTCTAGGAATATGGCTTTTCCGTCATTGACGTGGGAGTGGCATGTAGTTCCAATGCCGTCTTTTGTTAATATGCTTGGTTTTATTGTGGGGAGGTCTGTGCTTCCGTTCCAAGTCCAGCAGTTTGTTCCTTCTCTTTTACCTTTTATGATTATGGGTAGTATTCTTGTTGGTATTGGTCCGGGCATGTTTAATCGTATGTGTGTTGCTTCTTCGGGCGTGCATTCTTCGTAGCCTACGCCTTTTGTTTTTATGATTAGTGGTTGTGCTTTCATTTTACCATTGTACTAGGTAGTAGTCTGCCCATTCTTGGCCGAAGTGTTCTGTGCATTTGTCTTTGATGCGTGTGCAGTGGGTGTTGAAGTCTTCGATTAGTTTTTCTGTTATTGTTTCGTATAGTTTTGGTTCGCCTCTTGATTGGGCGTATGTTGACATTACTCTATCGAGGTTCCATGTTGTGAATGCTTTGAGTTGTTGATCTGGGTTTTGGACTATTGATAGGAGGCATAGTGAGTATATTGTGAATTCCATCATGTTGTGTAGTGTGCCGAGTCTTGGTTCTTTGAGTGTGCCGGACCATAGGTATTCGAGTGCTGTTATTGTTCCGTTGGTGTATGCTATCCATTCGTCGTATACGTATAGTGGTTTGTCGTTCCAGTGTCTGGCTTGTTGGACTAGGTAGAGATCGTATACTCTTCCTCTTACTTCTCTTGGGACTGCTTTTGCTATGTCTGTTAGTGTGATTCCTTCTGGTTCTTTTATGAGTACTGCTCTGTTTTGTAGGCAGTATAGTCCGTTATGTGTTGATCCTTTTCCGGATTCGTTTCTTATGCGGCTGTTGATGCCGTGTGTTGTTTCGTGTGCCCAGGTTATTCTGTCGTCGTCTCTGTATAGGTGGCCTGCTTGGAGGTGTGTTTCGATGTCGTGGAGAGTTTCTCCGAGGTCACCTTTTGGTAGGTTGGGTTGGATTGGTGGGAAATTTGTCCATTCTGGTTCTTCCATCGTCGTGTCTTTCGTTACTGTTCGTTTTGTGGATGGATTCTGTCCATCGCACTGTAGTCTTTGAGACTTATTGCTTTGATGAATGCTTTGGTCATCGCGAATGCGATTGATAGCAGTATTACTAGTGCTGTTGCTGTTGATATTACTTCTGCCATCGATAGATCCCTTTCTCTATATTTACTTAGTTGTGCTTGCTATTTTCTCGGCGAGTTTTTCAAGTCTTCTGATGAATAGGATCTGTTCGTGTTCGAGGGCTTTGCATAGTTTGCTTTGGCCACTTCTTATGGCGTCTTGTGCCGATAGTGCGTAGTCGCCGGTTTCTATGTGGTTTCTCCATTGTAATAATGCGAACATTATTACTTGTCTGTCTGTCCATTCTGTTATTGACATTGTAGTTCTTTGTCGTGGTATCCTGTTGGGATGGTTGTGATCTTGTCTCTACTGACTGGGATTGGTCCGTTGTTCGGGCCTGTTCTCAGTATGATTTTTGGAATCTGTTTGCCTTCGCCAGTCCAGTATAATGCCAGATGTGGTATTCTGAAGTGTGGCGATGATTCATCTTTATGTAAGATTTCTCCGACGTTCCAGCCGTATTTTCCGGCTTTTTTGGCTCTGTTGTGATAGTGTTCCGCTGTTTGTTCGGTAACTTTTGGGATGTCTGATTTGATGTAGTCTGGTGTTATGAGGTCTGGGTTGTTAGATATGATCCCAAGCATTACTACTATTTGTAGTACGTTGCTTCCCATGTTTTTTGGTACTTCTACCGTATTTTCTTGTTCGCTTGCAGATGCATCTCTTATTTCTGCCTCTTGGTATTCAAAATATTCATTATTAGTTAATGTTAGTGTGTGAAACATTGTACTGTCAATAAGTTCTAATCCAGAACGGTAGAACATTTGTGTGGCTAAAATCGTATGTCCTTCATGCTCGAACATCCCTATCATCATAGTTTCTAGATATGCTCGTTCGCCATTGTTTATAATATACGGTGTATGTTTCGTGCGTATGTCGCTGAATCTTATCGCTATTGATTTTTCTGGGAATTTAACGTCCGATTTTCGTATTTTCGTTAAATCTAATTTCGCTGATGCCTCTAATAATATTGGCCAAACATTGTAATATGGTCTCTGACAAACTACCCAGTTTTTCTCTGATATCGTTCGTTTTAGATACGATACAACATGATTTTTTAAATGTTTTGTGTTCGGCAATTCTTTTAATAATTCGGCTTCGATTTTATTATAGAATTCTAGCTGCTTGATTTGTCTCGCTTTATGGTTTAATTTTTTCGCTTCATCATATAGACTGTGGTATTCATGGAATTTCATATATTATTTCCTTGTGATTTGATTAGTTGGAGTATTTAGATCGACTTACGCTTTTGGTCCGAATCTTTTGATTTCTATGTCGATGTCTTCTGTGGCGACTATCACAACCTTAGTCGACTTCAATTCTAATTTTATCCCAATGATCTCTTGATTCTCCATTTTGCGTACTAGCCCACAATCACCTCCAACTATGCCGTCGATTCGTTCACTATACCATGACATGTTGTCTATGGTCGCAGAATCTGTGTTAAGTCTGATAAAATCGCCGGATTTCGATCCACTTATTTGGATCATGTTGTAACCACTACTCATCGGCTGCTTTCTCGACCTTGTCTGTGAGTTTGACGATTCGTCTGAAGATTTGATGTTAGAGATTTATGTGGTTCGGTTAAACATACTGTATTCACAATTCACAGGAGATGTTTATGAAATTGCGTGATATAAGTCTTGATGAGGGACATTTGAGGAATTTGGCTTTGGCTGGTTCTCTTCTCGGTGCTGGACTTGGTATCGGCAGCCATATGAATAAAGAAGCACCAACAAAATCTGGTGCGTACCAGAAAGCTTTCCATAATAGTGCCACCGAATCTCTGAGGCAACAGAGACAAGACAAATTCAACAGAGTAAAAAATAGTGGGTCTAATAAAGGTACATTCATTGGTGGTGAATTGCAAGACGAAGATGATGACGAAATAGAATCATATAGTGCTACTAGTGATGATGCCGCAGACTATCTCAAGTGATTGTTTTGCGGTTTACAATGCTTTGATGATATTGTCTCTGACAGCGAATTCGTATATCTTCGGCCATGCAGTTTTAATACTTAGTGGATATATCCAGGTATGAACTTGTGGTTCAACTTCTCTTAGCTTGTCGAACTTATTCAATGTCTCTTTGAGAATAGCTCGGCAAGCATTGTCTGTTTGCGGATTCCTAGTTTGTATTAGTGCACTTATATCATTGATTATTGCTTCGCCGAGAAGTTCGCATGATTCTTTTTCTGATGCTCCGTTATTCCAGATTAACCGCATTTCTTTAACGTTCATCATGAATTCCCAATAATTTCTTTTGTGATTGTGATGAGTCGCCAACCGACCCATTCTCCATTTCTTACGCCTTTGCGTAATGCGTTTTCTAGTCCGTCGATTGTTGTATGTCTACTTATGAAGTCTTGCCATACTGAGTATGTTAGTTCTGGTTGATATACCAGAACCATGGCTTTTACACCTTTTCGTGTATTCTTCATATGGCTTTACTTATGTAGGGATTGGATCGTTATTTCAGCTGATTCTATCCAGTCATAGATTTTTTCATATGACTCTTTTGGATCGCATCGTACTATGATATCGGAGTTGATCCTTTGCATTGACAGCTTGTCAAGCACAAATGATGCTATCATTTGATTTTGATTGTAATGAAGCCATGTGAAGATATCTTTGGCATCTTCGTTATTTTGACACATTATTTGTACGGTATAGTTGGATGCTGATAATGATATTGAATGTGTTTTTAGTAATTCAACGACTCTTGATATTGCCGCCTTGACATATTCAATATCCGTACCCATCTGTGAATCCTTAATTTCTCGTGGCGATAAAAATTCGATGCTTGGATCGAAACTAACCCATTCTTGACAATTGCCTTCTGTCCAAGTTTCTGTGCCGTATAATGGTGATTTGTGGTTGGTGCATGGACTTGGATTCCAACGGATGTGTTTTCCGTTATCTTCTCCATTCCAAAATTTGCATGTCCTGCAGTTTCCGAACCAGTCTGTGTGTAGTCTGCGACTTTCTTCGTCGCTTATGTTAATTATCCCACACATATCTTCCTCCGTTTGCGTATACGCAGGATTTGTCTGATGTGAACCCGACATGTCCGTCTTGCGATAGTTCGAACAATACTCCTGTGTCATAATCGCCGTCGAACAATTCTTTGGTCTCACATTTCAATGCTGCGGCGAGTTCTGCTACGCCGTAACATTGGTCTCTCATGCCTTCTGATTGCCACTCTCTCAGAAGGTCGAGTGCTTTGGTTTTGAGGTCTATTTGATTCATGTTATACGCATTCTGTACGGTCATCGACACTTAGGTGTTTTGCATGTTAAACGATTCCAGAACCGTCGCAATTCATTCTCTCGGTGCCTTGCGTTTTTCGCGTCTCGTTTTTCTTTTCGCGTCATTGAACAAACTCCTCATAACAAAGCATTTCACAGGTTTGAGGAAAGATCATCTATCGTCGGTCCGGTGAATGTCGTCGTTCGCCTCAGGATGCAAACTAACTGTTTTCACTTCATTTGCCTTTTCCTTCAGCGAGTCAAACTTCCTTTGGTATGTCGCCGCCTCGCTCCGTAAATCCGCTAACCGCTTTCTGTACTTATCGTCTAGCATATCTCTATCGATATCACTTGGCAATCTGCCGATCTCTGCTAACAGTCTTTCTGGCAGTCTTTCTGGCATCTGCTGCATCGCTTAATTTCTCCAGTTCTTTGTCTATCAAAAACGCAATATACTTGTGTGCCAGCCGCAACCGGCACAGCCTTTTTCGTCCACACACCTTACCGCACTGACTACACAAAGCAGGCGAACAAGGCGATACACAGGAGCCTTCGCTCGTCCGTGTTTTCGAATTCATATCCTCTCCTTAGGCCCTGTGATCTTGGTCGTTATCTGGAAGAAATCAACAACCGACCGGTTTTGAACTTTGGCTCGTAATCTTTTCTAATTCTACGATCAGTTCCAACAATTCATCGCCGGTTTTGTCTTCGAAATATTCCTTCAACTTTCGCATTACGGTTTTCGCCCCGTAGTCTTGAAAATTGCGGCAGATACGGTAGCAATTGGCGATGTCTAATGCTTTGTCTTCATCCATGTTCGACACATATGACATATTATCAACTCCAAGCAATTAAGCATTTTCTGCTTAATATTGCATCGTCCATCTTCAGAAGCTTGAATCGCAACTTGAACCGGAATCAAAGCTTGGGCTAGAGTCATAGCTTGGGCTAGAGTCATAGCTCGGGCTTGAGTCGCAACTTGAACCGGAACCATAGCTTGAACCGGAATCACAGCTGGCTGGAGAATCACAGCTTGGGCTGTGATGGCTGTGATCATTCAACTCGCACCCTTTATTCTGTGATGCTTCATTGATTTCGTTTTGTGTCGGTACTGGCCATTGATCGGCATTAAGCATACCGTTAACAAGCATCATCTGGAGTGGCGGCATGACGCCATAACCATCAGCATTCTGATAGTTCACTGAATCCTTGGCGGGTGGCTGATTGTTCGCACTTGCTGGTGGTTTCGGACTATCTGTCGTTTGATATCTCATGCTTGTTTCTGGTCGACGACCATCCGTTGTTTTGCAGCTTTCATCTTTGCCACATTTACCGCAACCGGTTGTCGCTGGTTTAGTGACGCCAAGTTTTGCAAGAAATCGCATGAATCTGTTCATTTCATAATCCTCGTAGTGAAAATGTCTTTCGGAACTGTCGGATAGATCTTTGTTACAAGAATTTGTTTCTGGTTAAATTACAGAAACGAATGGCTTGTACAACTCATTACATTGTTTCAAATATCTGGAAGAAATCACATAGTTGTAAAAAAGTTTAGGCCCAACATGTACAAACCATGGATCGTGGAATAGCTGGTCGAAGAATGCCGAATGCGTATCCCATATATGTCCAATATGGTTTGATGAACATATCACTGGCTGGCGTGTGTCTATCACGAAAGATTGTATCATGTCACTTCTCTGTAACATTTGTGGCAAACTACTCTGCGTTTATGACCCAAAAATGGTTTTTTACATGCAACACATGTTGAATAATAATTGCCGTTTTCGTGATTGAAATCTATTTCCCAGTTTCTATCATCCACTAATTCGAGGCGGTTTTTCTCGTCTTTGACACACAACAAGTCAACAGCCACTTCGAAAGATATATCACCTTCTCTGTAGCCATTTATTATACTGCCGACGCTTGCATAATTGATGCCGACAGCTAAATCTTTATTATTATTCTTGATCTCTCTGAGTCTCGACATGCTTGACATGATCGATGAACATAATTCGTTGACAGTATCTTGATTAGACATTCGTATCATCCTCCATTTTTTGGAATATTCTTTTCATGTCAGCAGATTTCAATTTGTCGATCGTGTCAGCAAGATCAATCAATTTATCCAGGAGCATTTCATGATCTTCTGCATGTGTGTCAGCATTGTTCATAGTCTTCAACAATAGTATGGTATATTCTCTCTCCAAATCAACTATTGTCAGTCCATCGTGTTCTATTTCGTTACGTTGTGACATATTATGATTGATATTAATTGTGCGTAGACATGCTTAAAGCTCTTGATATTGCCATTATTTGATCAATGCTTGGCTTCTCTATAAGACCATTATTGTAATCTTCCAAAGTTCGGAAATCGTTTAATTTCTTTTCTAATACCTCTTTCTGTTCTTCAAGTTCAGATTTTTTGGCTAATAAACTATTGAGTGTCGTCTCAAGTGAGTTACACAAATATTGTTTGAGTTCTTGAAAATTACGAAAACGATATTGATAATGCACTGGTGATCTACCACATCCGTATCCTGGGTTGTGTGGTGTCATGTTGACATAATATTTCGTTGGATCTAAACCAGTATCACACTCATCTTGTGTTTTTTCTTCATCTATTACAGCGTGTGACAAGCATTCTTCGATCTCTTTTTCTTCGTCAAATTCTCTGTGAGCTAAGTTCGCTATTGTTCGCATATGTGGTATCATTTGTTCTTTGATGCACTTGACTGCTGTATCATAGTCGACTTTTCTCGACCCATTACAGCTCCAACATTTTGAATTGTGACTGTGGACTTCGCCTGTTCCGTCACATGTTATACACTTGAAACAACTTGTTTTATCAATCGTCATTGTTGTGCTCATATACTATCATCTCGTTATTTTCAAGTAACATAACACGTCTATTGTAATCTTTCGCTCTTTTTACGAATATGTGATGTGGTAAGCCGGTGGTTGGAAATCTGAATGGTTTCCCGGACTTCAACGCACATTCGAATAGTGCAGCGAAATAGCCAATGATGAACAATTTTCTTTCATCATCCAATCGAGGCTTTTGCCACTTCATGAAATCTGAAAATTCCCAGAATGATGTACCGGTTTCGAAGAATTCCCCAGAATCAACTGGTATGAATGCTTCATCATTTGGTGGCAACATGTCATCTAGCGGAATTGTCATTATCGCTCGATATTGGTTGTGTGATTGATATGTTGTATAATACGTTGAGATATTATTTGTCTATTGACCAATGGAAGAAGCATTGCATTACCATTTTTCTGTTTTCACATATCAGTCTATCTCTCCAATGATTCATTTTGGTTCCTAATATTATTCCGGCGTCTCCGACTTCGGTTACTACTTCTCTTATTCCATTCTCAGTTTCAACGTATAACGGCCATTTTACGTTGGTATCATCATATATGCAAGCTGTCACTGTGATATCGAGTCCGTGTCTGTCAACGTGTCTTGGTAGTATCGAGTTGTTGAAATAGATTCTGCTGAAGCTATTCTGTATTGATATATTATCATATCCAGTTTTTTGCTTTATCGTTGGTGTTATTTGTCTCAATATTGTTTCGAATTCTGGTAGTGTTGATCCATATTTATTGTCTGTTTCTTTTGACAATTTTCCGGTATTGTATGCTCGTAGTAGTGTGTGGCTTAATGTCGTGCAGGTTTTTTTGTCGAAGAATTTTGGTAAGAATATTAACATGATGCTTTCTGCCAGTATGCTAATTTGATTCCTTGTTCGTCTCTTACTGTGACTTTTTTATACAACGCATTGGTGTTTGCGTTATAATAATAGTCATTTCTGTGTGTGTTTGGGTCTGGCTCGAACGCTGTTGGGATTAATATTTCTGCTCCTTCTAATTCTAGAAACCATGCTGTGGTATGTCCGATTTCTCTTCTGCCGATTTTCTGCGACAATTCTTGAAAGAATTCTGCTGTCATGTAAATACTCCAATCTTCTTTATATTTTGTCAAAGATAAGTAAATTCGTTTTATTGTACGTAAACGATTAAATTTTCTTTGTTCTGTATAATTATTAGCCGAGAGATACGCTCAAATGGGAAAACCGATCCCCAACCAAATCAAAGCAGCATTCGAGCGATTCGCTGAAAATATTTATAATGATACAGATATAAATGGAAATTTCAGCACTTACGATTTAGATTTCATAAATGCTGATAGCGAAGAATGGGAATTTGCACCAAATGATGATGATATATATGATTTCTACGATTTGTTCAATTCATCAAGCAAATTCCAAGCCGTTTAACTGACGCTGATTGCTCGTAACAGGTAGTTATCGACCAACCACCAACTGGAGAAAGAAGATCATGAAACTTGTCAAATTCGAGAGGCCGAAGGGGTACACTGGTCCAATCTTTGACTGCCCTAACCAAGAGACGGTCAGTG
>JACCDG011469897.1_pt1 | contig 18631 bp, 23 predicted proteins | sample 7442471 | NCBI WGS metagenome assembly JACCDG01 (sample SAMN15323444, study PRJNA562643) | freshwater metagenome | isolation source: river surface water | place: USA:Blue River Watershed | collected 2017-08-17 | reverse complement strand
GTGCGTCGTGCGCCTGACCCGTGTAGATCAGCGTCAACATCATAAAGATGAAGGCTTGCAGGGTGATGACCAAGATGTGGAACAAGGTCCACACAGTGCCGGCGATGACGTGGCCAATGGCCAGGCCGACACCGGTGGCAGACAGCGCCCAGCCGCCACCCATCAGGGCGATCAGCATGAACACCAGTTCACCTGCAAACATGTTGCCGAACAGTCGCATGCCGTGCGAAACCGTCTTGGCAAGGTATTCGATCATCTGCATCAGGAAGTTCACCGGATACAGGGCCCAGTGGTCACCAAAGGGCGCAGCGATCAGTTCGTGGGCCCAGCCGCCCAGGCCCTTGATCTTGATGTTGTAGAACAGGCAGACCAGCAGCACCGAAGTGGACAGACCCAGCGTGGTCGACAGGTCGGCGGTGGGCACGACACGCATGTAGTCCTTGAAGCCCAGGGCCGGGCCGGCCGAGTGCCAGAACTGGGGAATCAGGTCGACCGGCAGCATGTCCATGGCGTTCATCAGGAAGATCCAGACGAACACGGTGAGCGCCAGCGGGGAGATCAGTTTGCGGCTCTTGGCGTTGTGGATCACGCCCTTGGCCTGGTTCTCGACCATTTCGGACAGGATCTCGACTGCAGCCTGGAAGCGACCCGGCACGCCCGAGGTGGCCTTGCGCGCAGCCAGCCACAGGATGAAGCAGCCCAGCGCACCCAAGACCACCGAGAAGAACACGGAGTCGAAGTTGAACAGGCTGAAATCAACGATGCTGGTCTGCTTGACACTCTGGAAAGAAAAGTCTTTCTGCAGGTGTTGCAGGTGGTGCTGGATGTATTCGCCAGCGGACGGTCCGTGTGCTTCAGCAGACATAGATCACCAATACGTCAATTTCAATTCATTCGATGCCGATTCAGGCGGGCGTCTTGCGCCGCATCCAGCCGGGGGCAACCTTGATCGCCATCGCCAGCCAGTACACCTTCATCGTCACCACGAAGCCCGCCACCAGAGCGAGCCAGCTCAAACCTGCGATCACCTTGGGCGCCACCAGCAGCAGCGCAATGGTGAGGACGATCTTGACCAGCTCCCAGACAAAGAGCGCCGCCAGCGCAGCGCCCGCTTGTTTCAGGCGCATTTGCCTGGCGAGCGCCCGGGCGAACACAATGCCGGGAACCACCACCGAGACCACACCCCAGAGCACGGACGCCGCCAGCCGGAGCTGACCGCTGACCACTCCGGTCAGCGCGGCAACCGCCACGCCCACCAGCAGCTGCAAGCCCAGCACCCGCCAGGGCGAGGTCACCGGGTTGCGCCGCCGCCAGGCCGCAGCCTGCTCGGGCGTGAGGGGCTTGAATTCGGGATCAAGACCATCATCTGCGGGGTCTGCGTCATCCCGGGACCGAACGGCTTCCCGGTTTGTTGCGTTGTCCCGGCTTGAATCGTTGACGATTGTCTTCATCGCAAATTACACCGAGGTTACGCAGCGGCAGCACCCGCAAAGCCCACGATTATACGTAGAAACCCGTGCGCACCCAAATGTGTGAGCATCTGTTTCAACGCAAAATCCCCTTTTCCTCTTGCAAAACGGGCAAGACGCACACTTTTCGGAGATCAAAATCATGTACGAATGGATCCAGTGGCTGCACCTGGCGGCCGGCATCGTCTGGCTGGGCGGCATGACGCTGCTGCTGTGGGCCGTGCGCCCGGCGGCCATCGCCCTTCTGACGCCCGAGCAGCGCCTTCCGCTGCTGCAGCGGGTGCTCTCGCGCTTTTTCTTGCTGGTGTGGATCGCGATTGCCGTGCTGTTGGCCAGCGGCGGCTGGATGTTCGGCAGCGCCGATCTGAAGCTGGCCCCGCGCGGCTGGCATGTGATGGCCGGGCTGGGCACCTTGATGTGTGTCATTTTTGCCCACCTGTATTTCGCCCCGTTCCGGCGCCTGAGCCGCGCGGTGGTCGCGCAGGACTGGCCTGCCGCTGGCCAGGCCCTGGGACAGATCCACCCCCTGGTGCTGGCCAACTTCGTGCTCGGCTGGGCCGCCGTGCTGGCCGTGCAGGTCTGGCGATAATTCCTCCATGAGCGCCTCCCAAAATCCGCCTGCCGGCAGCGATCCGCGCAAGGACTCGCTGATCGAATACCCCTGCCGCTTCCCCATCAAGGTCATGGGCGCCATGGCCGACGGCTTTGCCGACGCCCTGGCCGAGGTGGCGCGCGAGTTCGACCCCGACTTTGACCCCGCCACCATGGAACTGCGCCCCAGCAAGGGCGGCAATTATCTGGGCGTGACCCTCACCATCACCGCCACCAGCCGCGAGCAGCTCGACGGCCTGTACCTGCGGCTGACCGGCCACCCCATGGTCAAGATCGTCCTATAAATGCAGATCCGCCAGCTCGGGCGGGTGGAGTACCTGCCCACCTACGAGGCCATGCAGGCCTTCACCGCAGCCCGCATGTCGGACACCCCCGACGAACTCTGGCTGTGCGAACACCCGCCCGTGTTCACCCAGGGCCTGGCCGGACAGGCCGGACACCTGCTGGCGCCCGGCGACATCCCGGTGGTGCAGACCAACCGGGGCGGGCAGGTCACCTTTCATGGCTCGGGCCAGGTCATGGCCTACCCGCTGCTGGACTTGCAGCGGCGCGGCTACTTCGTCAAGGAATACGTCTTCAAGCTCGAAGAGTCGGTGATCCGCACCCTGGCCCACTTTGGCGTGACCGGGCACCGCGTGGCCGGGGCACCGGGCATCTATGTGAGGCTGGACGATCCTTTCAGCCATGCCGCACTGGCCGGGCCGCTGCACCCGTCGGACCCGTTTCGTGGCCTGGGCAAGATCAGCGCGCTGGGCATCAAGGTCAGCCGCCACTGCACCTACCACGGCGCGGCACTCAATGTGGCCATGGACCTCGAACCCTTTGAGCGCATCAACCCTTGCGGCTACGCAGGTTTGAAGACGATCGACCTTTCTACAATCGGGGTTCAGACCACCTGGGACGAAGCGGCCCGGGTGCTGGGCGAGCAGCTGGCGGCACGACTGTGAACGGCTCGGCCCGAAACGCCACCCCACAAGGCACACCATGAGCACCAACACCCCCGAACGCAACGTCGTGCGCGAAGCGCAAACGGTCGAGAACTACGACCCGCTGGCCAAACAGAAGGCCGCCGCCAAACTCTCGCGCATCCCCGTCAAGGTCGAACAGGCCGAAGTGCTGAAGAAGCCCGAGTGGATCCGCGTCAAGGCCGGCTCGCCGACCACGCGCTTTTACGAGATCAAGGACATCCTGCGCAGCAACAAGCTGGTGACGGTGTGCGAGGAAGCCAGCTGCCCCAACATCGGCGAATGCTTCGGCAAGGGCACGGCCACCTTCATGATCATGGGCGACAAGTGCACCCGCCGCTGCCCCTTCTGCGACGTGGGCCACGGCCGCCCCGACCCGCTGGACGTGAACGAACCCGACAACCTGGCCAAGACGATTGCCCAGCTGAACCTGAAGTACGTGGTCATCACCAGCGTCGACCGCGACGACCTGCGCGACGGCGGCGCAGGGCACTTTGTGGAGTGCATCCGCAAGACGCGCGAGCTGTCACCGCAGACGCAGATCGAGGTGCTGGTGCCCGACTTCCGTGGCCGCGACGACCGCGCGCTCGAAATCCTCAAGGCCGCGCCGCCCGATGTGATGAACCACAACCTGGAGACCGTGCCGCGCCTGTACAAGGAAGCGCGCCCAGGTTCGGACTACGCCTTCAGCCTGAACCTGCTGAAAAAATTCAAGGCCCTGTTCCCGCAGGTACCCACCAAGAGCGGCCTGATGGTCGGCCTGGGCGAGACCGACGAAGAGATCCTCGAAGTGATGCGCGACATGCGTGCGCACAACATCGACATGCTCACCATCGGCCAGTACTTGGCCCCCAGCAACAGCCACCTGCCGGTGCGCCGCTACGTGCACCCCGACACCTTCAAGATGTTCGAGGAAAAAGCCTACGAAATGGGCTTCACCCATGCGGCCGTGGGCGCAATGGTACGTTCGAGCTACCACGCCGATCAGCAGGCGCACAAGGCGCTGAACCCCGGCGCCTGAACGCGGCAAAGCGCCGCGAGCCCGTGCATGCCGCCAACGCACAAGCCAGGCATCGACCCGGCCTCGCTGGACGCCCTGCCGCGCAGCGCAGGCGTCTACATCTTCCGGGGCGAAGGCAAGCTGCCGATCTACATCGGCAAAAGCGTAGACATCCGCAGCCGGGTGCTGGCGCACCTGCGGGCCGAGGACGAAGCCGAGATGATGGCGCAGAGCCGGCGGGTGGACTTCATCGAAACCGCTGGCGAAATCGGTGCGCTGCTGCTCGAAGCCCGGCTCATCAAACAACTGAACCCGCTGTTCAACGTCCGGCTGCGCCGCCTGCGCAAGCTGTGCTCCATCCGGCTGGCCGAAACGCCGGGGGCCATGGCCCCGGACATCGTCTCGGGCGAAGCGGTGGCGGTGGCCCAGGCGCAAGACCTGTACGGCCTGTTCAGCTCGGTGCATGCGGCCCAGGGCAAGCTGCGCGAGCTGGCCGACCAGCACCGCCTTTGCCTGGGCCTGCTCGGGCTGGAGAAAATCAGCAAACGCGGCTGCTTTGGCCTGCAGGTGCGCACTTGTCTGGGCGCCTGTGTGGGCCGTGAAGACCGCCAGGCGCACGATGCACGGCTGCAGGCTGCCTTGCAGGACATGAAGGTGCAGGCCTGGCCTTTTGCAGGTGCGGTGGATCTGGTGGAACAAAACGGCGACTGGGTCCAGCGCCACCGCCTGCAGGAATGGCGCCACCTGGGCACCTGGTGCTCGCGCAGCGGGCCGATGCAGGCCCTCGGTGCCGAGGACTTTGACCTGGACACCTACAAGATCCTCGTCAAGCCGGTGATGATGGGCAGCGTACGGCTCGAACCAATCTGAGCCCAGGCGCCAGCACGTTCAGACCGGCTGGGTGCGGCGCAGCTGAAACAGCAACAGCCCGCACAGGCTGGCCACACCCATGAGCGCCACAAAGCCGGCGCGGTAGGTGCCAAACACGGTGGCCAGCAAGCCGAATACCGGCGGGCCGATCACCACACCCAAAAAGGTGAAGGCCAGCGTGCCGCCCGTGGCCAGGCTGGCCTGGCCGACCGGTGCGCGGCGCGCCACCTCGGCCAGATAGACGCCATTCCAGCCGATGGCCGAGGCGCCAAACACCACCAGCACCGGCACCAGCAGCGCATGCGGCGTGCCCGGGGACAGGCTGGCCGTGGCAACGGCCGAGCCCACCATCAGGGCCGCCAACAGCATCAGGGTGCGCGAGGCACCCAGGCCCCGGTCGGCCACCCAGCCCCAGGCGATGCGCCCGCCAATGCCGCCCATCTGCGCGGCCGACAGCGCCAGGCCCGCCGCCACCAGCCCGAAGGCCAGCTCCTGGTTCAGGTAAGTGACCAGGTAGGTGGTCAACGACATCTGCACCATCGAGAACATGAAGGAGCAAGCCGCCATGGTGCTCAGGCTGCGGTGGGCCAGCACCAGCCGGATTGGCCGCACCAGGCTGCCGAGGTGCACTGGGTGGCTGGCGTCGCGGTCGGCGTCCAGCTCGCGCCGCAGGGGCTGCGCCAGCAGGGCGCACACCACGCACACCAGCGCCACCACCGCCAGGCTGGCCTGCCAGCCGATGCCCAGCAGCAGGGGCGGCACGATGGCGCCGGCCAGCATGCTGCCCACCGGCACACCGGTCTGCTTGATCGAAAACACCAGCGACATTTGCTGCGGCGGCGTGGTGCGCGCCAGCACATGCGAGCTGGCGGGCGTGATCGGGCCGTAACCAAGCCCGATCAGCACCGCTCCGAGGGCAATGGCCGGCAACCAGGGCAGCGTGCACAGCAGCAGCCCGCAGGCGCACAGCAGCAGGCCCCACTGGCTCACCCGGATGGCGCCCAGGCGGCGCACCGTGTCACCGCCCAGCAGGCTGGCGGTCATGGCGCCCGCATAGGTCACCGACACGTAAACCCCCACCAGCGCGGGCGAGACCGACAAGGCCTGCCCCACCACCGGCGCCATCACCGGCAGGGTGAGCAGCGCCATGGCCACCATGGCCTGGATGACCAGGGTGACGATCAGCGCAAGGACTGCGCCGAAATTCACTCGGGCTTGACGCCGGCCTTGACCAGCAGGCCGCCGAGCGTGTCGATTTCATTTTTCAGGTGGGCGCGCAACGCTTCGGGTCGGGCCAGCTCCACCGGCACGGCCGAGATGCCCATGCCCTCGAGGCGGGAGCGCACTTCGGGGTCCTGCACGGCGGTCTGCAGGGCCGCCGAAAGCTTGTCGAGCACCGGCTTGGGCGTGCCTTTGGGTGCGTAGAGGCCAAACGAGATGTTGATGTCCATGCCCTGGACGCCCGCCTCGGCGATGGCCGGCATGTCGGGCAGGGAGGGGATGCGGGCGCGGCCCGCAGCGGCGTACGCCTGGATCTTGCCGGCCTTGATCGAAGGCACGGTGCCCGAAGTCTGATCACACAGCAGGTCCACCTGGCCGCCCAGCAAGTCGTTGAGCGCGGGGCCGGTGCCCTTGTAGGGGATCTCGTTGAACTTGACGCCCAGCGCGTTCATCAGCATCAGGCCGCACAGGTGCGAGGCCGAGCCCACGCCCGCATGCGCGAGGCTGATTTTGGGTGCGTTGGCCTTGGCGTAGGCCACGAACTCGTTCAGGTTCTTGGCCGGAAAGCCGTTGCGTGCCGCGATCAGCATCGGCCCGCTGGTGGCGCGGCCGATCGGCTCGAAGTCGTCGACCGGGTGATACGGCAGGCTTTTGTACATGGCCTGGTTGGTGGCATGGCTGACGTGGATCATCAGCAAGGTGTAGCCGTCGGGCCGGGCGCGCGCCACCCGGGCGGTGCCGATCGAGCCGGAAGCGCCGGCCGGGTTGTCGACCACGATCTGCTGGCCCAGCGGTTTTTGCATGGCGCCTGCAAACACGCGGGTGATGACATCGCCCGGGCCACCCGGCGCGTAGGGCATGACCATGGTGATGGGTTTGGAGGGGAAGTCCTGAGCACTGGCTTGCAAGGCCAATGCCGCCGCACACAGTGTCAGTCCGATGCGGGCGATCCAACGTGGGGTCATGTTTGTCTCCTGGGGTGGTTGTGTTTCAGGCCAGCAGGCGCTGGCGGATGACGAGCGGGTCGAGTTCTTCGAGTGGCGGCGCGCCGCCGCCCGGGATGCCCACCTGCGTGGCGTTGAGCAGCATCGAGACCATGACATAGGTGCCCGAGAGCACCGTCAGGTCCACAGCGACCTGTTCACCCATGCGCTCGACCACCTCCTGCCACAGCGCATCGGGCACGCGGTGGTTCAGGCTGAGCTGGATGCAGAAATCGTAGACCAGCCGTTCGTCGTCCTGCATGCTGGCCGGGCGGCGGCAGGCTCGCAGGTCGGCCATCACAGCATCGGACAGACCGGCGCGGCGGGCAATGGGTTCGTGCGCCCACCATTCGTACTGGGCATTGGACAGACGGGCCTGGATCAGGATGGCGAATTCGTTGAGGCGCTTGTTGACCGAGGTCTTGAAGCGCAGGTAATCCAGCAGCTCGAAGCAGCGGCGGGCCATCTCGGGGCTGCGCAGCAGGGCGTTGTAGGGGCCACCCAGTGCGGCGCTCGACACCTTGAGGATGTCGTCGGCCAGGGGCCGCACCTCGGGGGCGAGTTCTTCATAGGCCAGCTGGCGCAAACGTTCGCTCATGGTTTCATCCGTTGCAAAGGCGTGGGCGATTATGGGATGCCACCCCACCCCCTGGTGTCCTGGGCAGGACAGCTCAGCGCGAGAGCTTGCGGTCGCCGTAGGGGCAGTAGCCCGGCTTGGGGCCCACCTGCGGGTGCTTGCGGCAGGTGTCGGGACGGTCTTCGTAGACGGTGCAGCGGCGCGTCTGGGCGTGCAGGTAGCTGCAGTCGCCGTTGGCGCGGCGCGCCAACGTGAAGATGCCGTGCTTGAAGTTGAAGTGGTCGATCAGCCCGGCCTTCTCCAGCCGTTTGGCGATCTGTTTGGGCGCGTCGTGTTCGGCCTCGAAGGGATCGACCAGACCCAGGCGGATGAGGTCGGGCAGGCGCACCTCCACCGGCATGGTGCAGCAGTTGGCTGCGCAGCTGTCACACAGGCCGCTGCGGTAGCGGGTCCAGGTGTCACAGCGGTCGACGTCGACAACGGCAATGGGAGATCTCACGGAAGCTCGGGTTCATGCACAGAATGAGCCGCGAGTGTAGAGCAGCGCCGCTGGCGCCGCCGTCACAATCGGGGGCATGCACCGATCCAAACTGCTGGCCCTGGGGGCCATTTTGCTGTGGGCCAGTCTGGCCATGCTGGGCGTGCGCCTGGCGCATCTTCCACCGTTCTGGCTGACCGGCGTGGCCCTGCTCATGGGCAGCGTGATCGCCTTGCCCCTGTCGCGGCTGGACCTTTCGCAGTGGCGCGTGCCGATGCGCACCCTGGCGCTGGGCGTGTATGGGCTGTTCGGCTTCCACTTTCTGCTGTTCATCGCGTTGCGCCATGCGCCGCCGGTGCAGGCCAATCTGGTCAATTACCTCTGGCCGCTGGGCATGGTGGTGATGGCGCCGCTGTTCCTGCCGGGGCTGCGGCTGACGCTGCGCCAGCTGCTGGCGGCCTTGCTGGGCTTTGCCGGTGCGGCGCTGGCCATCAGCGGCGGGCAGGCGCTGCAGGGCGGTCTGGCCTGGGGTTACCTGCCGGCGCTGGGCTCGGCCTTTGTCTGGGCCAGCTATTCGCTGCTCACGCAGCGGGTGCCACCGTTTGCGACCTCGGCGATCGGCCTGTTTGCCCTGGTCTCGGGCCTGCTGTCACTGCTGTGCCATGCGCTGCTGGAGGCACCTGTATCGCCGCAGGCCAGCGACTGGCCCTGGCTGATGCTGATGGGTCTGGGGCCGCTGGGCGCGGCCTTCTTCCTGTGGGATGCGGCGCTCAAGCGGGGCGACGCGCGCCAGATCGGTCTGCTGAGCTTTCTCACGCCGCTGCTGTCAACGGTGCTGCTGCTGTGGCACCGCGGCGAGGCCCTGAGCCCGGCCATTGGCCTGGCGGCGGCGCTGATCGTCGGGGCGGCCTGGCTCGGTCGCGGTCGCTGAAAGTGGGGCCGCGCTTCAGCGCGGCATGAGGGCAGCAGGGTCGTCGCTGTCGAGCACGTCCTGCGCCCAGGACTGCAGCTGGTCGGCGTGCGAGAGCAAGATGCGCTGCTTGACCGCCAGCACCTGCGAGGGGTGCATCGAAAAACTGCGCAAGCCCAGGCCCAGCAGCAGCTTGGTCATGCTCACGTCGCCGGCCATCTCGCCACACACCGACACGCCCTTGCCCTGCGCACGGCAGGCGGCAATGGTATCGGCCACCAGGCGCAGCACCGCCGGGTGCAGTGGGTCGTACAGGTGCGCCACCGATTCGTCGGCGCGGTCGATCGCCAGCGTGTACTGGATCAGGTCGTTGGTGCCGATGGACAGGAAATCGAAATGCTTGAGGAACAGGCGCAGCGTCAGGGCCGCCGCCGGGATTTCGATCATCGCGCCCAGGCGCACCGGCCCGTGCACCATGGCCTTGCGATCGAGCTCCTGGCGGGCCTGCTCGACCAGCTGCAGGGTCTGTCGGATCTCGCTGGCGTGCGTCAGCATCGGGATCAGCAGGTTGACCTTGCCATGCGCCGCCGCGCGCAGGATGGCGCGAAGCTGTGTGAGGAACATCGACGGGTCGGCCAGGCTCCAGCGGATGGCGCGCAGGCCCAGCGCGGGATTGAGGTGGGCGGCGTCGTGGCGGGTGTCGTCGAGCGGCTTGTCGGCGCCCACATCCACGGTGCGGATGGTCACCGGCAGACCGTTCATGCCTTCGACCGCTCGCCGGTAGGCCTGGTACTGCTCTTCTTCGTCCGGCAGATTGCCCTGACGACCCATGAAGAGGAATTCGCTGCGGAACAGCCCCACGCCCACCACACCGGTGGCGAGTGCGGCGGCGGTGTCTTCGGGCATCTCGATGTTGGCCAGCAGCTCGATCTTCTCGCCATCGAGCGTGACGGCCGGGGTGTGGCGCAGACGCGCCAGGCGCTCGCGCTCGACCTGGCCCTGGCGCTGCTTGAAGCTGTATTCGGACAGGATGATGGGCGAGGGGTCGACGATGACCACGCCGGCATCGCCGTCGATGATGACCCAGTCGTCCTGCTTGATCAGCTGGCTGCCGGTGCGCGCACCGACCACGGCCGGGATGTCGAGGCTGCGCGCCACGATGGCGGTGTGCGAGGTCTTGCCGCCCACATCGGTGACGAAACCAGCAAACACGCTTTGCTTGAACTGCAGCATGTCGGCCGGTGACAGGTCGTGAGCGACCAGCACCAGCGGCACATCGGTGTCTTCGAGGTGCAGCTCCTGCTGCGGCCGCTGCGGCCGCGGCGCCCGCGCGATGGCCGAACCCGTGCCCTTGAGGCTTTGCAGCACCCGCTCGGCCACCTGCTCCATGTCGGCCTTGCGTTCGCGCAGGTACGGGTCTTCCATTTCATCGAACTGGCGCCCGATGATTTCGAGCTGGCTGGTCAGCGCCCATTCGGCGTTGTACAGGCGCTCCTCGATCCACTGACGCACGCCCGCCGTGAGCTCCTCGTCTTCGAGCAGCATGAGGTGCACGTCCAGCAGCGCGGCCAGTTCGTGCGGCGCGTCCTTGGGCAGGTCTTTTTGCAGGCGCTGCAGTTCTTCAACCACTTCATCGCGGGCGCGCCGCAGGCGGCCGATTTCGGCGCGCACCTGGTCGGGGGCGATGAAGTAGTGCGCTACATCCACCCGGCTGGAGGCGACCAGCACGGCGCGGCCAATCGCAATGCCACGCGCCACCGCCAGGCCGTGGATGCTGAAGGTCATTTACTCGCCCTCGCCGAACTTGTCGGCCATGAGGGCGAGGATCGCGTCCAGCGCTTCCTGTTCGCGTTGGCCAGCGGTTTCGAGCGTCACCTCGCTGCCCAGGCCGGCGGCCAGCATCATCACGCCCATGATGCTCTTGGCATTGACGCGGCGCTCACCTTTGCTGAGCCACACGTCACACGGAAAGCTGCCGGCCAGCTTGGTGAGCTTGGCCGAGGCGCGGGCGTGCAGTCCGAGCTTATTGCTGATGGTCGTGGTGGCCTGGGGCATGGCTTCGTTTTCCTGTCTGGTTCTGGGGGGCGGTGCAGCCCACCGGCATGATGCCCTGCGCGCCACCGGACTGGGCGCGGGTGGCCAGGGCCTCCAGGCTTTCGTGCCGGTAGCACACGCTGCGCAGCAGCATCGGCAGGTTGACACCGGCCACCAGCCGGGTGGTGACGCCGTCGCCCAGCTTCTGGGCCACGTTGCAGGGGGTGGCGCCGAACACGTCGCTGAGCAGCAGCACCTGGTCGGTGCCCAGCCGGTGCATGGCCTGCTGGGCGCGGTTCAGGCTGGCTTCGGGGTCTTCGTCGGGCAGCACATCGACCGCCTGCACGCCTGCTGCACAGTCCGGAAAGACGTGCAGCGCGCAGTCGCGCAAGGCGCTGGCCAGCGGGGCGTGGGCAATGATGAGGATGCCGTTCATGTCAGCTGCGATTATCCGTGCGGAACAGCATGAAAAAGAGCCACGACAGCAGGGAACAGATGCCAAACGCACCAAAGGCCGCCTGGTAGGCCTGCACGGTATCGAGCCCCAGGCTGCGCGCCAGATCCACGCCCAGCCCGATGCCCCACTGCACCACGAAGATGCCGGCAAAAATCACCAGGTTGTAGGCCGACAGGGCACGCCCCGCCAGGTGCGAAGCAAAGGCCATACCCACGGCCGGCTGCGCCAGCGACACAAAGGTGCTGGTCACGCAAAAGGCGGCCAGCAGCGCCGCCGCCCCACCCGCGGCCGCCGGGCCGATGAACACCAGGGCCGCCAGCGCCAGCAGGCTCAGCGGAAAGCCCCAGGCGATCAGCTGGTCGGCATGGATGCCACGCCGCGCCAGGCCCGGCGTGATCCAGCCCCACAGCCAGAAGCTGGTGAGCATCGACAGGTTGATGACGAACAGGCCAGTGGCGGACTCGAGCGCCGTCCAGCCCGCCACCTGGGTCATCCAGGGGCCGGCCCACAGCGTCTGGATGGCCACCATGCCGCCGTAGCTGAAAAAGCCGATCGGCGTCATGCGCCAGAAATAGCGGCTGCGCCAGACCGCTGCATAACCGCCATCGTCGGCCACGCCTTGGTGCGCCACGGGCGCCAGCTGCTGCCAGGCGGGCACCAGCACACGGATGGCCAGCATGGACAAGGCAATGCACACCGCCATGGCCACGAACAGGGCGCGCCAGCCCCAGATCGGCACCAGCCACTGCACCGGCAAGGTGGCGGCCACCATGCCCAGCGAGCCGGTCATGAGCATCCAGGAATTGGTGCGCAGCTGGGTGCTGGCGTCAAACCAGCGGCGGTAGCCGGTCAGCGGCGCCATCAGGCAGGCGCTCACGCCCACCCCGCACAGCACCCGCGCCAGCAGCAGGCCGGTGAAGCTGTCGGCCTGCGCAAAGGCCAGGCAGCCCAGCACGGCCACCGACAGGAAAGCCAGGATGACCTGGCGCGGACCGTAGCGATCGAGCCAGCGACCCAGCGGCAGCTGGGTCAGCGAAAAGCCGAAGAAATAGCCACCGGCCAGCAGCCCGAGGTCACGCGCCTGCAGGCCGAGTTCCTGCGTCAGCACTGGCGAGAGCGTGGCGGTGATGGCCCGCACCAGGGCCGAAAAAAAGTAGGCCAGCGCAAAGGCAAGGAAGACGACCACCGCCATTCGCCGCGAGAGGTGGTGCGCGCTCATGGCTGCACCCCTTCGAACAGGCTTTGCGACAGCTCGGGCGGGATCTTGCTGGCGTAGACCACCGCATGCACCACACGCAGGTGGTCGCCCTCTGTGAAGGCGCCCCAGACCGCCTGCGCGGCCACGGGCTGGCCATCGGCACGGCGGCCCTGGGCCTGGATGCGTTGCGCCGCGCCCAGCGGCAGCATGCCCGGGCGCTGCCAGGCCTCGGTCTGCGCCGCGCTACCGGCCTGCAGATTGGCCAGCGTGGCCTGTTGCCAGCCGGCCAGCACCGCCTGTGCATCCGCACCAGCAGGCAGGGGGGCGGTCATGACGGCCAGCATGGCCCCGCCGGATTCGCAACCCGCCACCGCCAGCTGCACCGGGGCACCGCCCAGCGGCACCTCGCGGGTGGTTCGGTCGGGTTTGCAGGGCAGTTGCACCTTGAGCGTGGTGCCTTCAAAAGTGACCTGGCGCCAGTTCTGTTCGGGGCTGCAGGCGGCCAGCAGGGCCGCAAGGGCCAGCATCAGGAAAATTCGCATCGCCCCATTGTAGGTAGGGCGGCGAGTCGCCGCTGCTACGGGGACGGGGAGCATATTTGGCGACAATGTCTCCATGAATTCACTTGATGGCATCCGAGTCCTCGACCTGTCGCGCGTGCTGGCAGGCCCTTGGTGTACCCAGAACCTGGCCGATCTGGGCGCCGACGTGATCAAGATCGAACGTCCGGGCAGCGGCGACGACACCCGGGGCTGGGGGCCACCCTTCCTGAAAGACGCCGATGGCCGCGACACGGCCGAAGCCGCTTACTACCTGGGCGCCAACCGCAACAAGCGCTCGCTCACCTGCGACATCGCCCAGCCCGAAGGGCAGCAGCTCATCCGCGATCTGGTCAGGCACTGCGATGTCTTCATCGAGAACTTCAAGGTGGGCGACATGGCCCGCTACGGGCTGGACTACGCCAGCCTGTCGGCCATCAACCCCAGGCTGGTCTACTGCAGCGTGACCGGCTTTGGCCAGACCGGCCCCTACAAGGACCGCGCCGGCTACGACTACGCCATCCAGGGCATTGGCGGACTGATGAGCGTCACCGGCGAGCGCGACGACCTCGGTGGCGGCCCTCAAAAGGTGGGGGTCGCGGTGGCCGACCTCTTCACCGGCATGTACGCGACCGTGGGCATTCTGGCGGCGCTGCGCCACGCCGAGCGCACCGGACAAGGGCAACATGTGGACATGGCCCTGCTCGACGTGCAGGTGGCCATGCTGGCCAACCTGGGCGCCAACTACCTGGTCAGCGGTAAGGTGCCGGGCCGCGCCGGCAATGCGCACCAGAACATCGTGCCCTACCAGGTGTTCGAGGTGAAAGCCCCCGAAGGCAGTGCGCCGGACACGCGTGACCACATCATCCTGGCCGTGGGCAACGACGGTCAGTTCGCCAAGTTCTGCGCGGTGGCGGGTATGCCGGATCTGGCCAAGGACCCGCGCTATGCCCTCAACCAGGACCGGGTCCGCCACCGCGCGGAACTCGTGCCGCTGCTCGAAGGCATCCTCAAGACCCGCACCAAAGCCGACTGGCTGGCCGCCCTGGAAGCCGCCAAGGTGCCCTGTGGCGCCATCAACAACCTGGCCGAAGTGTTTGCCGACCCGCATGTGCAGGCCCGCGAGATGGTCAGCACCTGGGAGCACCCGGTCCAGACTGGCCTCAAGCTGGTGGCCAGCCCACTCAAGATGAGCCAGACCCCGGCCCGCCAGGACCTGCCCCCGCCGCTGCTGGGCCAGCACACCCAGGACGTGCTCAGCGATGTGCTGGGCTACAGCCCGGCGCAACAGGCGGCCCTGCGCGACAAGGGGGTGATCTGATGGCGAACTTTCTGCTCGTGCATGGGGCCTGGCACGGCGCCTGGTGCTGGCGCCGCGTGGTGCCGCTGCTGACGCAGGCGGGCCATCGCGTCCATGCCGTCACCCTCACCGGCGTGGGCGAGCGTGCGCACCTGCTCGGGCCGGACATCGATCTCGAAACCCATATCACCGACGTGATGGCGGCCATGGACACCGAGGAAATGGACGATGTGGTGCTGGTGGTGCATTCCTACGCCGGCATGCTGGGCACCGCCGTGGCCGACCGCAGGCCCCAGCGGCTCCGGCACCTGGTCTACCTCGATGCGGTCCTGCCCAAGCCCGGCGAGAGCTGGAGCAGCACCCACGCCAGCGCCACGCGCAACGCCCGCATCGCGGCGGCGCAGGCCGACGCCAAGTACAGCTTCCCGGCGCCCGACCCTGTCGTGTTTGGTCTGGACGCCGACGACCATGCCTGGGTGCAGCGGCGCCAGACCCCGCACCCCGGCAAGCCCTATACGCATGTGCTGAACTTTGACCCGCAAAGGGTGGCCAGCGTGCCCCGCACCTTCATCAACTGCACCCGACCGCCCCTGGCCACCATCGACATCAGCCGCCAGCGCATGGTCGATCGGAAATTCTGGGACGGCACCTGGCTCCCTGGCTCGCGCGTGGTCGAGATGTCCACCGGCCACGACCCGATGGTCAGCGATCCGCAGGGGCTGGCCGACATCCTGCTGGGCCTGCCCCTGGCCTGATACGGACAAAAGCCGCCTTCTACAATGCAGGGCATGAAACGCCTGTCTTTCATTGCCGCCGTGCTGGGCATGGTCCTGACCCTGGCGGGCTGCGGCCAGGAGCGTGCACCCGATTCGTCGTTCGTGCTGCTCGATGGCAGCAAGCTCAGCAGCCAACAGCTTCAGGGCAAGGTCACGCTGGTGAATTTCTGGGCCACCAGCTGCACCACCTGCGTGGCCGAAATGCCTGAACTGGTGGCGACCTACGACAAGTTCAAGGACAAGGGCTTTGACACCCTGGCCGTGGCCATGAGCTACGACCCGCCGGCCTATGTGGTGAACTTCACCGAGTCGCGCAAGCTGCCCTTCAAGGTGGCGATCGACAACACTGGCGCCAACGCCAAGGCCTGGGGCGACGTCAAACTCACACCCACCACCTACCTGGTCAACAAGCGCGGAGAGATCGTCAAGCGCTACGTGGGCACGCCTGACTTTGCCGAACTGCACCGGCTGATCGAAAAGCTGCTGGCTGAAGCCTGAGCCAGCGGTTGCGTCTGCAGTCGGAGAATCATTCCCGGGCCATTCCTCCAATGTCATCCCCGAGCTTGACCCGGGGATCCACTGGTCTCAGGTCACTCCCGCAAGATCAATCCTTGCGGAAATTGTCGTGGCAGGCCTTGCAGGTCGGCGCGGCCGAGCCGAAAGCGGTCTTGAGGTTGTCGAGGTTGCCGGTTTTGGCGGCGGCCACCAGCTTGGCGATTTCGGCCTGGTTCTTGTCGGCGGCTTCCTTGAACTTGGCAGCCTCTTTCCAGATTTCGGGTTTGGCGCGGGTCTCGCCCTTGTCGGTGCCCTCGCCAAAAGCGGCCCAGGGCAGCTTGGCCACGGTGGCCAGCACATCTGCGTTCTCGGCGGCGAGCTTGGCGTCAAATGGCACACGCCCCTGTGCCATGGCCCCAAGCCGACCGAAGTGGGCGGCCATCACGGTGAAGCCGGCCTTGCGGTACTTGATGGCGTCTTCGGGTTTGGCAAACTGGGCCTGTGCGGGCATGGCGCAAGCCAATGCGGCCAGCGCGCAGCTCAGTGCAATCGTCTTTTTCATGAGGTCTCCTGAAGTTGGGGGATGATGGCGCCCTGAAAGTCTCGCACATTCCGTCTGGTTCTGCTTTGAGGAACACCCGTCATGGTCACCGTCCGCATCTGGGATCTGCCCACCCGTCTCTTTCACTGGCTGCTGGCCGCCTGCGTCATCGGCCTGGTCGTCACCGGCAACATCGGCGGCAACGCCATGCTCTGGCACTTCCGGCTGGGCTATGCGGTGCTGACGCTCCTGCTGTTCCGGCTGGTCTGGGGCTTTGTCGGTGGCCACTGGTCGCGCTGGTCGCAGCTGGCACTGGCACCGTCTCAGGTGCTGGCTTACCTGCGCGGGCGGTCGTCCAGCTGGGCGGGCCACAACCCGATGGGCTCCTGGTCGGTGCTGCTGATGCTGGCCTGGCTGCTGCTGCAGGTGGGCACTGGCCTGGTCAGCGACGACGACATCGCCAACGCCGGGCCGCTGTCGGCCCTGGTGTCTGGCGCCACCGTCAGCGCCGCCACGGTCTGGCACAAAGGGCTCGGCAAAGGCGTGTTGATCGCGTTGGTGCTGTTGCATGTGGCGGCGATTGCCTTCTACCGTGTGCGCAAGGCGCAGGCGCTGGTGCCAGCCATGCTCCACGGTGACAAGTCCTTGCCGCAGGCCGTCCCGGTCTCGCGCGATGGCGCTGGCCAGCGCCTGCTGGCCGTACTGCTTGTGCTGGCCTGCGCGGGTGCGGTGCGCTGGCTGCTGAGCCTGGGCGCGACATGAGGCGCCATTGCATGCCGCTACACTGACCGCTCGACCACTTCCGACCTGCACCTTGGACACGCCCGAGATTGAACTGTTCACCCCCGCATCCGCTGAAGACCTCCAGGCGGTGCGCGACATCTTCATCGAATATGCCGGCACGCTGAGCGTGGACCTGGGCTTCCAGGATTTTGAGGCGGACCTGGCCAGCTTACCCGGCGACTATGCGGCACCCCGCGGGGCGCTGCTGCTGGCGCGTGTGGACGGCGCCGTGGCAGGCTGCTGCGCCCTGCGCCCCATGGACAGCAGCGATTACCCGAACGCCTGCGAGATGAAGCGGCTGTATGTGCGCAAGGCCTTCCGTGGCTTCGGGCTGGGGCGCCAACTGGCCGAAGCCATCCTGGACGAAGCGCGCCTCGCCGGTTACAGCGCGGTGCTGCTCGACACGCTCGACGACATGGAAGCGGCCCGCGCGCTTTACGAAGACCTGGGCTTCGAGGAAATCCCGCCTTACTACCACAACCCCCATGCGGGGGCGCACTACCTCAAGGTCGACCTCGACTGATTTTCTCTTTGTCATTCCGGACTCGATCCGGAATCCATCCCATGTTGGAACTGGATCCTCGGGTCAAGCCCGAGGATGACAGAAGCAAGCCTGTCTTTGCGGACTTGATCCGGGATTCAGATCCGACCTGCTTCAGCCCTTGGCTTGTGCCAGCATCGTGGCCGCGTCGCTGACTTCGAACTTGCCCGGGGCTTCGACGTTGAGCGTGGCCACCTTGCCGTCCTTGACGAGCATGGAGTAGCGGTTGCTGCGCAGACCCATGCCGCGGGCGCTCAGATCCAGCGTCAGGCCGGTGGCCTTGGCGAAATCGGCGCTGCCGTCGGCCAGCATGCGCACCTTGGTGCCGGTCTTCTGGTCACGCGCCCATGCGCCCATGACGAAGGCATCGTTGACACTGACGCACCAGATCTCGTCCACACCGGCAGCGCGCAAGGCGTCGTAGTTCTCTACATAGCCAGGCACGTGTTTGGCCGAACAGGTGGGGGTGAAGGCGCCGGGCAGTGCAAACAGAGCGATCGTCTTGCCAGCAGAGGCCTTGTGCACGTCGACCGGGTTGGGGCCGATGCTGCAGCCGTTGCCTTCGACTTCGGAATATTCCATCAGCGTGGCGGCAGGCAGCTGGTCTCCGACTTTGATCATGTGTGTCTCCTGAAAATGAAAAAGGAATGGACAAAAAAAACGACCCACGCATTGTGGGTCGTTTTGGCGAAGCTTGCAGCGCTTGGGCTTTTTGGGCTTAAACGGCTGCAGCTTTCTCGACCAGACGGGTGGCAACCCAGTTCTTGGTCTTGGAGATCGGCTTGCTTTCGGTGATCTCGATGATGTCGCCCAGGTGGTACTCACCCTTTTCGTCGTGCGCGTGGTACTTGCTCGACTTGGCCACGATCTTGCCGTAGAGGG
>JACCDG011445399.1_pt1 | contig 18635 bp, 18 predicted proteins | sample 7442471 | NCBI WGS metagenome assembly JACCDG01 (sample SAMN15323444, study PRJNA562643) | freshwater metagenome | isolation source: river surface water | place: USA:Blue River Watershed | collected 2017-08-17 | reverse complement strand
CACGCGCTCGGTGCCCCCGTAGCCCTGCACGGGGAATTGGGTCCAGATAATATGCGCAATCTTCAAGCTTTACTCCGCGTCTTTCCTTGCCAGAGCGCGAGCAGCTCCATAGCGGAAATCGCCTCCCCGAGCACTCCGTGTAGCGGACGGATATCGCGCGAGCAGAGCGCGAGCCCTTCGAGCCCAAAATGCGACCAATCGAGAAAACGGGCGGGATCGTGCACGTCACCGAAACTATGCTCGTAAACCAGGATCGAGCCCGGGATATAAGAAAGGTCGCGGAATTTGTAATAACGCTGGTAAACCGGATCCTTCTCGATCTGTTCGGGATTGGGAAAAAACGCGAAATTCTGCCCGCGTAGGAAAGGCAGAAGATTCTCCAGCCGCAGGAGCGCGCGCTTGAGCAAGGTGGAAAGCGCGCGGGGCTGAAGATAAGCCTCCGCGAAAGGCACGTGCAAGCGCCCGAGAATCGCGCGGTGCTTGGCCGGAATGCCGCCGTACACGTCTTTCGGAAACATCTGCAGCTGCAGGAAGCCATCGCCCTCTAGCCCGGAATCCGGATCGAGCAGCGCGAGGTGCGTGCCCATCCCCTCGGGAATCACTTCTTCCGGCACCAATAAAGTAAAGCCTAGCTTCCAGGCGCGCGGGCGCGTGCGCGCCACGGCCTCCTCTAATTTATGGGGACGCATTTTTTCCGGCACCAGACGGGCGAAAGTTTGCGCCGCCATCGCGCCCACCACGCGGTTCGAGCGCACAAAACCCTCGTAGCTCGAGAGCAGAACACCGGCCAAACGCTTGCGCTCGAACACGAGCTCTTCCACGTGGCTGCTGCGACGAATGCTGCCGCCGAAAACCTGCACGCGGCCGAGCAAACGTTCTTTCAGCGCCCCGCGCCCCCCCACCGGATAGCGCACGCTCCGCGCGCAGTGGTTCATCACCTCGCGGTAATCGGCGTAGGGAAGAGAATTGGGAATCAGGGAACCGTAGAGGGCCGTTTGGAGCGGGCCGAGCAGCTCGAAGCTCACCGGCAAGCCGAGATCGGCCGTAACCTGCGCAAAGCTCCGCTTACTCACCACTTCCCCGGCGAGCAGCTTGAGCAGTTCCTGCCGCCGCGGCTCCGGCAAACTAAACTCGCGGGCGAGATTTTTACCAAGCGTATTTTTATCGTAAGAAAAGTCGAGGCGAAGGCCATCACTCACGATCTGCAAAGCCGGCTCGTGGCGCGGAAAAAGCTGGTCGAGCTCCTGGTAAAGCCCGAGGCTCTTGAGGAAAGCGTCTACCGGTGATCCCTCAAAAAGCCCGATCGCTGGCTCGGCGTTGAAATCGCCCAGGAGACGCCCCGAAGGCACTTCGTGCAATACGGTGGGAAAATTCAGCTGCTCGAGCACGAGCACCTTCATGCCTTGCTGGGCGGCACCAGCGGCGAGAAAGAGCCCGCTCAGCTGGTCGCCGATCACGATGAGGTCGTAAGATTCCTCGACTCTCATGGCCGCCGCGCTCCGCTCATTACTTTTTTCCGATTCTCTGCGACTCGAGCGGAGTTACGCAGGTGCCTTTGGCCTTGCAAACCAGTATAGGCTCGCCGAGCACTTCGGCGGCCGAGGCACTGATGTCGGGCCGGGGACGGATCACCTTCCACGCGGAGAACTCCATCGTGCGCGAAGTTTTTCCTTCTTTCACGATCTTTCCGCGCGCCTCAATGTAATCTCCCCCGTAAACGGGCGCGAGGAATTCCACCGATTCGTAGGCGCGAAACAAGCCTTCGTCGCCATCACGCCGAATCAAAAGTTCGGTGGCCACGTCTCCGAAAAGGTGGAGCATCTTCGCGCCGTCCACCAGGCCACCGCCGTAATGCGCGTCTTCCGCGCCCAGCCTCAATCGGATTACCACTTCGTCTTGCGTCATGAGTTCTCCTGCAGCCTTAATCTAACCCAATTCCGGGCTTACCGCGTAGCACCGACGCCGATTCGGACTCCAGGCGGGCCGCCACGAACTGTCCCACCCGTTCCCCCGCTCCGCGGTGCACTTGCAGGAAAACCTTGAGGGCTTCCTGGGCCCGTTGCCGCGCCGTCGCGTCTTCCCGCATCCGGGCAATCCACTGGCCGAGCTGGCTGGCCTTGCGGGGACCACTGAGCGCACAGGCCGCGCCGGCTGCCCAGAGCGTATAAGCTTCGGGACTTCTCCCGAAGCGCGGGCCAAACGCCACGAGGCGCCCGTGCGCTACCGGTTCCACGATGCTGTGGATATGTCGCGTGAACCCACCTCCCACGTAGGCGAGGTCTCCCACTCCGTAAATTTCGGCGAGAAAGCCCCGCTGGTCTACGATTAACACTTCCGCTCCACCGCTCGCGGGATCCAAGCGGGAGAAGCGCGCGTACGAAATCTTTCTCTGCGCGAGCTCCTTCTCTAAGCACGCGAGGTGCGGCTCGTCGGGTTCGTGGGGAACGATCACCAGCGATTTTTCTCCGCGCACGCCGGCCCAGGCGTCGAGCACCACTTTTTCGTCTTGGGGCCAGGTGGATCCGGCCACGAGACAAAATCCCTTTTTCCGCCAACGCGCCATTTTCTCTTTCGCGCGCCCCTCCGCGATCAAGCGTTCCGCCCGGCCTAGTGCGCGGTCTACGCGCGGATCCCCGGTCACGAGACCGCGCGCGGGTTCGTTGATATAGGGCTCCCAGGAAGCGGCCGCCGCGGCGTCCACGAACGTCCATCCGTCCACCGCCGTGAACAGCGCGCGCCGCGCGTATAAACTCAGCGCGCCGAACCAGCCGAGCGGGGGCGTAGAGGCGTTGATGAGGAGGAGGGGCACGCCCGCCCGCTTCGCCGCCAGCAGGTGATTGGGCCAAACATCGTAGCGGTTCAGCACGAGCGCGCGGGGCCGGATAATGTCCATGAGCTGCCGCATGTCTTCGGGATGGTCGAAGGGCAGATAATCCGCGTACTTCACGAAGCTCCAATCTTTCACGAGCTTCGTTACGGAGGTGGAAAAATACGAAAGCACCACCGCGTGCCCACGGACGGTGAGGAATTCGATCACCGGCCTGGCCTGCTCCAACTCCCCCACGCTCGATACGTGGATCCAGATCCGGTTCTCGCCGAGATCGGCGGCGCGCCAACGCTCGAGCAAGCCCCGGCGCGATTCCACGAGCTCGGCGAACTTCCTGGAATAGCGCGCTAACCAGCCGAGCAAGGCGAGCAGTAAAGGTTCCAAACGAAAATAGATATTCAGCACGGAAAACCCCGGGCCCTCAGCCGCGCGGCCACTTCCGACACGGTTAGTCCGTAGAGGCAAAAACGGCTGCCTCCCCGCACGCAGAATTTTCCCGATTTCGAACAAGGCCGGCACACCAGGTCGAGCCCGAGCACCGCCGATTTCGGGCGGTACGGGGAAAATCCGAGCCGGGGATGCGTGGGTCCCTCGAGCATGGCCACATCTTTTCCCAGCGCTTCCGCCACGTGCACCATCCCCGTGTCGTTGCCGATCACCCAGCGGGCCTCCGAGAGCGCGAGGATCGCCATGCTTTCCCGCAAAGTGGTGCGCCCGTGCAAGCTCCGGCTCTCGGGATGAAGGGCGCGCGCTCCCTTCGCCACCTCCTCGCAGATCTCGTCTTTGGCCCCCCCGAGCACCACCACGGGAACCTTGCGCGCGAGGATCTTCGCGAGCTCGGGAAAATACGGCCACTCCTTGGTTTTCCAGGCCCCCCCGGGCAAGAGCACGGCGAAATCTTGCGCCGGAAGCAGCGCGCGCACTTTTTCTTTTTCCCCGGCGTCTACGAAGAGGCTCGTGAGCGGGCCACTCGCCAAGGCCGGCCGGCCTTCCGCCGCCACCGCCCGTTCCGCGGCGTGACGATAGCGCCGGGCCCGTCCCCCCGGCCCGAACCCTACCCAACGCCCGAGACGCAGGTAAATCACCAGCCACTCGCGCAAGCGCATCTTGCCGAGCACGTGCACGGGGCCGAGAGCACGCAGGCGTCCCCGCCAGCTCCAGGTGCGCCAGGAATTTTGTAGATCGAGAACGAATTGGAATCCACCTTCGGCGGCCCAGCGAAACAACGCTTCGCGCGCCGCTTTTTCCCCGACTTTTTTATCGAAGCGATACACTTCCTGGATCCCCGGGTGACTTTCGAGGATGGGCGCGAACTCCGATTTGGTAACCACCGAAACCGCAAACCCGGCCGAGCGCAGTGGCTCAAGAGCGCCCGTGGAGAGCACGAGATCGCCAAGGGAACTCAATCGAATCACTAATACTTTCGGACGATCCGCCAAAATTTTCCTCTCGCCGTAGCGAATTTTCGTAAATGGGTTCTGTTGTCTGATTAAATCTTACAATTGAAAGGACAAGGTGGCTCCAGTGATTCTTGGGGCACCAGGAGATTACTTGTAGAAATTACAATCCAGTTATTTTATCGTGGGCCCTGTGTAGGCGAGTGTTCCGTGAAAGCGTTTTGGTTTCAAGACTTTTCCGAATAGGACTCTGCACAAAAATTCGCGTGGCATAGTGATTGCTGTGGCAGCACGTGAACTGTGGGAATGAATCGCGCTTTTCTCTAGGGTGGAGATTCTTAAAACAAATTTTAGAGATCGGCTCTCGTGGGGGAGCTGCCCGTTGTGTGAAATATGGAGGGACAAGAATGTCTAAGAAGCTCGGAATGATGTGGGGTCTTTTACTAAGTGCTTCGTTAGTTTTGGCCGCGCCAGTGCGCGCCGAAGAAACGGCCGGCCAAAGCACGGCCGATGCCGATCAAAGTTTTCTCCAAAAATACGGCAAAGCCAATTACCTCGCTTGGCTCACGGGCCCTCGCACCGAGGCCCTCTCCGGCAACCGCAAGGGCGGCGGCACGAGCCTCACCCTCGCGCACTATTTCACGGTAGGCGCCAAATTGGGCCAAGGCTTCAGCCTCACTGCCACCCAACCGGTAAGCCAGTACATCGATGAAGAGCCGGAATCAGTGAAAAAGCAGCTCCAGCCCGGCGATCCTTACCTAACTCTTAGCCACGGAAAGATCCTGCATAGCGATCGCTACGCGATGAACCTCGACGGCTATATTCGTTACTATATACCCGTATCGCGCAATACTTCCGATGGACTCAACTCGGGTATGGCTCGCGACGGCGGCCGCGGCGTAACGCGCGTACTCCTCAATCCCTCGAAATCCTTCTTGGACGGCAAGCTCACTTTCAACGGCCTCTTCTTCGCGAACTTCCGCTTCGCTTCGAACTCGCCGGGCGAGCGCTTGCGCCGCCAAACGCTCGAGTTTAACAAGGGCGCACAAAAAGATGCGCCGAGCTCGGTTCGCGAAGACATGTACTTCGTGTGGGATCCTAGCGTGGTGTACTCGGTTTCCTCTAAGCTCGACATCTACGTGGAATACGCCACCGGGTATTTACGTCATACGACCAACGGCAAGTGGAGCTCGATCAACCATCCCGACGACGGCCAATACGTTTCGCCCGGCGTGTACTGGAACCCGACCAAGAAAATCTACCTGAATCCTTACCTGTCCTACCAACTTTCTGCCGCCCCGATCGATCGCGGCCTCACGAAAATGGATATCGGCATCCAGGCCCAGTACACCTTTCTCTAACACTTGAAACCAGCCCTAATCGAAAAAGGCTCCGCCCCCCGCGGAGCCTTTTCTTTTGCGGCTCGCGGAGTATCATGAGGTATGGAACTTAGGCCAAACGCAGCCCCGCGGCGCGACAGCTCGATTGTGCCCGCTCCTCCTCCGAGCGAGCGCTGGTTCCTGCGCGTGCAGGGGGTAACTCTCGGCCCCTTCGCGCTCGAAGACGTGCGGGCGGGTATCCAAAGCGGCGAGTTTGAAGCCGCGGATAAAATTTGCTCCTCGGGCGAGCCCGGCTGGAAAACTCTCGCCGAACACCCGCGTTTTGCGCTGCCCTCTGCGCCAGCCCTTTCCCTAAAATCAGGAAATATTCCTTCGCCTCCTCCGCCGCGGGTTTTGCGCGTAAAGGCCCCGCCCACCCCGGCGGTGGCTCCCGAGCCGGCCGCCGCAGAAGTGGCGGCGCCCATTTCCGAACCACCTCCCGCGCCCGCCGTGGTGGAAGCGCCGCCCGAAGCACCCGCCGCCCCTGCGGCAATGGCTCACGCAACTATTATTTCTGCTGAACCCATCCCCGCTCCCGTGGCAGAACCAGCCATGCCCTTGGCCACCCCTAGCGAAACTATTTCTCCCAGTTCGGCGATTCCCTCTCGTCCCGACTACACCCCCATTTTCATCGCCGCTCCCGATTCCTGGAAAGAGACGAAGAAAAACTCCGCGAAAGACCGCACGATCAAGATCGAGCTCAAGCTCCCCGAAAAACCGCTGCGTTTTTTTGCTCTGCTTTTATTGGTAATCGCCGTGGCCGTAGCGGCCGGCGTTGGGGGCGGATCTTTGGTAGGCCCAAATAAAACGAGGGATCTGAAAGACTTTCGCCTTCCAGATCCCTCCAGCCCCACACTAACACCTCAGGAGACGGGTGACCCGATCCCGTCGCTCAAGGCCCCTACTCGTCCTCAGAGAGAATAATCTTCCTGATTTTCCCTGGCCCTACATCCTTGTAAGTGCCAACCACTTCCTTCTCCCCCGATCGGGAAGCGGTGATCTGATTATCGAGCAGGCTTTGTTGGAGAAATCCATTTCCCGTTGTGGCCGGGAAATCCTTTCCCGGAATCTCCGGGGAGAACTCTTAGGCTCCCTGGAGAAAGAAAATTGACATGAGGAGGAACGTGAACGTCCAGCTCACGGTCCAGATAAGTTGGCGGTTGGCCTCGCGGTCCGTTACGCCTACTTTGCTTAAATGGGTGATTTGCGGCTTCTTCATCTCTCACTCCTAGTGGCCTTCACTGGCCCCTCTTGCCAAACCATAGTGCACTCGGCATGCCACTGCGCTTCCCTCGCTTAGCCCGCGATTTTTGACGATTTTTTGGGGGTTCTGGCAAAGGCGCGATGGTGGCGTTTTTTCCGTCTTGGTCAAAACGACACCGGTAGCGGTTACCTGTTGGGAAGTGCTGGAGATCCTAAAGGTTTCTTACTCGCAAAAAGAGATGCATTTAAAGGGGCTTTCACCCGAAAAGGTTCATAACAATATTCTATTTATACAGAGGAACCCCATGACCAAGAATCTACCCCTGTTCCTAGCCCTTCTCCTGGCTGGCTGCGCCTCGGCCGGCCGCCAACCTTCCTCGGATTCCCTCACGAAAAAAGATAATTCCGCCCTGCTCATGGACTACTACAAAGGGGTTGCGAAAAATATTAAGCCCAGGAACAAAACGAAAAATGTTTTCGCCCTCGCGAAATCCCGCGGCGAAGACTGTAAAGATCACGAGTGGGGCGGCAAAAGCTGCATTGGCAGCATTTGCGAGATGGGTACGTACGGCTGCCAGTTTGAATCCGAATTGAGAAAGGTAGCTGACCTTTGCCGCAACGATATGGATGAAACCTGTATTTCTCATACGTGTAAAACCGGCGCCTTCCAGTGCCAGTTTGAATCTGAACTCACAAAGGCCACAAACCTTTGTGAAAATGCAAATGGCCGTTGCGTAAAAACGGTTTGTGAAATGAATACCTTCCAATGCCAGTTCGAATCGGAGTTAAGAAAGGCCGCGGATCTTTGCGAGCGCGGCGTGCACAGCAACTGCGTAAAAGACACGTGCGCTATGGGCACCTTCTCCTGCCAATTCGAATCGGAGCTTAAAAAAGCGATCGAGATGTGTAAGTAATCGCGCCACGATCGCAATAAGCGGGCGGCTGGATTTATTTCCAGTCGCCTTTTTGTTCCATCTCGCGGAAGAGCTCTTCCATCAGGCCCGCGCCCGTGTCGATGGCCTCGGCGTCGATCGTGAGGGCGGGCTGCAGGCGGATCGTGGGCTTATAGCTCATGGCCAAGAACCCGCGCGCTACCCCATCTTTGTAGAACTGCTTCATCCGCGCCTCGGAGAGAGGTTCTTTCGTTTCGCGGTCCTTCACGAGCTCTAGCCCCAGGAACAATCCTTTACCGCGCACTTCACCCACGAACGGGAACATTTCCTTAAAGCGGCGCAGGTGCCCGAGCAGGCGCTCGCCCATTTGCTTGGAGTTATCGCAAAGCTTCTCATCCTCGATCACCTGGATCGTGGTGAGCGCAGCGGCGGCGGCCAAGGCGTTGCCTCCGTAGGAGGAGGAAGAGCCAGAGGGATTCGACCACGGTTTCGCACTCGCAATCTCCTCGGTGGTGATCACGCCGCTCACGGGAAAACCGCCGGCGAAGCTCTTGCCCACCGTGATGATATCGGGCTCCACTTCGAAATCTTTCGAACAGAAGAAGGATCCCGTGCGGCCGAAGCCCGTGATCATTTCATCGCAGATGAGAAGCGCGCCTAAGCGCTTAGTGGCTTCCTTCATCGCCTTGAGCCAGCCCGCGGGCGGCACGATATTGCCGGCGGTGCCTTGGCAAGGCTCCACGATTACGGCCGCGATGGCACCCGTGGTTTGCGTGCGCGCGCTCTTCTCGAACATCTCTACGCAGGCCATGCCGCAGCGATCGGGCTTGGAACCTAAGGGGCAGCGATAGCAATCCGGGAAGGCCGGCAGAGAGTAAGCGCCCGGCTGGAAGGGGCCATACTTTTGTTTCTGCCCGTCGCCGAGCAAAGCCATGGTGCCGAGGGTTTTTCCGTGGAAGCCGCCCCAGAGCGAGAGGAATTCCCATTTGCCGGTATGGCACTTCGCGAGGCGCATGGCGCTCTCTACGGCTTCGGCGCCGCTCGAGTAGAGCTGGAGCTGATTGAGCGGTTTGTTTTTTTGGCCTGGCGTATGCTCTGCTACCTTCTTCACGAGCTCGGCGCGCGCGGTGGAGGTGAAACTGCCCACGGAGAGCTTGGCCACTTGGTCCTGCAGCGCCTTCACGTAGCGCGGGTGCGAGTGGCCGAGGCCATTCACGCCGATGCCGCCGATGAAGTCCACGTATTCGTTGCCGTCGATGTCAGTGAGCCAGGAGCCGCTGCCCTTTTCCATCACGAGCTCGCTCATGAGGGCGAAGCCCTGAAGGCCGGGCGCCAAGTTCTTCTGTTCCTGCGCGAAGATCTCTTTCGATTTCGGGCCGGGGATCGCGGTTACTTTTTTCGGTTTGCGCATACTTCCTAATTCCGTCTAAAAAAAAGGCGCCCCGTTGGGAGCGCCTCTTGGATCAAGGTCTCTAGATCAGTTTCCGATTTTGGAGGCGTCGGCTTCGTCGTGGCCGTAGTAGGTGAGGCCGAGGTGGTTGATCAGCTCCTCGCGGCCGAGGTAGCGAAGAGTGTTTTCGAGCTTGAGCTTCTGCACTTGCAGATCGTGCTCGGGGCGGAGGCCCTGCTTCACCAGCGGGCTCTTGAGGTAGAACGAGAGCCATTCCTGGATGCCTTTGAAGCCCGAGCGGGCCGAGAGGTCGAGGAACTGGGCGAGGTCGAGCACCAACGGAGCGGCCAAAATCGAATCCCGGCAAAGGAAGTTGATCTTGATCTGCATGTCGTAGCCCATCCAGCCGAAGATATCGATATTGTCCCAGCCTTCTTTGTTGTCTCCGCGGGGGCGGTAGAAGTTGATCTTCACGAGGTGGTGGAGATCGCCGTAGAGGTCAGGGTAACGTTCGGGCTCGAGCACCGTCTCGAGCACGGAGAGTTTCGAAACTTCTTTGCTCTTGAAGGAATCGGGGTCCTGCAGAACTTCGCCATCGCGGTTGCCGAGGATGTTCGTGGAGTACCAGCCCGAGATACCGAGCAAGCGGGCCTTGAGGCCGGGAGCCACGATCGTCTTCATCAGGGTTTGGCCGGTTTTGAAATCGGAGCCCGCGATCGGCACGCCTTTGTCTTCGGCGAGCTTGATCAGGCAAGGCAGTTCCACCGAAAGGTTGGGAGCGCCGTTGGCGTAAGGGGCGCCTTCCATGATCGCAGCGTAGGTATACAGCATCGAGGGAGCGATGTTGGGCGAGTTATCGCGGCACGCTTGCTCGAAGGCGGCGATCGTGGCGTGTTCGGGAAGTCCCGGCTTGATGTAGGCTTCCGTGGATCCGCACCAAACGAGAACTACGCGATCGCAGTTATTGGTTTTCTTGAAATTGCGGATGTCTTCGCGGAGCTGCTCGGCGAGGTCGAGCTTGTTCTTGCCCTTCTTGATATTCGGGCCCGAGATATTTTTCACGAAAGCGTTGTCGAAAACGGCGCTCATCGGGCGCACTTGCGAGAGCTCGTCCTTCACGGCAGCGAGGTGCTCGTGATTGAGAACTTTGGCGTTCGCGGCAGCCTCAAAGGCATTGTCGGCGTAGATGTCCCAGCCGCCGAACACGATGTCTTCCAAGCGGGCGAAGGGAAGGAATTCACGGATCAGAGAGTTGCGCTGCTCGGTGCGCTTGCCGAGGCGGATATAGCCCATCTCGGTGAGAGAACCGATCGGCTTGGCCGCGCCTTTTTTGGCCGCGATCACACCGGCCATGAAGGTGGTGGAAACGGCGCCCATTCCGGGGGTCAGGATCCCGAGGCGTCCAGTGGCGGGTTTAACGATAGGCAATTGCGTTGGCGACATGAGTCTTCCTCGAATGATTTGGGTTTCTTTTCCTACCGCAAAGCAGCAGGTTCGTAAAGGCTATGGTGGTTTCCCGGCGGCTCAAAAAGGCTCAGATGCGAGGCTCGAACCCAAAAATCGAACGTAAACGTACCAATAGGCCGCCGTTGGAGTTCAGTTTTTGGGTGAGTACGAAGCAGATGAGCCCAAAAAACTTACAGTTCAGCCGCCGGGGCTCAAAATGGGGTCTACTTCCGTGCCTACTACCCGAGAAAGCGAGGCCCAGGCCAAATCGTGGCGGTAGAGGGCTTCAAAGTAATTTTTAGCCGTCTCGGCTCGCGCGCCGTAGGCCTCCACTAGGCCCTGGGCGGAGCCGAGCCCCGAACTAAAGCCGATCGCCTCTCCCGTAAGCCATTTTTTGCCCGTCTTATAGGCTTCGGTGGCAGCCTTGAGACGGTCCTCCGCTTCCACGAGCTCTAGGTAGGTTTTACGAACTTCCACCTCGATCCCCTGCTTAGCGTAATCTTCTTTGAGCTCGAGCTCTTCGGCTTCGGCGCGGTACTTATCGGCCTTGGCGTTCGCTAGCTCCCATTGGAAGTCCCATTTGAAGCCCACCCCGAGGGAGGTGGTGCGGTGGTTATAAGGATCGTAGGAGAACACACCCGGCTGGGGCGTGCGCACATTGGTTTGGGCGGCTTCGTAGCTCGCCATCAAGCCGAGCACGGGCCAGAGAGCCTTGTGCTCGGCCCGCGCGAGGTTCTTCTTCGCGAAGATTCCCTCGCGCACTTGCTTGAATTCGGGGCGGAACTGCCGGGCGAGCTCCACGTAGTGTTCCGATGTTTTGCGCTCGCGGGGCTCGGGCAATAACCATTCTTCCTTCGGCAACGCCGAGCCGCGCCCGGTGCCCACGCGCAACGCGAAGCCTTCTTTGGCGAGCTCGAAATACTTCACCACTTCCGCTTCCCTAGATTCCACCTCGCGCAGAAAAATCTCTAAGCGGTATTCTTCCTTACCGGGATCCTTACGTTTGCCTTTACGCTTTTCCATCGACTTGAGGAGCTCCGCCTTCCCGCCGGCGATGAAATCCCGGAGGGAATTGGCGAGCTGGTAACCGTAATAAGCTTCCTTCACCTCGAAGCGCAGCTGGTTTTCGTGGATTTGCGTTTCGGCCTCCTTCACTTTCCCGCCGGCGCGGGCCGCACTCTCGTAATTATTTTTACGTCCCCAGGTATAGAGCGGATGCGTGAACGTGATTTTTCCGAAAACCATTCTCCCCCACACGTCCGTATCTTCCGTTACGAACGTTGCGTTCCCCTCGGCTTTGGTGATCGGCCCCACGCCGAGCAGGCCCTCCAGCCGCGGTCCGAACTCGCCGCTCGCGCGGCCCACTTCAAATCCCGCGGCCTCGATCTGCTTGCGCTGGGAGGCGAGATCGCCATTCTTCGCTATGGCAAGATCAATCGCTTCCTTCAGGGCGAGCTTTTCCACGGCGAGCGCGGGGCCCGGGGCGAGCAAGCAAACTAGGGGGAGGAAAAGGCGCAACAATGAGTCAGCCCTTTCCGGTTTTGAGTTCGTTCAGGCGCTTGTTCATCGCGTCTTTGAGGCCTTGCCACTTCTTCTTCTTGATCACTTGGCTCACTTGATCGCGGATGGAATTCACCCAGCTCTGGTCGGCGATGGCCACGTCCACCACTCGCCAACTTTCGCCGGCACGGCTAAGCACGTAGTCCACGTCGGTGAGGTCTGCCTTATTTTGCACGGTACTTTTCACCTTAGCGCGCGGGCCGTTCTTGGTGTCTACCGTATGGTAGGTGATCTTCACTCCCTTAAGAAACTCGGGGGCTTTGGGATAAACCGTGCGGGTGATGATTTCCTGGATCGTATCGCGGAACCACTGAAATTCCTTGGCCGGCACTTTCGCGTATTCCTTGCCCAAAGCTTCCTTGGCGAGCGTGTCGAAATCTACGAGCGCGTTCACTTCCGCTTGCTTCTTGGCGTCGGTGGAAATCTCGGGGGCGCTGGCCCGCGCGAAGATATCTTCCACCACGCTTTTGGGCTCGGTGGGGGCGGCTACGGCGAGGAAAGGCATCAAAAATAACGTGGCAACGAGGCAATGCTTCATACTAATTCTCCTTTTAAGCAATCTTGCGCGATCGTGCCCACGATCCGCACTCGCCTGAGCTCATTGGCGGGATGCCGACCGGGTATCACAACCTTGAAGTAAGAGCGAGAGTGGCCCATCGATAGGCGGCGCCCCTCGCGCATCAGTTCCTTCCCTTCCACTAAAATTTCCATCACCGAACCCACGCGGGATTCCAGCGCAGCGCGGAGCTTCTCTTCGCTCAACTCCCGCAAGCGGGCGGCGCGTTCACTGATCACGGAAGCCGGCACGGCGATGCCCGCTTCCACGAGTTTGGCGGCGGCGGTATTCCGGCGCACGGAAAAGGGAAAGACGTGCGCCCGGGTCCAGGGAGAACGCTTTAGACGCTCTAAACCGTCCGCAAATTCCTCGTCGGTTTCCCCGGGAAAGCCGGCGATCAAATCCATGCCGACAAACGCGTGCGGCAGAACGCGCGCGATTTTGTGCAGGCGCTCCTCCGCGGCTTCGGCGCCGTAGCCGCGCTTCATCGCCCGCAAAACGCGACCGTTCGCCGACTGGAGCGAAACGTGGAAGTGCGGGCAGAGCCGGGGCTCGGTGGCCATCAGATCGAGAAGACGATCGGGAATTTCGGCGGGGTCAAGGGAAGTGAGCCGCAGGCGACGCACCGAAGTTTCCTTCAATACCTTCTCCACGAGGCCCGTGAAGTTAAGCCCCGCGTCTTCATAGTCGGCGGCGTGAATGGCGGTGAGCACCACTTCCTTTATGCCGGCGTTCACCAGCGCGCTCACTTCCGCGACCACTTGGGCCGCGGGCACGCTACGCGAGCGGCCGCGGGCGAGCGGGATCACGCAGTAGCTGCAAAATGCGTTGCAACCGTCTTGCACCTTGAGAAAAGCGCGGGTGCGGGGCTCCGCCGAGGCCGCAAAAGCTTCTTCGGCCACGCGGCTCGGCAAAATGCTTTGGTGCCAACCGATGCGATCGCCGTGCCAAATTTCCTTTTGTTCCTCGAGCGCACCCGCGAGCCATTGCTCCACTAACGTGCTGAGCTCATGCTTGGCGCTATTGCGGAGAACACGGAAGGGAGCTTTTCCTCTACCCGCGGCTTCCCGCAAACGTTCGGGATCCACTTCGGCGTAGCAGCCGGTGGCCACGGTGAAAGCCGCGTCGGCCTTACGCAAGATCACGCCCGCTTCGCGGTCGGCTTGATCGGTCACGGTGCAAGTATTTAGGAGAAAGAGATCGGGATTTTGTCCGTCCGCGACGGGCGAGCCGCCCAAAAGGCGCAGTTCCGATTCGAGGGCGTGCGAATCCGTTAGGTTCGCCTTGCAGCCCATGGTGGACACCGCGAACGTGAAACGAGACGCTTTTTCGGCGCTCGCTTCAAGCAAAGGCGCCCTCCATCGTCTTCTCGATCCAACCGCCACCCACCACCATCTCGCCCTGGTAGAGCACCACCGCTTGGCCGGGCGTGATCGCGCGCTGGGGCTCCTCGAATTGGATCAAAACTCGGTCACCCGCGAAGATCCGCGCTTTGGCGGGGGCGCCCTCGTGCCGTGAACGGATGCGCGCGGTCACCGTTTGGTCGCGCGTGAAATCTCCGCCCGCCATCCAGTTGAAATCGTTCGCCACGAAAGTGGTCTTGAAGAGATCGGAATCCTTGCTCACGTACACCGAGCCCGTATCGGGATCGATGCGGCTCACGAAGAGATCACTGCCGTAACCGAGCTTCTGCGCGGTTTGCAGAACATCGTTCGGCAGGCCCTTGCGCTGGCCGAGGGTATAATGGTGCACGCCGAGATGCGCGCCCACCGGCTCGCCCGAAGGCAAAACGAAATTTCCCGGCACGAAGGCGCTCGCGCCTACTTTCTTTTCGATGAACTTGGCGTAACCTTCGGAGCCCACGAAGCAGATCTCCTGGGAATCGGGCTTCTTGGCCACGCGTAGTAGCCCGAGCTCGGTGGCGAGCTTGCGCACTTGCACTTTGCGCAAATCCCCGAGCGGGAAAAGCGTGCGCTTAAGCTGCTCCTGCGAGAGACCAAAGAGGTAGTAGCTTTGGTCTTTCTGCTCGTCCACGGCGCGTAGCACGGAATAGCGGCCGCTCTCGCGGTCGTATTGCACTTTCGCGTAGTGGCCGGTGGCCACGAAATCCGCGCCGAGTTCGAGCGCGCGTTCCATGAGGTAATCGAACTTGATGTGGTTATTGCAAAGCACGCAGGGATTGGGAGTGCGGGCCTGGAGGTATTCGCCCACGAAGTGATCGATCACCCGGGATTCGAAGGCGTCCACGGCATTGATCACGAAAAACGGGATCCCGAGCGTATCGCAAACGCGACGGGCGTCGTTCATGTCGGAGATGGAGCAGCAGGAATCGAAACGCTCTTTTTCTTCCTTGGTATTGTCGAAGGTCTGGATCGACATTCCAATCACTTCGTAGCCCTGCAGCTGCAGCATGGCCGCGGCCACCGAAGAGTCCACGCCCCCGCTCATAGCCACTACGACTTTGCCTTTGGATTTCGCTACTTGTCCTGCCATTAGGCTTGGGACATTACCTCCGATCGACGCTTACCGTCAAGGGAAGGAAGAGCACGAAATTACGAACGCAATGATGCCCGCGGGCCTTGTGCGCGAATGCGCGCCACGGCTTTCTCTAAGGCCGCCGTAAATAGGCTGAGCTCTTCTTGGGTATTATGCGGCCCCAAGGACACTCGGATCGCACTCTGGGCGGCGGCTTTATCTAAACCCATGGCTAAGAGCACATGCGAAGGCAAAATCGAACCCGAATTGCAGGCACTGCCCGCCGAAACCGCGAAGCCCTCTAGGTCGAGGGCCATGAGCAAAGCCTCGCCCCTTACGCCCTCGAACAGAAAGTTCGAGGTATTCACGAGGCGAGCCGCCCCCGCGCCTTGCACGGCGGTGCCAGAAATGAGTTCACTCACCTTCGCTTCCAGCCCAGCCCGCAACTGGTCGATCGCCGCGAGATCCCGCTGCGCCAGTGCCGCCGCCGCCGCCGCGAAGGCCGCGATGCCCGGCCCGTTCACCGTGCCTGCGCGCCGCTTTCTCTCCTGCGCGCCGCCGTGCAGGTGGCTTACGAGCGGGGTGCCTTTGCGAATCACCAGCACCCCCACTCCTTTCGGGCCACCGATTTTGTGGGCCGAAAAGCTCGCGAGGTCTACATGGTTCGTGATGCGAAAGCCGGGCAATTTTCCGAGCGCCTGCACCCCATCGAGGTGAAAATAGGCACCGTTACTTTTGGCGATCTTCGCCGCTTTCTCCCAGGGGAAAATCACGCCGGTTTCGTTATTGGCGGCAAGCAGGGAAACGAGCACGCTCTCCTTGCTCTGTTTCTTTTCCAGCGCGCTCTCGAGCCGCCCTAAATCGAGCTCGCCTCTTTGGTTCACGGGCAGAAGCTCCACACGCGCGCCGAGGCTCTCTAGAAAGCGGGCGGTTTCCAAAGTGGCCTCGTGTTCCACGGCGGACGTAACGAGGCGCACTTGGCGCCCTTCCCGATGCTCGTGGAAGAAAAATCCTTTGAGGGCGGCGTTGATCGCTTCGGTGGCGGAACCGGTGAAGCAGAGGGAATCAGGGTCCTCCACGCCCAGCGCCGCGGCGATGGTATCGCGGGCTTGGTCGATCGCGCTCTTGGCCTTACGGCCGGCCCAGTGGATCGAGGAGGGATTGCCAAAATTTTGCGGAGAATCAGATAGGCTAGAAGAATGAAGGAGCAGAGCGCGCTGAGCGCCCTGCTCCATCAGCGTAGTCGCGTTATGATCAAGATAGATCGGTCTCAACACGCTTGTTCAGGTCGGCGTTCTGGTTCACGCCGATATTGGCCGTAGCGCCCGTGCCGGTTTGAGCCGCCACGTTCTTGTCGCCGCGAGCTTTGCGGATGAGGTCACCGAGAGTGGTGGTCTCAAGATACTCCTGCATCAGAACCGCGAGGTTCTCGAAGTAGGATTTCGTGAGCACGAACTCTACCGTGGCTTCTTTCATGTCCGCGGGGCCGATGATGTCGCGGGCGGGGTTGATATTCTCCCCTACCGAGAGCAACACGTCTTTCACCGCGATATCGTCCATGGAACGGGCGAGCAGATAACCGCCGCCGGGACCGCGTACGCTCTTCACTACGTTGCCTTTGCGCAGACGACGGAAAAGTTGCTCCAGGTAATGAAGCGAAATTTTCTGACGCTCACTGATCTCTTGCAGTCGCACGGGCTTGCCGTTCGAGTTGAACGTAAGATCCAAAATCGCACGAACCGCGTATCTTCCTTTAGATGTAAGTCTCATTTTTGATACCCCCTAGGCCTCTACAGCCCAATTCTTCCAATCTGATTTTTATCATAGCGTACATCCTGCATCAACTAATGGGCCAATTAGTCCTACGCAGCGATGCAACGCATCATAAGATAGTTATCTCCTCTTGGAACAAGCTTGTCAACAACCAATAATGATTTAGTCCACAATTTGCCACGCGCCGAAAAGTCGCACCACTCGACCATTCGCGTCATGCTGAAGATCCACACTCAGCAAGCGATTCGGGATAGTAGATGAAAATAGTTTAACTCGCTCTGGCCATTCGATGAGATACAAATTTGGGTCGGCAAAGAACTCCATTCCGCCGAATTCTTCTAAATCTGAATTACTCGGTAACCTATAGAAATCGCAGTGGAATATCTCGATTGACGCAGTCCGGTATTGGTGCACGAGAGAGAATGTCGGACTATGAACCTCAGACGCATCGCCCCCAAAACCGGAAACAATGCCGCGCACCAGAGTGGTTTTTCCGGCGCCCAAGGCACCTGTAATTTTTACAATGTCACCGCCCCGCAGCCCTGAAGATAATTTCAGACCAAAAGCAACGGTCTCTTCTTCCGACCGCAAATTTTTTTTTAAAACTTCGGGACCCATGGGGCCTCAAACGGGGCTCACGCGCTCTCTATGCTCGCGTAGATCGAGGAAAGAGTCGCCCAGGTGGGCAATGATGTCGGAAGCCGTCATCGAGCGGTGGCCGAGGCGACGGGAAGCGAAATCCCCGGCGAGGCTGTGCATGTATACGCCAAGGCAAACCGCGTCTTTGGGATCCATCTTCTGCTGGCCCACGATTCCGCCGATCATGCCCGCGAGCACGTCGCCGGATCCGGCGGTAGCCATACCGTCGTTCGGGTAGTGGTTGAGATAAATATGACCGTCGCCGGCGCAGATGAACGTAGTGGCGCCTTTGAGGAGAACCACGGAATTGCTTTCCTCCGCCGCCCGCTCCACCATCTCTTTCGGTTTATCCACCACGTCGCTCTTGGGCACATTCAGCAAACGCGAAAGCTCGCCCGGGTGAGGGGTGATGATCGTCGGCGATTTGCGGCCGTGGAGCTTCTGCAGCAGATCCGGTTGCGCGAGCATGGTAATGCCGTCGGCGTCGATCACGAGGGGGCCGCGGTAGTAATCAATGAAATCGCCAAGCACTTTTTGCGCCCGCTCGCTCGTGCCCATCCCGGGGCCCACCACCACGGAAGAGAAATTCTGCACTTCGTCTTTATATTCGGCGTAGCGCTTTTCCTCTAGACGAACGGGGTAGCACATGAGCTCGTCGTCCACGCGGGCGAGCAATTGTTCGTAGGCGTCTTCCCACGTCATCACGGTAACGAGGCCGGTACCCACACGCAAGCAAGCGCGCGCGGCCATCGAAATGGCACCGAGCTGGCCCTTTTTTCCGCCGAAGAGCAGGGTGTGCCCGAAAGAATTTTTGTGGCCGTAACGATCACGGCGGCGGAGCAGCGGCGCCACGTTGTCTTTCGAGAGCGCGTGGATATTGCCTTCTCGACGAAACGAAGAGGGCAGCGAAATATCCACCACCTTGAGCTCCCCGCGGTGGATCGCGCCCGGGGCGATGAAATGGCCGATCTTGGCGAAACCGAAGGCCACCGTTTGGTCGGCGTAAATAGCTTGGCCGATCACTTGGCCGGTGGTGGCGTCCACGCCGCTCGGCACGTCGAGCGCGATCACGTAATTGGTCTTAGCGTTGATGATGT
>JACCDG010060976.1_pt1 | contig 18644 bp, 17 predicted proteins | sample 7442471 | NCBI WGS metagenome assembly JACCDG01 (sample SAMN15323444, study PRJNA562643) | freshwater metagenome | isolation source: river surface water | place: USA:Blue River Watershed | collected 2017-08-17 | reverse complement strand
GTGGCCGTCGGCCGCCACCTGGGGCTGGGTGCTGGTGGTCGCGTTTTGCGGCACTTATTCGCACTACTGTTTTGCCCGCGCCATGCAACACGCCGACGCCACGGTGGTGGTGCCGATGGACTTTTTGCGGGTGCCGCTGACCGCGCTGGTGGGTTGGTTGGTGTATTCGGAGCAGGTGGACCTGTGGACCGGGCTGGGCGTGGGCCTGATTTTGGCGGCCAATGCGCTGAACCTGCTGCGCTGGCCGCTGCGCGGTGGCGCCAAGACCACCGCGTAGGCGCGGGCCCGAAGCTCACCCGACCCGCATCAAACGCGCCACCCGATCCCGCAGCACATCCACCGTCACATCGGCCGCCGCCACCGGCTCGCCCACATTCAGCCCCACGCAGCTGAACACACCACGCCGCATGGGTTTGACCATGGCGGTGGGCTTGCCGGCCACACGTTCGATGCGGCTGAAAAAGGAGCCCCACAGGTTGTTCAGCGCCATCGGGATGACGGCCACATCCACGCCGTCAGCGCGCGCCTGCTCAAAGATCTTGACCACACCGCCCTTGAAGGGCTGCAGCGTGCCGTCGGGGGTGATGGCGCCTTCGGGAAAAATGCCCAGCACATCGCCTTCGCGCAGCACCTGTGCGGCCTGAGCAAACGCCGCCTCAAAAGCGGCTGGGTCTTCGGCGCGCGGGGCAATCGGAATGGCCTTGGCCAGCTTGAACAACCAGCCCAGCACCGGCACTTTAAAAATGCGGTGGTCCATCAAAAAGCGGATCGGGCGCGGGCTGGCCGACATCAGCAACACCGCGTCGACAAAGCTGACGTGGTTGCACACCAGCACCGCCGCGCCCTGGGTGGGGATGTGCTCATCGCCCCGCACCTGAAAGCGGTACACCAGCCGCGACAGCAGCCAAGCCACAAAGCGCAGCAGGTATTCGGGCACCACCAAAAAGATGTAGCCCGCCACCACCGCGTTGAGCAGACCGATGATGAGGAACAGCTCGCTGATGGAGAAGCCCGCGCTGAGCAAAGCGCCGGCCAACAAGGCGCTGGCGATCATGAACAGCGCGTTCAAGATGTTGTTGGCGGCGATCACCCGCGCGCGGTGGGTGGGCTGGCTGCGCATCTGAATCAGCGCGTACATGGGCACGCTGTAAATGCCGGCAAACAGCGACAGCAAGGCCAAATCGGCCAGCACCCGCCAGTGCGCGGGCTGGGCCAAAAAGGCCCACACGCCGAGCACCTCGGGCGCGGCCAAGCCCCGACTCGCGAAGTACAGGTCGACCGAAAACACCGTCATGCCGATGGCGCCCAGCGGCACCAGGCCAATTTCCACGTGGCGGCGGCTCAGCACCTCACAGAGCAGCGCGCCTGCGCCAATACCGACCGAAAACACCACCAGCAGCAGCGACGCCACTTGTTCGTCGCCGCGCAGCACATCGTGCGCAAAGGCGGGGAAGTTGCTCAGAAACACCGCACCAAAAAACCACATCCAGCTGATGCCCAGCAGCGAGCGGAACACCACGATGTTGCTGTGCGCGAGCTTGAGGTTGCGCCAGGTTTCGGTGACAGGGTTCCAGTTGATGGTGAGCCCCGGATCGGTGGCGGGTGACACCGGCACCGCCTGCGCCAACAGTCGCCCCAGCACCGCGAGCCCCACACACGCGGCGGCCACATAGTGCGGCCCCACCAGCGGCATGGCGATCAACAAACCGCCGGTCACATTGCCCAGCAGGATGGCGACAAAGGTGCCCATCTCCACCATGCCGTTGCCACCGGTGAGTTCGCGGTCGCTTAAATGCTGCGGCAGGTAGGCGAACTTCACCGGCCCAAAAAGGGTGGAATGCAGCCCCATCAGAAACACACACAGCAAGAGCAGTGGCACGTTTTGGGTCCAAAAACCCCAGCCGGCCAGCGCCATGACGGCAATCTCCAGGTTTTTGACCTGCCGGATCAGCCGCTCCTTGGGGTATTTGTCGGCCAGCTGGCCGCTGGTGGCCGAGAACAGCACAAAGGGCAAGATGAACAGCGCCCCAATCACCAAACCCGCCAGCGACGAGGGCAGCCACTGCAGCTGGATCTGGTAGGTCACCAGCACAGTGAAGGCGAATTTGAAGACGTTGTCGTTGCCCGCGCCCAAAAACTGCACCCAAAAAAACGGGCCAAAGCGGCGCTGGGTGAGCAAGGCAAACTGGTGGCTGTGGGCCGGCGCGGGAGCGGCAGAGACGGAGTCGGTCATGGGGGCAAGGTCCTTCCTGAGGGGGTGCCGATCGCTCAGGCGGCACTGCGCGCAGCATTGTGCCGCAGCGGCTGGCGCGCCACGGCGCTCCACACCGGCACGGCGGCCAGCGCGGCCACCAGGTGCTTCAGGCTGTGGCCCGACACCGCGCGGCCGGTGGCCTCAAACACCGCCGCGTCGCCCACCTCCAGCGCTTTGGCCAAGGCGTACAAGCCAATCAAGGCCCACACGTTCAGACCGATGGCGCCCGGCACCGGCCGGCGCAACGCCAAGCCGACGATGGCGGCCATGCCGCCAAACTGCAGCACCGCCCACGGCAGCACATCACCCGCCAGCAGCGGCCAAACGGCCGACAACACACCCACTGGCAACAGCACTTGCAAAGCCCGGCTGGCGCTGAACTGTCCCACCCGCTCGGCCACAGCGAGGGAGAGCGCCCCCGCAAAAGCCACCGCCATGCCCAAACGATCCCACACCAGACCGCTGGCGTCGGGCGCCCAGTGTTACCAGGCCGAGCCGAACCCTGTGAGCAAAAGCCCAACAAAAAACACCCCAGCGGCGCGCCGGCTGGCGACGGGCAGCTCGCGCCCGCGCCACACCCACAGCCCCCCAGCGCCGGCCAAGGACAGCGGCAGGTTGCTGCACACGTCCAGTGTGTTGGGAATGCCCCACCACTGGCGTGCGTCCACAAAGGGGTGGCCGTGGGCGTACAAGTGGGTGTGCCCATGGGCGTTCAACGACACGCCCAATGCGTCGGACACCGCGGGGCCGAGCAGCAAGGCCAACAGCCACAGCACGGCCCACAGGGCAGCGGCCAAGACCACAACGGGCGAGACCGAAGGGGACGAACAAGAGACGGACGGGATCAACAGCACACGCATCACAAGCTCCGTAGGGGCACACACATGGCGCGCAGTGTGGGCCGCGCCGCGCTCAACAAGACGCGTTTGGCGCTACAGTTGAATCCACTGTGACCACCCGTATCGAATTTCGATACCACGCCATGAGCACCACCGTCGACCTCGTCAGCGCGATCAAAAAAGAACTCAAAGCGCTCAACATGACCTACGCAGACCTGGCGCAAGCGCTGGGCATGGCTGAGTCCAGCGTCAAGCGCATGCTGGCCAAAGGCGATATGTCGCTGAGCCGGGTGGACGAGATCTGCCGCGCGCTCAAGCTCGACTTTGCCGAGCTGGCGCGGCGGGTGGCCGATGCGCAACCGCTGCTTCAGCGCCTGAGCGTCGAGCAAGAGCGCGCGGTGGTGGCCGACAAACGCCTGCTGCTGGTGGCCATTTGTGTGCTCAGCCAATGGACGCTGGAGCAAATGACCGGCGCTTACCGCTTGAGCGAGGCCGAGGCGGTGAAGGCGCTGGTGCAGCTCGACCGCATCGGCATCATCGAGCTGCGCCCACTCAACCGCTACCGGCTCAAGCTGGCCAAAACCTTTCGCTGGCTGCCGCATGGTCCGGTGATGACCTATTTCCGCGAGCACGCGCTGCTTGACTACTTCAGCGGTGGATTCAACGGCGAGGCCGAGGGCCTGATGCTGGTGCACGGATCGGTGAGCCGGGCGCTGGCGCCGGCCTTTCTGGACCGACTGCAGCGGGTGGCGCAAGACTTTGCCCAACAACACCAAGCCGACCAGAAGCTGGCCGACAAAGACCGCGAGGGCTACACCCTGGTGCTGGCCATGCGCCGCTGGGAATTTGAGGCCTTTGCCGCGCTGCGGCGTTGAGCGCTCACAGGCTCACACGCCCTCGGGCTCGTCCTGCACAAACACGGTGAGCACACCGGTGTAGCCATAGAGCCGATGGTGGGCGATTTCGCCGGCGGCAAAAAAGCCGACCAAGGGCACATCGCCCAGCGCGCGTTTGACGATCTGCAATTCGGCGCTGGGGGCGCCAAAGTGCGGGCCGCCGCGCCCGGTGCAACTCACGTAAATGGCGCCCGCGATGCGCCGCGAGGCGGCGGTGTGCTGCGGCCCAGGGTCGTCGGCGCTCAGACCGCCACTGGGCGGCTCGGCGTGCTCGGGCTCCAGCGCTTCGCGCAGCTCGGTGCACACCCGCACCAAGTCGGCCCGCGCGGCCTGGGCGTTGCGGGTGCAAAACGCCAGCCGGGTGCCCACTGGGGTGTCGTGTGCCACGGCCACCGCCTGGCGCGCCGGGTCCAACCCAATCAGGTGGCGCACCAACACGTCTTCGCCCAACTCAGGGCGGCGGCGCTGCGCCTCGGACTTGGCGGGCCACGACAGGCCCACCAAGGTCTCGCGCAGGCGCGGCACCGCTTGGGCGGGCTCGCTCAGGTCGATCTGCCGCTCGCGCAACAACACCTCCAGCGCCGGCTCGCCGTCAAGCGCGATCACCACATGGGCGTCGCTGGCGGTGACAGTGTGTGGCGCAGCCACCGGCTGGGCGCCTTGGGTCAGGCGCGACAGCAAGGGCACGCTGTCGTCAAACGCCACCCCACTGAGGCCACCGCGAAACACGGCGCTGTTGGCCTCGCCCTGTGCACCCGAGGCCAGAGCAAACTGCACCGCCGCGCCACGCGCGCTGGGCAGCCCCCCAAAGAGGTAACGGCTGGTGGTGCGGTCGGCCATGTCGGACACCAGCTCGGCCAAATCGGGGCTGGTCGGGTCGGCGTGAAGCAGCGCGGTGTGGGCCACAAAGCCTTGGTCTCCGCGGCCGCTCGGCGACAGCGGGGCAACACCGCTGAACACCCGGTACTGCGGTGGCGACAGGTCGCACAACATGACCGCCAGCGCTGGCTCGTCAAAGTACTCCACCCCGCTGGCGGCGATGCCCACCCCCACCGTGCCGGCCCAGTCGCTCACCTCGGGCAGCTCGGTGCGCAGGTAGACCAGCAGCTCTGTGGCGTCGCCGGCGTAGTGGTCGGTGATGTAGAGCAGCCCCAAGGGTGGCGCGCTGGCGTGGTCGGGCAGCGCCATCTGGGCGCGCAGCTGCGCCACCACCAGCGCAGCGGCCATGCGCCATTGCGGGTGGGTGGCGTGGGCGTGCGGAAAACGTTTCACTTTTGGCGGCGATTCGTCGCCCCACGGGGCGCGGTTTTTTTGGCGGCCGGCTGGGCGCGGCTGGTGCGGGCACCGGTGGCTGCGCCTTTTCTGGCCGGCGCGCGCTTGGCCGTGGCAGGCGCGCGTGCGGACGTCTTGGTGGCCGAGGTTTTGAGCGGCGCGGTGGCGGCTTTGGCCACTTGCTCGGCGGCGGCCATGCCGGGCACCACCACCTCCTGCAAAGCTTGGCTGGCGATCGACTGGAATTGCTGGCTCAGCGCGCCCCACCACTGCAGCGGATCGACCTTGGGCGACGCGGACTCGGTGGCCTCGGTCTTGTCGGTGGTGGCGTCAGGGGTGGACTCGGCTTGCGGCGCTGGCTCTGGTGCACGTGCGGCTGGCTGTGGCGGCACCTCAAAGCCGGCGAACTGGTGTTCGCGCTTGGGCGTGGCAAAGGTCTGGGGGTCGACCTGCATGGCCTGCGCCATCTCGCCGAGGTTGACGTTCATGGTCTTGAGCGTGGCCAAGGTCATTTTCTGCACCTCCAGCGCTTGGATGGTGGCGGCCAAGGCCTTGCTGTTTTGCTCCAGCCAGAAATGCACCGACTTGAGTTCCTGGATGCGTTTGTCCAGCTCTTCCACGTCCAAGGTGGGCGCGACCCAGTGGTTGAGCTGTGGCAGGCCGCTGGCTGTGGCCCCCAGCTGCTGGCCTTGCTGGGCCAGGGTTTTCAGAAACTCAAATCCGGGCACAAAGGCGGCAAAGCCGCTGGCGTTCTGGCTCATGGGACGTCTCCTGGCTGCAACAACAAGGGCTCACAGGCCGCCAAACTGCGGCGGGCGGCGTTCGCGCAAGGATGCCACACCTTCGCGCACATCGGGACCGGCAAACCCCATGAATTCCAGCGCCAGCGAGGTGTCGAAGGTGGGGCCGGCCTGGCGCAGCCAGTTGTTGAGCGAGTACTTGGTCCAGCGGATCGCGCTTTGGCTGCCGTTGGCCAGTCGGTCGGCCACTTCGTAGGCCTTGTCGAGCAGTTGGGCGTCGTCCACCGCCAGCGACACCAGGCCGATGCGCTCGGCCTCTTCGCCACTGATCGGGTCGCACAGCATCAGGTAGTACTTGGCCTTGGCCAGACCACAGAGCAGCGGCCACACAATGGCCGCGTGGTCGCCCGCCGCCACGCCCAGCCGGGTGTGGCCATCCACAATGCGCGCGCTTTTGCCTGCAATCGAAATGTCGGCCAGCAGACCGGCCACCAAGCCCGCCCCCACCGCCGGCCCGTGCATGGCGCTGACGATGGGCTTATCGCAGTTGATCACGTTGTAGACCAGATCTCGCGCCTCTTTCCAGACCCGGGTGCGCACCGCAAAGTCGGTCGCCATGTCCTGCACCAAGGCCAAGTCGCCACCGCCGGAAAAACCCATGCCGCTGCCGCGCAGCACCGCACAGCGCACGCTGTCGTCGCGACCCACATCGCGCCAAATTTCGCTCAGCTCCCAATGGCCGTCGTGGCCGGCGGTGGGCAGCTTGCCGTTGCCGCCTGGGCCATCGGCGCGCATCTGGATGTCCAGTACCGTGCCCACACCGTCTACCTCGGGGCCACGGCGGCTGATGTGCAGGGTTTGATAGCGGCTGTAGTCGGGGATGTTGAGGCTCATGCGTGTCTCCTGTGAATCGTGGTGGCAATGGTGCCTGAAACCTGGACAGCCCCACCGCGTAGAGCGTCGCACAGGCGAAGCCATGGGTGCTGCCGTTTTGCTAATCTGCCGCGCATGAACACCTCCCACACCCTGCTGCAAAGCCAGAGCCTGTTTCACCTGGCTTTTCATGTGACCAACCTCGACGAAGCGCGCCGCTTTTACGGCGGTGTGTTGGGCTGTACCGAAGGTCGCAGCACCGACACCTGGGTCGACTTCGACTTTTTTGGCCACCAAATTTCCCTGCACCTTGGCGAACCCTTCAAGACCACACGCACCGGCAAGGTCGGTGACCATCTGGTGCCCATGCCGCACTTTGGTTTGGTCTTGCTGTTACCGGCGTGGCGCGCGCTGGCCGAGCGGCTGCAGGCGGCGGGCATCGACTTTGTGCTGCCGCCCCAAGTGCGCTTTGCGGGCCAGCCGGGCGAGCAATGGACCATGTTTTTTTGCGATCCGTTTGGCAACCCGATTGAGGTCAAAGGCTTTGCGAGCACCGAGGCCATTTACGCCACCTGAGCGCACACAACACGCAGCGCAAGATTCGGGTGGCCGCCTCCGCGCCGCAGCCCCATACTGGCGCGCATGAACACCGCCCACACCCACTACGCCACCGTGGCCCAGGCCATTGGCTGGCTGCGCCAGCGCGCCGGGCAACAGCCGTCGCTGGACGAACTCGCGGCCGCCGTGGGCCTGAGCCCATCGCACCTGCACCGGGTGTTTGTGGCCTGGGCCGGCGTGTCGCCCAAACGTTTTGTGCAGTACCTGAGCAAAGAACACGCGCTGGCGCGCTTGCGCGAGGGCGACACCGTGCTGGGCGCCAGCCACGCCGCCGGCCTGTCGGGCCCCGGGCGGCTGCACGACCTGCTGCTGAGCTGGCAGGCCATGACCCCAGGGGAGGTGCGGGCGCTGGGCCGCGATCTGGTACTGCACAGCGGCTGGGGCGACACGCCGTTTGGGCCCGCCCTGCTGGGCTGGACGGTGCGCGGCGTGTGCCACCTGGTGTTTGAGACCGACACCCGCGATACCCACGAAGCCGAGCTGCGCCAACACTGGCCACTGGCGCAGCACCAGCCAGACGATGCGCAAGCCCAGCGCTGGCTGGACCACATCTTTAGCCCCTCACCCCAACATGGGCAAAGCCGCCCCCTGCCCTTGATCTTGTGCGGCAGCGCGTTTCAGCTGCAGGTGTGGCAGGCCTTGCTGCGCCTGCCCTCAGGCCATGTGGTGAGCTACCAAGCGCTGGCCCAAGCAACGGGCCGACCGAGCGCCAGCCGCGCAGTGGGCAGCGCCATGGCCGCCAACACCTTGGGTTATCTGATGCCCTGCCACCGGGTGCTGCGTGGCAGCGGTGAGAGCGGCCACTACCGCTGGGGCGCCGAGCGCAAGCTCGCGCTGCTGGGCTGGGAAGCTGCGCGGCGCGAGAGCGACGCGCTCAGTCCTTGAGCAGCGGCGCAATCGTCTGGTCGATCGCCCCAAACAGGCTCTGCCCGTCCTTGCCCTTCATCTCGATGCGGATGGTGTCGCCGAACTTCATGTAGGCGGTGCTGGGCTGGCCGTCGAGGATGGTTTCGATGGCGCGTTTTTCGGCGATGCAGCTGTAGCCCTTGGGCCAGTCTTTTTTGCCCTTGACCTCCACCCCCTTGTTGCTCACCGTGCCCGAGCCGACGATGGAGCCGGCGCGCACGTTGCGGGTTTTGGCGATGTGGGCGATCAGCTGGCCGAAGTGGAAGGTCATCTCCGGGCCCGCGTCGCACATGCCGACCTTGCGGCCGTTCCAGGTGCTTTGCATGGTCAGGTGCACCCGACCGCCTTGCCAGGCGTCGCCCAACTCGTCCAACGTCACCGCCACCGGGCTGAACGCGGTGGCCGGCTTGCTCTGGAAAAAGCCAAAGCCCTTGGCCAGCTCGGGCGGGATCAGGTTGCGCAGGCTCACGTCGTTGGCCAGCATGATGAGGCGAATGCCGTCCAGCGCCTGATCGGGCGTGCTGCCCATGGCCACATCGCCGGTCACCACCGCCAGCTCAGCTTCAAAGTCGATGCCAAAGTCCTCGCTGGGCACAACCACGTCGTCGCAAGGGCCCAGAAAATCGTCGCTGCCGCCTTGGTACATCAGCGGGTCGGTGTAAAAAGTCTCGGGCACCTCGCTGTTGCGGGCAGCGCGTACCAGCTCAACATGGTTGATGTAGGCCGAGCCGTCGGCCCACTGGTAGGCGCGCGGCAGCGGCGCCATGCACATGGCCGGGTCAAAGGCAAAAGCGTGACGCGCCTTGCCGTGGTTGAGCGTGACCGACAAATCGTGCAGCTGCGGCGCGATGAAGTTCCAGTCGTCGAGCAACTGCTGCATCTTGCTGGCGATGCCGGTCGCATAATGGGCCGTACTGAGGTCGCGCGAGACCACCACGAGTTGCCCATCGCGCGATCCGTCTTTGTAGGTGGCGAGTTTCATGCCGGTTTCCTGCCTGCTGGGGTGACCGGGCTGAGCGCCGCGCCACCAGGTGTGTGGGATAAAAATTACGAGTAGTAAAATCCATTCACCTATTCGTAACCAGATTCTAGTGCACAAACCGTGAACACGCGACCCCTGTCTCCCGAACGCGCCGCACTGGCCGACGACGACGCCTTGTCGCAACGCGCCGGCATCCAGTCGGTGGAAGTGGGCTTTGACCTGCTGTCGGCGCTCGCGGCCGCCCCCGCTGCCCTGATGCTGCGCGATCTGGCTGCCGCCGCCGGCATGAGCGCGGCCAAGGCGCACCGCTATTTGGTGAGCTTTCAGCGCTTGGGGCTGGTGGTGCAAGACCCGGCCAGCACCCGGTACGACCTGGGGCCTGCTGCCCTGCGCTTAGGCCTGGCGGGCTTGGCCCGCCTCGACGGCGTGCGCCTAGCGCGCGAACGCGCCGACGCCTTGCTCGCGCGCACCGGCCACACCATGGCGGTAGCGGTGTGGGGCAACCAAGGCCCCACCGTGGTGCACTGGGCCGAAGCGCCCCAAACCGTGCCGGTGACCCTGCGCCTGGGCGATGTGATGCCGCTGCTGAGCTCGGCCACCGGGCGCTGCTTTGCCGCCTTCAACGACCGACAAGGCCCCAGCGCCCAGCGGGTCGACGCGATGATCGAAGCCGAGCTGGCCCAGCTGCGCCAGCGCCCGCGCCAAACCCACGACGACCTGCCACGCGACACCACCGAGGTGCAAGCGCTGCTGACCGAGACCCGCACGCGCGGGCTGGCGCGGGTGGTGCACAGCCTGCTGCCGGGCGTGGCCGGTTTCTGCGCCCCGGTGTTTGACGCCCAGGGCCGCTTGGCGCTGGGCCTGGTGGTGCTGGGCTCGGTGAACACCCTCAACACCGAATGGGACGGCCCAGTGGCCACCGAGCTGCTGGCCTGCGCGCGCCAGCTGAGCGCCGACCTGGGGCACCGGGCATGAACACGGCGCTGGGCCGCACACAGAAGGCGCTGTGGTGAGCGTGCTGCGCGAACGGCCGGGGCCACGCCCACACACTTGGCTGGCGCTGGGCGCGCTGGTGCTGCTGGCGCACGCGGCACTGGCGCTCGATTGGGGCGCCTTGTGGACATTGGCCGCGTCGCCTGACAAAGCGGGCACGAGCAGCACGGCAAGCCCCCCCAGCAGCGCAGCGGGTCTCAGCGCCGCATCACCAAAGCCCCCCAGCGCGGTGGTGCGGATGGCACAAGTGCGCTGGATCGCACCCGACGCCACACCAGCAGCGCCTGAGCGCCCAGCGGCACCGCCCAAAGTCGCACAACGCACCCCGCCAAAACCGCCCCCCCCCGCCATCAAGCCCGCCACCGATTCGCAACCGCAGCCCGGCGCCCGGACTGCGCCCGAGAGCACGCCAGAGCCCACCGTGTTGGCCGAAAGCGCCGCTCCCGACACCAACAGCGCAGCGCAGAGCCCGCCCCAGCCGGTGCCAAGCCACCCCCCTGTGGCGCCCGAGCCGGCGACGCAGCCTACAGATGCGCGCGCACCAGCACCGGATTCGCCACCGACCTCACACCGCCACACCGAGGCCACACCAGCCAAAGCCGGCCTGCAGGCCGCCCCCACACAACCCACATTGCTGCCGGGCAACCGCTGGCTGCGCTACGACGTGTTGGGGCAAGCCAAAGGCTTGAACTACCGAGCCAGTGGCGAAATCCGCTGGCAGATCGGCGAGGGGCGCTACCAAGCGGACCTCAAAATCAGCGCCTTTTTGCTCGGTTCACGTTCGCAGCAAAGCACCGGACGACTCACCGACGGCGGCTTGGTGCCCGAACGGTTTGCCGACAAAAGCCGCAGCGAGCGCGCCGCCCATTTTGAGCCCGAACAGGGCCGCATTCGCTTCAGCAACAACGCTCCCGACGCCCCTTGGCTGCCGGGTACCCAAGACCGGCTGAGCGTGTTCTTCCAGCTCGCCGCTTGGCTCAACGCCCGGCCCGATGGCCTGCGCGAAGGCGAGCGCCTGAGCCTGCCGGTGGCCGGCACAGGCGGTGCCGACCAGTGGCAGCTGCTGGTGCGGGCGCAAGAGCCACTGGACCTGCCCGCGGGTCGCTGGGACACTTTGCGGGTGGAGGTGCTGCCACAAAAAACCTTCGACCAGCGCATCGAGCTGTGGCTCGCGCCTCGGCTCGATCACCTGCCGGTGCGCATCCGCATCACGCAATCGAACGGCGACGTCGTCGACCAGCAACTCAGCGCTCTGCCTTGACGCTGGCGTTGTGTCAAAAAACACACGGCGCTTGAAAAAACACCCCTTGGCCGCATCTGGACTGTCATGATGGTTCAAGCGCCATCGCGCTGCGCCGATATATCCTGTGAACGCGTCTTCAACCCACAAGGTCATTTCAGTCATGCACATGCTTTACGACTCGGAATCCTTTGCCGTGGTGCACATCTTGGCCAACGCCAACGACGACACCCCCACGCCCGAGGACGATCGCCCCCAAATGCCGCGCCACGGCTTTGAAATCGTGGACAAACGCTCCGGCAAAGAGGTCTACCTCGACGGCTCTTGGGCAGAGCTGTTTCAGCAACACATCCAAGCTTGGCAGCAAACCACACCCTCGCAAGAGGAGGTGGAAGACACACTGGAGCGCTACGCCACCCTGGCCCAAATGCCGGTGGTCATGCACTGACGCTCAGGCGGGTGGCTGTGCGCTGGGGCGCAACACCCACCAGCGGTACACCGGCTCGGCCAGCACCAGCACCGCCACCAGGCGGCACACCTGAAAGGCGGTGACGATGGGCACGCCCAAGGCCAGCACCTTGGCTGTGATGGCCATCTCGGCGATGCCCCCGGGCGCTGTTCCCAGCACCAGAGTGGCTAACGGCGCATCGGTGAGCCAGGCCATCGCCCATGCAAAACCGGCGCACAGCGCCATCATGGTGAACGACGCCAGTGCCACCGAGGCCAGCCAGCGCGGCGCCGCCTGCACAAAAGCCGGCCGAAAACGCACCCCCAGGCTCACCCCGATGAACAACTGGGCCCATTCGGTCAGCGGCCGGGGCAAGGCGCTGAGCGTGATGCCCGATAGGCTGATGCCCATGGTCACCAGCAAAGCGCCCATGAACCAAGGGTTGGCCCGCCCCAGGCGGTGCATCAGCCAGGCGCCCAATCCGCTCCACAAGGCCAGCCAGGCCAGTCCCACCGGCTGCACCGGTGCGCTGACCAGCCCAGCGGGGTCCAGCCCCTTCACCCCCCACCACTGCACCACAAACGGCAGGGTGACGGTGACCAGCGTCACCCGCAGACTGTGGGCCGACGCCACCAGATCGGTGCGCGCGCCGTGGCGCTCGGCGATCAGCGTCATTTCCGACGCGCCGCCGATGGCGCCCGCAAAATAGGTGGTGCAGCGCCAGCGCGCCAAGGCCTCGGGCGAATCGCCCCCGCCCAGATCGGCCGCGTGGCGCCGGTGCAGCCAACGCCCAAACGACACCCCCAACCACAGCGCCCAGGCGATGCCCAAGGCGATCGCCCACCACAAGCCCACAATCCATTGCCCGACCTGCGGGGTGAAGTACAGCCCAAGGGCGGCGCCGATCACCCACTGCCCACCGTTGCGCAGCGCCAGCCAGCTCACCGTGGGTGCGCCCAGCACGGACACGAAGGCCGTGGCGAGCAGCGGGCCCATCATCCAAGGAATGGGGGTACCCAGCCAAACACAGAGCTGGGCAGCCAACCAAGCCAGCCCGACAGTGCCCAAGGCGCGCAAAGGGTGAGGAAACCAATCAGACACAACAATGGCAAAGAAAAGCGCACGGTTATCGACCTGCGCGACGCGCTGGCCCAGTGGCCAAGCGTAGCATCGCCGTGTATGACGCCCTGCTCAACCCTGGCTTTGTCTTCCCGCCTGCGCCCACTGTGTGCGGCCTTGGCGTTGGCCTTGGGCGCCTGTGCCCAACTGGGCACCACCGCGACACAGGGCGACCCGCCCTGGCAGAGTCTGATGCCCACCGCCTTGCTGTTGGTGGGCGAGGTGCACGACGCGCCCGAGCACCAAGCCCTGCAAGCCCAGCTGGTGAGCGCACTGGCACAACACGGGCGTCTCGCGGCCCTGGTGCTTGAAATGGCCGAGCAAGGGCGCCACACCGAGGGGATATCCCCGAGCGCCAGCGAAGCGGCGGTGCGGGCGCGTCTGGGGTGGGACGAGTCGGCGGGCACCGGCAGTTGGTCGTGGGAGACCTACAGGTCGGTGGTGATGGCGGCGGTGCGCGCGGGTGTACCGGTGTTGGGCGGCAACCTGCCACGCAGCCAATTGCGCGCGGCGATGACCGACCCTCGACTCGACATGAGCCTGGACCCTGCCGCGCTTGACCGCTTGCGCGCACGGGTGCGCGAGGGTCATTGCGACCTGTTGCCCACGCACCAAATCGCCCCTATGGCCCGGGTGCAAATTGCACGCGACAAAGCCATGGCGCACACGGCACAAACCGCGCTGCGGGCCGAGCGCTCGGTGGTGCTGATCGCTGGCAACGAACATGTGCGCAAAGACATGGGGGTGCCGCTCCATCTGCCGTCCGGCCTGCCGTTCAAGGTACTCCAGGCCGCCCCTGCATCCAGTGCACAGCCACTTGGACAAAGCGACGCGGTCTGGCGCAGCCCGCCACGCCAAGAAACCGACCACTGCGCCGCCCTGCGAGAACAGTGGCAGTCGCGTCTGCCCAAGGTGCAGTGAAGCCGACACCCACGCTGTGCGACCGCACCATGCCAGTGGGTGGCACAGCTGGCGCTTGCTGCGACAATGACAGGCTTATGCACCTCACCCATGTTCTTACCCTGTCCTGCCAGGACCGCCCTGGCATCGTGCACGCTGTGTCGGGCTTTTTGCTGGAACACGGCGGCAACATCGAAGAAGCCGCCCAGTACAACGACCACGACACCGGCTTGTTTTTTATGCGGGTGCAATTCACCTGCGCCGGTCTGAGCCACGCCGAGCTGCAAGACCAACTCGCGCCTTTTGCCAGCGGTTTTGGCATGCGCTGGAGCCTGCACCCGCTGGCCGAGCCGATGAAGACGGTGATTTTTGTCAGCAAAGAAGGCCATTGCCTCAACGACCTGCTGTTCCGCTGGAAAAGCGGCCTGCTGCGGCTTGATATCCGCGCCATCGTGAGCAACCACCGCGACTTCTATCAGCTCGCGGCCAGCTACAACGTGCCGTTTCACCACATCCCGCTGACAGCCGCCACCAAGCCCCAAGCCGAGGCCAAGCAGCTGGAGGTGATTCGCCAAGAAGGCGCTGAGCTGGTGGTACTGGCGCGCTACATGCAAATTCTGTCGGACACGCTGTGCCGCGAACTCTCGGGCAAAGCGATCAACATCCACCACAGCTTTTTGCCCAGTTTTAAGGGCGCCAAGCCGTATTACCAGGCGCACGACCGGGGCGTGAAACTGATCGGCGCCACCGCCCACTATGTGACCGCCGACCTCGACGAAGGGCCCATCATTGAGCAAGACGTGGCGCGGGTGGACCACACCGACACGGTGGAAGACCTCACCGCGCTGGGCCGCGATACCGAGAGCCAGGTGCTGGCGCGGGCGGTGAAGTGGCACAGCGAGCACCGGGTGCTGCTCAATGGACACAAAACGGTGGTATTCAAGTGAACAAGACACCCCCCGATGCAGCCCTTCAGGCTGCCTCCCCCCACTGGGGGGGCGCACGACCGCTTCGTAGCGGCCGTGCGCGGCGTGCCTTGTCCCATACCGCTCTCTCGCGGCGTTGAGGAGTGCCCATGACCCTTCGCATTCCGCCGATCCAATGTCTGCTGACTTTTGAAGCGCTGGCGCGTCTGCGCAGCGTGACGCAGACGAGCGAGGAGCTGTGTGTCACGCCCAGCGCGGTGAGTCACCGCATCAAGCAGCTGGAGCAGATTCTGGGTACCAAGCTGTTTGGGCGGGCGGATTTTTCGCTTACCACCGAGGGCATCGAATACCTGGCCCATGTGCGGGAAGGACTGGCGAATCTGTCGCGCTTTCCAAGCCAGGGCGCCACGCCCGGGCGGCGCAAGCTGCGGCTGGCGGTCACGCCCACGTTTGCGCGCTCCATCTTGCTGCCGCGACTCAAACACTTCAACGAGGCGTATCCCGAAATCGACCTGACACTGCAGGTGAGCATCCCCTTGCTCGACGTGGTGGCCGAAGACGCCGACCTCACCATCCGCTTTGGCACCGGGCGTTACGCCGATGTGGAACATGTGTGCATCCTCAAAGACGAGGTGACGCCCCTGGCCTCGCCCGCCTTTGTGCGCGAGCACGGCCCGTTTGAGACGGTGCAGGATCTGGAAAGCGTGCCCTTGCTGCGCAGCCCGCTGGAGCCTTGGCGCACCTGGTTTGCGGCACACCAACTCGATTGGCCTGAGCCACAAGAGGGCTCGCAATTCAACGACGTGGGCCTGATGTGCGACGGTGCAGCCGCTGGCATGGGCGTCGCACTGGTGCGACTCAAGCTGGGCGCGCCTTGGCTGGAAAACGGCACCTTGGTGCCGCTCTACACCAAGCGCATTCCCAGCCCCCACGCCCACTATCTGTGTTGGCGCACCGGGACCATGGAGCGCTGGGAATGCGCCATCTTCGCCGAGTGGCTCAAAAGCACGTTGTTGGTGGCGGCATGAAACTGTCTTGGCGACACTTCTACCTCAAGCCATGGGCTCTGCCCATGTTGGGCTTGATGTTGGCTGCGCTGGCCATTTATGTGGCCGCGTTCACCTACCAATCGGCCCAAGCCGTGGTGAGCACCTACATGCGCGACAGCGCGGGTCGACAGGCGCTGCTGTTTGACGAGTTTCGGCGCATCTACATCGAAGAGATGTTGCCCAAAATGCAAGCGGCAGGCGTTGGGGTGTCTTTGCGGCACCGCGAATCGGCCACAGACCTGCCGCTGCCAGCCGATATCGTGCAATCGCTGGGACACCGCCTGTCGAAAAACGAACCGGGTTACCAAGCGCAGCTCTACAGTGACCAGCCTTTTTCTTGGCGCATCGCGGAACGCGACCTCGACGCCTTTCAGCGCGAAGCGCTGGATTTCCTGCGCCGCCATCCGGATCAGGTGTTTGCCCGAGAAAGCACACTCAACGGTGTACCGGTGTTGCGTTACGCCAAGGCCGATGTGATGAAGCCAGCGTGCCTGTCCTGCCACAACAGCATGCGCGGCAGCCCTCGAACCGACTGGCAAGTGGGCGATGTGCGGGGCGTGTTGGAAATCAGCGTGCCACGGCGCAACTGGTACGTGGCCGCCACCGACGTGCTCAACCAGACGTTTGGTTTGCTGCTGATCTTGGTGCTGCTGGGCATGACGGCTGTGTGGGTGGTGACGCGGCGCTTGCAGATCAGCCTGCAAAGGGTCAGCGAACTGTCGGACGCGCGTGAGCAGTCCAACCGACTGCTGCGCCAAGAGATCGCCGAACGCCAATCGGTGGAACGCGATTTGCGCCTGAGTGAGTCGATGCTCAACAGCATTTTCAGCTCGGCGCCCGAAGGCATTGTGGTGATCAACACCGAAGGTGAAATCATCCAAGCCAACCCGGCGGTGTCGCGCATGTTCGGCTATCCCTTGCAAGCGCTGATTGGACAAAACGTGGCGCTGCTGATGTCGCCACGGGACCGACGTGAACACCAAGACTGGATTGTTCGGTTCCTCACCACAGGCGTGGAAGAGTTGGTCAACCGCCCACGCATCATCGAAGGTTATCGGCGCAACGGCGAACGTTTTCCGCTGCGCATGTCGATCACCGAGACCCGCGTCGACGACGAGCTGTTTTTCACCGGCACGCTGCAGGACTTCACCCAGATCAAGGCGGTGGAGGAGCAGCTGATCGACGCGAAGAACAAAGCCGAGGTGGCCAACCGCTTGAAGGGCGAGTTCTTGGCCAACATGAGCCACGAGATCCGCACACCCATGAACGGTATTGTGGGCATGACACAGCTGGTGCTCGACACCCCCTTGTCGCCCGATCAACGCGAGTACCTGCTGCTGGCCCAAGAATCGGCCAACCACCTGCTGCACATCATCAACGACATCCTGGACTTCTCGAAAATCGAATCGGGCGCTTTGGAACTGGAGCCGGTGTCGACCGATGTGCGCGATCTGCTGCACCACACCATCAAGGCGCTCAAACACGCGGCGGACCAAAAGGGGCTGACGATCAACCTGCACGTGCCCGACGATTTGCCCGCAGATCTGCGACTTGATCCGGTACGGCTGCGCCAAGTGCTGACCAACCTGATCGGCAACGCCATCAAGTTCACCCATGAAGGCGGCATCGACGTCAGCCTGCGGGGCGAGGAGCAAGGCGACGACTGGCGGCTCGTGTTCTCGGTCAAGGACACCGGCATTGGCTTTGATCCGGCCAAAGCAGAGAGTCTGTTCAACCCCTTTGTGCAGGCCGACGGCAGCATCACCCGCTCCTACGGCGGAGCTGGGCTGGGTCTGGCCATCAGCCGAAGCCTGGTGCAGCGCATGGGCGGCGACATTCAGGCCAGCAGCATTCCGGGCGTAGGGTCGGAGTTCTCAGGTCACATCCGCTGCAGTGTGCCGACAGAATCCACCCAGCCATCGCCCTTGATGGCCATCAAAGCGCCGAGTGCGCCGACGCGTCGTCTGCACATCCTGCTGGCCGAAGACCATCCCGTGAACCAAAAGGTGGCCAGCCTGCTGCTGGCCAAGATGGGGCACACGGTAGAAGTGGCCGACAACGGGCGTCATGCGCTGGACATTCTGGCTGGAGCCCGGTTTGACGTGGTGCTGATGGATGTGATGATGCCCGAGATGGACGGCTTGGCCGCGCTGGCGGCCTTGCGCGAACGCGAGCAAGGCACCACAACGCACACCCTGGTGCTGATGGTGACCGCGCACGCGATGACCGGAGACCGCGAGCGCTTTTTGGCCGCTGGCGCCGACGGCTACGTGGCCAAGCCTATTTCCGCCGCGGCACTGCAAGCCGAAATCGCCCGGGTACAGGCGGAACACAACACCCTTTGAAAGCCCAGACCTGCAGGGCTTTCACAGGGCCTTGCAAGTTTTTTTGAACACAAGGGTGGTGGCGCTGCCTACACTTGGGCCCCATGAACGCAGCCGCCCCTACCCCCGCCCTAGAAGCCGCCGAACGCGCCGACCTGCAACGGCGGGTGGTGCAGGCCTTGTCGGCGCATCTGCCGGCCCACGCGCTGCTGTGGCAGGCCGAAGACACCGTGCCGTATGAGTGCGATGGCCTGACCGCCTACCG
>JACCDG010809933.1_pt1 | contig 18645 bp, 18 predicted proteins | sample 7442471 | NCBI WGS metagenome assembly JACCDG01 (sample SAMN15323444, study PRJNA562643) | freshwater metagenome | isolation source: river surface water | place: USA:Blue River Watershed | collected 2017-08-17 | reverse complement strand
TTCGACGGGGTGAGATAGGATAAGTGCGCTCGAGAGTTGACTGACGTAATCAGCAAAAATCAAGTAAATGCAAAAGCAAATACTAAAGACGTAGTTAAAGTATCTATGGGCCGTGGCTTCCGCTTCGGTACTCGTAATACTGAGGCTTTAGCAGTTTAATCTGCCGTCCGGGGCAGTTATGCCTTGTTACCAAAAATAACAGACCCGCTTCGGCGGGTTTCTCTTGACAAATTAACCAAAAGACTGTACAATTATATTATTAACTGCAAAAAGGACAGCAAATGAATCAACAACTTCTGCAAGATATGAAGAACTTTAACTGGAATAAGATTATTAAAATTGGTAACAGCATTGATGATCTCAATGATGCCCAGTGGCGTTTTATGAAGGGACTAGTTGCAGAATTAGCAGTTGAAGCCAATGCTGGCAAAGATGGTCCTACGTATGTTGGCGCACCACACAAAGATTATGATTGGGACAAGTATAAAGTATCAATTGAACTTAAGAGTATTTTAAGTGCTAGCATGTATTACAAACGAGGCGATAAACTTAAGAAGAATTATACTGTTAAACTCAATAATTCAAACGGAACAAATAAACTTAAAACTTTACCCAAAGAACATGTGTCAGATTATCTAATTGTTCTAGCCAATGATGGTGCTTTTGTAATTGATCAGGCTACAGTGCTCAAACATGCCAAACGTGGTGGTGATGGCTTTAGTGTTACAGTGCCTAACAGTGTTATCACAGAATTATCTGGCAAAATCGTTGTCACTGAAACTAAGTGTTTAAATCTAAAAGCCATTATCAGCGACGCTATTCGAGACGCACTAACTAAAGAAAGTATCTAATGAAACGTAGTTCAATTAAAGAAGCATTTACTAACGAACCTATCTTTACTAAATTTATTGCTAAGGATAAGGACACACATAGCCGACTGCTTAATGCTATCGATCTAGAAGTAGGCGAGGGTTTTGTAATTAAACCAGAAGACCAGACCAACGACAATAAACGTGTGGATTTGGTAGTACGTGACAGTGCTAATAACAATGTCCTAGTTATCGAAAGTCAAGATGCTAGTGGCTGGCTTGACCCCGTACATGCCAGTAAGATACTTTACTATATGTTTGACAAGGGCTGTGACACAGGTGTGTTACTAACTGAAGATGCTGACGAACATATTAAAGATTTTGTACGCAAAATTAACGAAGATACTACATTTAGTATCTATGTGATTAATGTGCTAATCTACGATACACCGCAGGGTCCTTTTGTAGACTTCCAACCCTTAATAAGACCTAACAGTCTTAAAGATAAGAAAATTCGTCGTGTTGACAGCAACAAAACACAAGAAAATTATAATCGACTAGTGCAAGAAATAGTAGACGAATACCCTGGTATCTTTACCAACGTTACCATCTACTATGCTAGTGTAAACAACTGCGGCAATACTGGTATGAATGTGGCTATTAAGCCAAGATTAGATGGTACTTATAGAATTGACACATACCACGGTGGCAAGTTTGACAATGAAACTTTTAAATCTACTTATACTAAATTCTGCAAGGACAACAACCTAGAGCCGCATTTTAATTCTGATAAAGGGTATGTCAAAGCCACTACCAAACAGTCTGGTGTAAGTTTGGTTAAACTGTTTGTAAAAGCACTTGAAGATAACCAAATTACTCCATAAAGATTGACATAAATAATCTTGCTAGTGTATACTAGTTGCTTCATGCCTAACATAGGGTGAGGCGAAACTTTTACTTGCTTAATTAAGGAGAAAAATATGCAATTAAATCCTCTACACGACCGTGTAGTGGTTAAACGTATCCAAGCCGATACTAAGACCACTGGCGGTATCATTATTCCAGATAACGCAACTGAAAAACCAGACCAAGGCATTGTTGTGGCTGTAGGGCCAGGCAAGCGCAATCCAGATGGCGCTGTTATCCCTATGAGTGTAAACGTAAACGACAAAGTGTTGTTTGGTAAGTTTGCAGGTCAGAGTGTTAAGATCAAAGGCGAAGAAGTACTGATTCTTAACGAAGAAGAAATTTACGCAGTTATTGAAGAATAAGGAGAACTAAACTATGGCAGCAAAAGACGTAAAATTTGGCGAGAGTGCTCGTCACGCAATGATTGATGGTGTTAACGTACTAGCCGATGCAGTTAAGGTAACACTAGGTCCTAAAGGTCGTAATGTTATTATTGCTAAAGCATATGGTGCACCACACATTACCAAAGACGGTGTAACAGTAGCCAAGGAAATTGAATTAAAAGACGCACTACAAAATATGGGTGCGCAAATGGTTAAAGAAGTTGCTAGTAAGACTGCTGACCAAGCAGGTGACGGTACTACTACTGCTACTGTACTAGCGCAGGCTATTGTACGTGAGGGTAACAAGGCTGTGGCCGCAGGTATGAATCCTATGGACCTAAAACGTGGTATTGATCTTGCCACAGCCGCGGTAGTAGCAGAACTTGAAAAGATTGCTGTACCTTGTGAGACTACAGAAGCAATTGAACAAGTAGGTACAATTTCAGCAAACAGTGACAACGAAATTGGTTCGATCATTGCACAAGCAATGGAACGTGTTGGCCGTGAAGGTGTTATCACTGTTGAAGATGGTAAGAGTTTGGCCATGGAACTAGATGTAGTTGAAGGTATGCAGTTTGATCGTGGCTACCTAAGTCCATACTTTATTAATCAACAAGACAAACAAGCCAGCATTTTAGACAATCCTTATGTCTTGTTACACGATAAGAAAATTACTTCAATCAAGGACATTTTACCAGTACTAGAAGCAGTGCGTACAGCAAATCGTCCACTGTTAATTGTCTGTGATGATGTAGAAGGTGAAGCATTAGCCACACTAGTTATCAACAACATGAAGGGTGTAATCCGTGCATGTGCTGTTAAGGCTCCGGGTTTTGGTGACCGCCGTAAAGAAATGTTGCAAGATTTAGCAATCTTAACAGGTGGTCAGGTTGTGACTGACGAACTAGGTATTAAACTAGAAGATGCTACAGTTGAGCATTTGGGTTCAGCGGCTCGTGTTGAAGTAACCAAAGATAACACTATTGTTATTGATGGTGCAGGTTCAAAAGATGCTATCAATGGTCGTGTTGCTACTATCCGTACACAAATCGAAACTGCTACTAGCGATTACGACAAAGAAAAACTTCAAGAACGTGTGGCTAAACTAGCAGGTGGTGTTGCTGTGATCAAAGTTGGTGCCGCAACTGAAGTTGAAATGAAAGAAAAGAAAGATCGTGTTGACGATGCTCTACATGCTACACGTGCCGCGGTAGAAGAAGGTATTGTACCAGGTGGCGGCGTTGCTCTAATCCGTGCTAAACAAGCAGTAGAAGGATTGAAAGGTGCCAATCACGATCAATCAGTAGGTGTTGATATTGTTCTACGTGCTATTGAAGCACCATTGCGTAGTATTGTTGAAAACGCAGGTGGCGAAAGCAGTGTAGTAGTTAACGAAGTTGCTAAAGGCACAGGTAACTATGGCTTCAATGCTGCCAACGATACCTATGGCGACATGCTTAAAATGGGTGTAGTTGACCCAACCAAAGTCACTCGTTGTGCATTACAAAATGCCGCAGGTGTAGCAGGACTATTGCTGACTACAGACTGTGCTATCAACGAATTACCTAAAGAAGAACCTGCCCAGCAACACATGGGTGGAATAGGTATGATGTAACAGCATCATGCAAAATAGGGCCTTAGGGCCCTATTTTTTTGGCCATGTGTCGGATAAATAAACATATTAACGTCATTTTGGGGAATATGGAACCATGGCAAATCAGAATTTTGTAGTCCATAACGGACTTACAGTTGGCGCATTGACAATTGACGCCGCAACAAGTAATGTATCTCTTCCAGTAACAAAACAACTAGCGATTGGTAATGTTATCCTACGCGATAACGGTGATGGTAAACTACACATTCGCGATATCACAGACAATAGTGATGCTGAACTTATTGGTACCGTTGGTGCGATCAGTACAACATCAGGTAATATTCAAATTGGTACTAACCACATTGAAAGTACCAATCCAAATGGTCCAATTAGTTTAAGACCAAACGGCAATGGTAATATTGCCTTTAGTTCAAATACTATTATGTTTGGTCACGGTGGTGCTTATACCTTAATTGGTACAGGCATACAAACTGATCCTATATACGGTATTAACTATCCAGGTTCAAACGTTATAATGACCCTGAGTGATATTAACTCTAGCGGCAACTTGCGCTTGTCAATGACGACTCCTGCTTCAAGCACAACCACAGGTGCATTACAAGTTATGGGCGGTGTAGGTGTTAGAGGTTCGGCATTTTTTGGCGGTAATGTTACCATTCAAGGAAACTTATTTGTAGACGGTAATGTTACGGTATTCAACACAAATAATTTAAGTATCAATGACAGTATGATCTATTTGGCAGATGACAACCCTGCTGATCTATTAGACATTGGTTTTGTTAGTGCGTTTACTAGCGGTATTGCTCCGGGGTATCAACACACAGGTTTTGTTCGTGATGCTAGTGATGGTGTTTGGAAACTATTTGCCAATGTAGTTGCAGAGCCTACTACCACAGTTGATTTCACATTTGCTAACTATAGTGATCTTAAAGTAGGTAATATCACTCCTGGGTTAAGTAATTTAAGTAGTCTAGGTAGTTCAACCTTATGGTGGAACAGAACTTGGTCAGTGGCTGTTAATGCACAGTACGCTGACTTGGCAGAAAATTATGTGGCAGACGCAGAATACGAACCAGGTACAGTCCTACACTTTGGTGGAGAGTACGAAGTAAGTCAATGTAATGTTGATCATTGTTCTCGTGTTGCTGGTGTAGTATCTACTAACCCAGCATACCTAATGAATGCCACACAAGCAGGTGACATTGTTGCCAGTGTTGCTCTAGTAGGTCGTGTACCAACTAAGGTTACTGGTTCTATTAAGAAAGGTGACATGCTAGTGTCTGCAGGTAATGGACGTGCTAGAGCAGAGACTAATCCACGTGTAGGTGCTGTGATTGGTAAGGCTTTAGAAAACTCAGAGGGTGACGCTGTTATTGAAGTAGTGGTAGGTAAACACTAATTATAGATTAGTAAAAACATAGGACCTTCGGGTCCTATTTTTTTGATAAATACACTTAACCTTACTAAGAGATATCAATGGCTTCACTTACCAAAGTTAAACTAAACAATATTGATACAAGTGTTACCTTTGTCTATGACCCGCTTGTATTACTAAATTTCGGCGCTACACAAGCCAACACCGACATAGGTTTTGTATTCAACCGTGACGGCGGAATAAGTTCAAACGTTGCTCTATACTGGAATGAAACCTTAGACAGAATTGTCGTAGGATACACTAACGCCACAGGATTACCAAACAGTAATATTGCTCTTAGTAGATATGCTAATGTAGCCGCAGATTGGTATTACGGTAATCTAGCAGGCGGCACCACTAACACTGTATTTGTCAGTGCAAATGTATTGCCCACAGCCAACGCATTTTATAACTTTGGTAGTCCTACTGCTCGTTGGAATGTTGGTTACTTTGCCGCAACTACCTTAGATTTAGGCGGCAGTCAAATTAGTGTTGACCCTACAAACGGATTTAAATTTACAGTAGGTGGTACAGGCACCCCTATATATCTAGCCAGCAACGGTGCAGTTAATGGAACAACTTTATCAAGTGCTACTACATTAACTGTAGGTACTAGTGCGGCTATTGGCACTAATTTAACTGCTGGCGGGTTCATAAATGCTACAGGTAATGTTATTGCCGCAGGAGGCATATTCAATGCCTTAACTGTTAATGGCAACGAAAGCGTAACTGGCTTTTTAAATGTTACAGGTAATATACTAGGCGCAGGTGCTGTTTTAAACAGTCTTAACGTAAACGGAATTACCTCAACTACAAACTACATTAACACTAGTGCTAACGTAATGGCTGCACAGGGCTCATTTGGCAGTATTAACTCAACTGGGTTTATCAATACTGCAGGTAATATCAGTGCTAGTCAAGGTCAATTTGCCACAATTAACACATCAGGTTTAATTAATAGCACTGCTAACATCAGTGCTAGTATGTTTAGTGGCGGACAGATTTTTGTCAGCGGACTAGTAAATGCGGGCGGTAATGTCTTAGCACGATCAGGTATATTTAATTTCGTAGATGTCAATGGTAACATTATAGTTGGTGATGTAGGGGTTCCGGGCGTTGGGCATAGCATTGTTGGTAATGTAACACAGTCAGGCGCCGGCACAATATTCTATAATACCCCCGGCAACATTATGGCCTTACAGGGCTTCTTTGGTAGTATTAACTCAACTGGTTTTATAAACACTAGCGGTAACGTCAGTGCCGCAGTTCACCTTGGAGGTCAAGTTGCTGTAAGCGGATTGATCAATACCGCAGGCAACGTCCTAGCCGCAACACTTAGCGGTGGTAGTGTAAGTGTAACAGGACTTATTAATACGGCCGGTAACATTATTGCGCCTTCACTTACTACGTTCGGTAATACTAATATAGGTGCACTTACCACACCAGATATTACACACCTCATTGTAGGTAATATCAGACAAAGCGGTGCTGGTACGGTATTTTTTAACACAACAGGTAACATTAGTGCTGCAGTAGGTGTGTTTGGTGCTATTAATTCTACTGGATATATTAACACCTCAGGGAATATTTCAACACCACAATTAAACACCGCATTAGTTAACAGCACAGGAAACGTGCTGGCAAGTGGTGGTGTGTTTAGTTCGTTAGCAGTAAACGGTGGTATTACATCAACTGGGTTTATTAATACAAGTGGTAACGTAAGTGGTGCAGTTGGTCTATTTGGTAGCATTAACTCAACCGGGTTTGTTAATACATCAGGTAACGTGTCAACAGCACAACTAAATGCAGGTCAAATTAATACCACAGGTAACGTACTAGCCACAGGTGGCGTGTTTAACCTATTTAGAGTTAATCATCAACTTGGTGGTGGTAACAGTTCTAGTTTTAATGATAGTGTTACAACTGCAACCAGTTCTAATCAGACTTTAAAAGTAAATGGCGGCAATCAATACGTATTTTTCAATGCTAATCTAGGTGCTGGCAGTTATAATCCAATCGTTACCAGTAATGATATTGGTGCAATTTTTAGTGGCTTTGCTGGTCAAGGCACAGGTAATTTAGTAATTGCTCCGTGGAGTGTTAGTCAGGCAGGTATCCGTATTGTAGGTACTACAGGTTTAGTACAAATTCCAGGACAATTAACTATCAATGCTAATAACAGTCCAACTGCTATTGCGCTCGGTGGTACTAGTGGTGTGGGTAATATTGGCGTAAGTGGTACCCCATTTAACACTGCTTTCTTAACAACATTAAATGCCACAGGCAATGTACTGGCCGCAGCAGGAACATTTAACGCATTAACAGTTAATGGTACTTTAAATACAACTGGTAATATCTTAGGCGCCGGTGGTGTGCTTAATAGTTTAACTGTTAATGGTAACGAAACTGTAACTGGATTCTTAAATGTTTCTGGTAATATTTTAGGTGCTGGCGGAGTACTGAATAGTTTAACAGTCAATGGTAATCAATCAGTGACTGGTTTCTTAAATGTAACAGGTAATATTCTTGCTCTCACTGCTGATGTAGCAGGTATAGAAGCAACTGGTATAGTGTATGCAAATAGCACCGCAGTAACAACTACATCAACTTCTGGCGCAGTGCGTATAGCAGGTGGCACTGGTATAGGTGGTAACACTGTAATTGCAGGTATATTAACCGCAGGACGCACTACAGGTGTAAACGTTGCAAACTTTACTGACACAGTGGGTGCTTTCTACGGCACTGCTAATAGTTGGGTACAATTAAGCATCCAAAATGCCAGCACCGCAGTAGGTGCAAGTACTGACTTTATTGCCTATGCCAACAACGGTGACAACAATACCGGTTGGATTGACATGGGTATCACAGGCCAAAATTACGTCAATCAAAACGGTCAGTATGCTATCACAGGACCAAATGATGGTTATGTGTTTATGTCAGCACCGACAGGCACTACTGGTGGTGGTAACCTAGTTATTGCCACAGGCGACACAGGTGTATACAACGATGTGGTTATTGCCACAGGCGGTTTTGATACTATACACGAACAGGCTCGTTTTATTGACGGTGTTGGTCTAAGACTTCAGCAAGGTACTGCTAGTATTAATCCAAGCACTGGTGCACTTATTGTACAAGGCGGTGTGGGCATTGGCGGTAACTTAAACGTACAAGGCGATATCAGTTTAAATGGTAATTTAATCTTAACTGGTAACGCTATTACATTTAACACAAACAATCTTAGTATAAGCGATAGCCTAATTTATCTAGCAGATGGTAACAGTGCTGACGTATTAGATATTGGTTTTATTGGTGCATTTACTAATCCCGGATACCAACACACAGGCTTTGTTAGAGATGCCACAGACGGCACGTGGAAAATATTTGCCAATGTAGTTGCAGAGCCGGTTACTACAGTTGATTTCACTAATGCTACCTATAGTAATTTAAAGATTGGTAACCTTTCAGCAGTATCAGCAGGGTTTGATAGTAACGTTACAGCCGCATACTATATTGGTACCTTAGGTACTGCGGCACAGCCGTTGGTAACAAGTTTGGGTACACTAACATCACTTACTGCCAGCGGATTAATTAACACATCAGGTAACGTGTTAGCGGCAGGTGGAGTATTTAATGCGCTGACTGTTAACGGTAATGAATCAGTTACTGGTTTCTTAAATGTAACAGGCAATATACTAGCCAGCCAGGCTAGATTAAATTATCTAGATGTTAACGGTAATGTTGACCTTGGCCTTGCAGGTGCTATCAGCGGGTCTTGGCATACATTCATTGGCAATATTACACAAACATCATCAGGTGGTGCTGTTTATGTAAACACCACAGGTAATGTTTTAGCCGCAGTAGGTCAGTTTGGTAGCGTTAACTCAACTGGTTTTATTAATACCAGCGGCAACATAAGCACAGCACAACTTAACGCAGGACAAATTAACACTACGGGTAACATACTAGCACAAGGTGCAGTATTTAACAGTGAACGAGTAAACGGAACTTCTACTGTTAATATACTTAACTCAACTGGTAATATTTTAGGCACTGGCGGTATATTCAGTAGTTTAACTGTAAATGGTGGGATTACATCAACTGGCTTCTTTAACACCTCAGGTAACATAAGTGGTGCGGTTGGTTTATTTGGTAGCATAACATCAACAGGCTTTATTAATACCAGTGGCAATGTAAGTGCCGCACAGGTAAACGCAGGACCTATTGTTGCTACAGGCAATGTTACTGTGGGTAACTTAATTGTACCAGCAGGTTCGGGTCGATTCAGTGGAACGTTTGACGAAAATTCAACTACATCAGGTGTGTTTGCTGGTAATACAGGAACAGGTACACCAAGTCCTAGACTAGGACTCTTTAACGGTGTCGCGGCACAGAACTGGCAAATAGACAACTACTTTGGTACGTTGCGTTGGTTCACTCCTGGACTTACTAGAATGGAATTAAATTCCAGCGGCAATCTTGCTGTTAACGGGTTAACTACTATAGCCCCAGGCTCAACAAACTTAGACAGTGCCTTTACAATATCCGGTAACGTTTTTAGAGGTGGAGTTGGATATCACGATTTCATGCGTGTGACCAGCACATTCAGCGGTGTAAGTAATGGAAATAAATTCTTCCGTTTAGACAGTGTTGGCTCATTAGAAATTGTCAACAGTGCTTATACTGCTATTCCATTTAGATTAACAGATGGTGGCCTATTAAGCATATCCGGTAACATAAATGCAGGTAGCCTAAGTACACCAGGTGCACAACATACTTTTGCTGGTAATTTAATCATCAACGGCTTTGGTGCTATACAAGTACCTGCCGGTACTACTACACAACGTCCTAGTTCAACTACAGCAGGGCAGATTCGTTTTAATACTGACACTAACCAATTTGAAGGCTACGGTAATGCTTGGGCAGCAATTGGTGGCGGTGGTGGTGGTGGCGGAACACCTGGTGGTGTAAGTTCCACAGTTCAATACAATAACGGTGGTGTATTTGCTGGCGCAGTAAACCTAAATTACATCGTTGCCAACGGTGCCGTTATTGTTTCCTCGGGTACTAGCAGTACTTCAACAAGCACAGGTGCCTTACAGGTCATTGGCGGTATTGGTGTTACAGAAAATATCAACGCTGGTGGTTCAATTACTGCTACAGGATTAATCAATACTGCTGCCAACGTATCAGCAAGTCAGGTATCTGCGGCTTCTGTTGTTACAACCGGTGCAGTTAATGCTGGCGGCAACGTGCTTGCACGAGTAGGTATATTCAATGAACTAGATGTTAATGGTAACATATTTGTTGGCCTAATCAGCACACCGGGCGCAGGACACAGCATAGTTGGTAACGTAACACAAAGCGGTGCAGGTACAATATTCTATAATACACCGGGTAACATCATGGCTCTTCAAGGGTCATTTGGTAGTATTAACAGTACTGGATTGATTAATACCACTGGTAATTTACTGGCTGCAAGCGGTGTGCTAAATGCTCTAACTGTAAATGGTAGCATTACTTCAACTGGATTTATTAACACAAGTGGTAACGTAAGTGGTGCAGGTGTAAACACAGGAACATTGAATGTTACAGGCGCAACGACTTTAGTTCAGGTCAATTCAACTGGTTTTATCAACACAAATGGCAACGTCAGTGCTGCTATTGGTTCATTTGGTGCTATTAACTCAACTGGATTTATTAATACAAGTGGTAACATAAGTGGTGCAGGTGTAAACACAGGAACATTGACTGCCACTGGAGCAACAACTTTAGTTCAGGTTAACTCAACCGGATTTATCAATACAACCGGTAACCTAAGTGCCGCAATCGTCACTGCGGCTACTGTTACCGCCACAGGTACAATCACTGCAGGGTTCTTTAATACCGCAGGTAACATAGCAGTTAATGGCGGTATCTTTAACACCATAGCAGTCAACGGTACTGTTGGAACTAGTTTGAATCCAACTACCAGCAACAGTTTCTCAATAGGTTCAAGTACTAACTGGTGGAGTAATTTCTGGGGTAGAGCAGTTAATGCGGCCTACGCTGACTTGGCAGAAACATACTCTAGCGACCGTGAATATATTCCAGGCACTGTGTTAATATTTGGTGGAGACAAAGAAGTTACTGTTTCAACAGAGTCACATGATACCAGAGTAGCAGGTGTAGTATCTACTAACCCAGCATATCACATGAATGCAGCCGCAGAAGGCGTAGCAGTAGCCTTGCAAGGACGTGTTCCGACCAAAGTTAAAGGACCTGTTAAGAAAGGTGATCGAGTAGTAACCAGTGACATACAAGGTGCAGCAGAACGCTTAGATATGTCTAAATACCAGCCAGGTTGTATAATTGGTAAAGCACTTGAAGATATTGCTGATGATAGTATACAAACTATTGAAGTTGTAGTTGGTCGTGTATAATTTGGTTGACAACTAGATAATTTGGCTGTATAATGCCTTTATAAATGTTAAGAAAGGCGCACGTTGAATATACCCAATCCAGGCACTGTAGTTACAGTTACCACACGCTTTCCTAAGCGCAGTTATTGGCACCCAGAAAACTATGAAGACTATACCTTAACTGGTGCAGTTATTCCTAGCCCAAAATGGTTACAGCCAGATCAAATTGCCGTAAGCAATCCACAACACCCAAATGGGTTTAGCATCATCAGTTTAGAACACGTAGTTGATCTTAAAACAGCCGACGGTGCTAGCGTCAAAGTTACATTACCTAGTCAAGATTACCAAGAATGGACTTTTACCGGCTCAAAAGGTAATAATTATCTTGTAATTCGTACAAAAGGCAAGTATAATTGTACTTGTCCTGGGTTCACATTCCGTAAACACTGTCGACACATTGAGGAAGCATCACATGGATAAGCCGTGGCAAGTTATTAGTGCGCTAGAAATTCACAACCTGCGCACCAACAAAGAACAAATTATCGAAATACAAGTACAAGATAAGAATGATGAATTCTTTGAAGGCTGTCGTCTTGCCTTAGATTCGATGATAACCTTTGGTGTTAAGCAAGTGTCAGAATCAACCAGTGATGGTCCTGGTCTAAGTTGGACTGGTTTCCGTCAACTAGCGGACGCACTGGCTACACGTCAAATAACAGGCAATGATGCGCAAACTGCTATTGCACATGCTCGTATGAAGGCAACTAAAGAACAATGGAATCTTTGGTATCGCCGTATCCTAATCAAAGATCTACGCTGTGGTGTTAGCGAAAAAACTATTAACAAAGTAGTGGAGAAAGCCCGTGCTAAAGATTATGTTATTCCTGTGTTTACTTGCCAACTCGCTCACGATAGCGCAAATCACGAAACTAAGGTTACAGGAGAGCGACTCATCGAAGTCAAACTTGATGGGGTCCGTGTCATTGCTATTGTCTATCCAACTGGCGCTGTTAACCTTTTTAGCCGCAACGGTAAACAACTGGACAACTTTCCATTGGTTGAGCAACAACTAGCACGTCACGCATTTATGTTCGCTGAACCTGTGGTATTTGATGGCGAAATTATGAGTGCTAGTTTCCAAGATCTAATGAAGCAAGTGCATCGCAAAAGTGATGTAAAATCAAATGATGCTATACTAAATTTGTTTGACCTAATTACACTTAAAGAGTTTCAAGAAGGTCGTGGCGAACATCGTCAAATTGATCGTAGTACTACCTTAGCCGCATGGTATAATCAGTGTGCAGAACACATGCCAAACATCACAGTAGTTGGGCAGGAACTTGTTGATCTGCGTGAACCTGCTGGGCAAACACGTTTCCGTCAAATTAATCAAGAGGCTATTGCTGGTGGATACGAAGGCATCATGATCAAAGATCCAGAAGCAGTATACGAATGTAAACGTAGCACTGCTTGGCTTAAACTTAAACCATTTATCGAAGTTAGTTTGGAGGTTAAAAATGTTGAAGAAGGTACTGGACGCAATGAAGGCAGACTTGGCGCCCTTGTTTGCTCGGGAGTCGACGATGGAAGACAGATTACTGTCAATGTTGGTAGCGGTTTCACAGATAGTGATCGTAGTGAGTTTTGGAGCGATCGTAGTACTCTTATTGGACAGATTGTAGAAGTCCGTGCAGATGCTGTTACGCAAAATCAAGACGGTACTTACTCGTTGCGTTTTCCTCGCTTCCTGCGTTTTAGAGGGTTTGAAGTTGGCGAAAAATTATAAACTAGCGCAAGAAGCAGATAAAGACAAGGTCTACGGTGCGCTTAAAGAGTTCATTAAAAATGAAAAGTTTTGGCGCAGTAGTCCTGTAGGTCGCGAGTACAGTCACCTGACTGATCAAGGTCGCGAGGTTATTGCTGACATGATGCAGGATGTGTTGCGTACTATAGACATATTAGAACGCAAGGCCTTAGATCAACGTGCTAAAGAAGTGACACTTGAAATATTAAAAGGCCGTCAAGATTAAGATAACGTTTAGAATCCTGTCAGGTGGCGGTGGTATAGTACAGGGCATGACCAACAGTGAATTTAAACAGTTACTTGCTGAGTGGACCAGTCAATACGGATCGTGCTACAAACTAACTGCTGAAGGGTACTACCGCACATTAGAATTTAACACAGAACGTGACTTTGTGTTATTTGTACAGACTTTTAAACCTAACCACGAACATTGGTGGCGCAACGCTAAAATAGAGAGGTAACTATGTTATTAGGATGGGGCAGTGACGCATTTACAACAGCAAGGGAAAGGAACCGTATGATCTTAACACGTAATGAACTTATTGAAGCACTACAGGCACATAAATGTGTAGTAAAGTTTACTAAAGTTAATGGTGAAGTACGTGAAATGCCCTGCACTTTACGTGAAGATATTGTGCCCAAAGTTGAACCAAAAACCGAACGGTCCAAACGACCAAACGATAGTGTACTAAGTGTTTGGTGTTTGGATAAGAATGAATGGCGTAGTTTTAGGATAGACAGCGTACTTGAGTTGCGTTTAGACTTGGGTATGCCTGTAGTTGTATAATTTTGGTAAAATAGTGATAAAAAGTGGTTGACAACTGCTTAAAAAGAGTGTATTATATATGCTCATGCTTAGGAATACAAGCATTTTTATTAAACTTTATGGAGATGTAAACATGGCAAATTTGGCTAAAGTTAAAAATCAAAAAGCGTTCTTAGAGAAATATTTGCGCGGTACAGGTCGTACATTGTCAGTAGACCAAGCCAAAGCAAACTACGGTATTGCTAAACTTTCAGCACGTATTTGTGAAATGCGTGACGCTGGTTTAGTAGTTTATACTGAAGTAAACTCAAAAGGTAATACAGCATATCGTATTCCTGCTCGTGACGTGTCAGGTTCACGTGCTCGTGTGTTTACTGCTTAATTAGTAGTTGGATAGTAAAAAGCCCGCACAGTGCGGGCTTTTTTATTACGGAATAACCGGATCTGGAGTTGGAGTTATACTTGCATCTGTAAGATTATAATAGGCAGAAGTATAACTTATATTGTAAGTTGATTTCCATGTATTTAAATCAGATATTAGTGCAGGATCTGTAAGTTTATACGTAGTTATGTAGTTTTGTAGTGCCGCCTGATCTGGAAAAACGATCATAACTTGACCGCTTGCTTCACCACCAACTGCATGAAAACTCAAATAAGTTTGTAAATTTTTAAGCCAATCACTGCTCATTATACTAGGAGGAAAATCCTCAACTGTGCCAACACTGGGATTGTTAATTGTAAAAACATATAGTATTGCCATAATTTTTTTCCTTATTAAATGTATTTATTAGATTGACTAAAAATCTATTTGATAGTATAATGCTTTTGTTAATAACTATTATGGCACCTAAATTATGGCATCTACTAGGACTTATTTGGCAATAGGCGCAGCAGTTTTTGCTGGCAATCTAGCATTTCATATACTTAATGATTCGAATGGCCGCATTAGTAATGTTGAGTATCAAGTTGCAGAACTACGAGAAGAAGTAGAAGAAATCAAACAGGTAGTTTTAGCACACAATTCTATTCGTATCAAATATAACCAAAAAGACGTAGAGTGTCTAGCCCGTAACATCTATTGGGAAGCCGGAGTAGAGGATATGACTGGTAAGATTGCTGTAGGCAATATAACGGTTAATCGTGTCAAAACTCACTACTGGGGCAAGCACATTTGTGATGTTGTTTATAGCAAAGATCAGTTCTCGTGGACTAAAGAACGTCGTCGTGCTTGGGTCAAACTCAAAGGAAAAACCTGGATTGAAAGCCAAACTGCTGCTCGAGCAGTATTAGATGGTATAGCAGTTAAACAGTTAGATAAGGCCTTGTACTATCACGCAGATTATGTGACCCCAAATTGGCGTGACCACAGTAAAAAGGTAACAAAAATTGGAAAACACATTTTTTACACTCAAGCAAAAGGAACAAATATTAAACTATGAAATATTTCGCATATGGTATGAACACAAACTTAGGCAGTATGGCCATGCGATGTCCGCAGGCTCGCAGCCTAGGGGCGGCTGTTCTACCACACTATCGTTTTGAATTTAAAAGTTTTGCCACAGTCGTACCAGAAATGGACTCTCAAGTGCATGGTGTTCTTTGGGAAATTTCAAGTGACTGCGAGAAAAGTTTGGACCGTTTAGAAGGTTATCCAGTTTTCTACGGTAAAATTAACGTTTGGGTTGACTATGATGGAGAAATGATTCCCTGTATGACCTACTTAATGTATCCGGAAGAAGAATTGGCCTACCCTAGTACCAGTTACGTAGCCATGCTTGAAGAAGGGTACAAGTCACATGGTATTATCACAGACCAAATTGATTGGGCACTGTACCGTATTGACCAGGAAGAAGAAGTTTGGTTGACAAAAGAACCAAAAGATAGTATACTACAATCATCGTGGTACAAACCACATTACTCAAAGGAGCAATAAGTGAAGTTAAGTAAAATTGCAGTAGCAGTAAGTATTGCATTTTTGGTAGGCTGCGCTAACAAGGGTACTATTAAAAATGCTGATCTTAAACCAGAAACTGACAGTATTCGTCCTAAGCCAGTTTCAACTGTGTTTCATCGTCCGCAAGGAACTATGGTAATTACATTTACCAATGATGGTAAGTTCCAAGAGATCATTTCAAAAGGCACTGCACCTATTGCTGGCAACAATGCTTTCTCAATTGAGCAAGCGGCACAGGTTGCTAAACTACGTGCAGAACGTAATATTGCAGAGTTTTTGGGCACAACTATCAACAGTCAGCGTACTGTTAAAGTCCTGTCAACTGCGGTTCAAAAGAGCCTAGAAAATACCACTAACGGTATGGCAGAAGAAACACAAGTTGATGACAAAGACTTTGATGCCAACGGTGATCCAGTAATTACTAAACCGTATCGTGCTGATGCACCCGTTAACGATATGAATCCAAATACTGCCAGTGAAAAGGTAGCACAATTAGTCAAGGAATCCATCGTTACTAACAGCACAGCACTCCTACGTGGTGTTGTTATCACAGACGAAAAAATTGACCAAGCAGGTCGTACTATTGTAGTTGAAGTGCGTACTGGTCCAAAGACCATTGACGCGGCCAACGAACTACGTAAGGCCATGGGGAGTCACTAATGCGTAACTTCTTAATAGGAGTTGTAGTTGGTATTGTAATTGCATCTGTAGGACTTAGCGGTATTGCCCGTATGTTAGACAAGGGTGTAGACACAGTTAAGTCACACAGCCAAGAACTAGCACAGTAATATGCGTATATTATTACTAGGGCTAGTTCTCTGGTCTACAGCAGTTCTAGCAGGCACACGTGTTGAAGTTGAGGGGCACGGTGCCACAGTTGAAGCGGCCAAACTCAACGGATTTCGTACAGCCATTGAGTTTGCTGTAGGACAAGTCATAGTAGGCGACACTGAAGTAAATGGTGATCGTATTACCAAAGACTTTGTAGGCAGTTATTCAGCAGGCTATGTTGAAGACTACGAAATACTACAAACACATCACGTAGGTGGTGAAGTAGTTCTAAGCATGATGGTCAAAGTTGCTGACAGTAAAATAGCACAACGCATGCTGACCAGTGGTGATCATAGGACTGTAATCCAAGGCCAAAAACTACAGGACAGACTCAATAGTATGTTAGATCAGCGTAGTCGAGGTGATCGCTTATTAACTGAAGTATTGGGCAGTTATCCTCGTAATGCTTATATTTTAGTAACAGGTGAGCCAAAACTTACTGTTGGGCTACGTAGGCAAGTGTATATAGACATTCCATACGAAGTTCGCTGGAGTAGACTTTGGCTAGAAGCACTAGCAGAAACATTGGATCTAGTGTCTTTGGAATCTAGACGTTGCAGTAACTTTCCGTCAAAAGAACTTGAGAATTTTAGTTTATCATTGAGTGTGGTTAAGTTTTTACAGGAAAAAGCCTGCGGGTATGAGTCAGACATAACTGTAATGTATAAACCTGCAGATTCTTGGATGCTGAAAAAATACAATTACTATTTCCCTGATTTGGCTACATTAGATCTAGTGAACAATGAAATACGCAGTCCTATGGGTAGACAACATGTAGGATTGGTAGTAGACTTAAAAGATGCTGGCGGAGATTACATAGCCTCCAGATGCTTTCATATCTACACAGAACCTTTAATTGAGTATACACGATCTCGTAGAGAAGTAGACAGCATACACGGACGTAATCTCAGACCTAGAATACAAGGACATATTAGTGTAGCAGGTACTCTGCGCATAGAAGGACTCACCTCAGATGAACTAGGTCGACTTTCTAGAGGTGACACACATATTGAAAAATCATGCTCATAGGAGAAAATTATGGCAACTAAGAAACAGAAAGAGCAGTTAATGGAAACACTAAAGTTTACACCACGTGACTATAAAATTGAAATTGGTCGTTACGGCGGTGAAGTTTACTTTGGTAGTGTTGACCGTAAAATTTATGACTTTTTTAAAGAACATAAAATTGATATTGCTGAATATGCCAGTGACTGGGATGATGAAAAGTGGGAATTCGTCCCACCAGAGATGCGTCCATTTGAACCGGGCGCACCATATGACTGCGACAACCTAGCACACCAAAGCGGAGCAGATTTTGACAGCGGTAATACCATTTATGTTTATGATGAAAACGGTGACGAAGTTTGGTCATGCGAACTCAGCATTGATGCACTGGAAGCCGCGGGTGTTACAGTTGAATGCTCAGAAGAAGTTTATATTAGCGAAGAGCCAGAAGGCACTGTGGTATTCTACGGAGCACAAGGCGAAAAAGGTTGTTTGTTTGGCAATGACTTCCATTTAACTGCTCCGTTTGATCCTAGTAATCTAACTATAACTTTTGGTGACTTTGATGGTTGGGAAATGGTCACAGGTGTCTTGTACAACGGTGAAGACATTGACAACTACAACATGGACACCACCGGTAAGTGGGGCGATGCTAAATGGATCATTGTGGGTGATGAAGAAGTCTACGAAGGTGAGTCACGTGAAGACAGTGATGACAGTGAGGACGACGAATAATGGCTGTAGCATATCCAGGATA
>JACCDG011994268.1_pt1 | contig 18648 bp, 17 predicted proteins | sample 7442471 | NCBI WGS metagenome assembly JACCDG01 (sample SAMN15323444, study PRJNA562643) | freshwater metagenome | isolation source: river surface water | place: USA:Blue River Watershed | collected 2017-08-17 | reverse complement strand
TTAGATTTTTCCAGCCAAGTTCAAAGCAATAACGAAAGCGTAGATCACCAATGACTCGATCAAAGCAAGACCGATAATCATAGGAACGAAAATTTTAGGTTGAGATGCTGGATTGCGAGCAATACCTTCTAAAGCAGAAGCAGCAGTGCGAGCTTGTCCGATAGCGCCACCAACTGCAGCCAAACCGATAGCCAAACCAGCAGCAACAGCCAATACACCTTTATCACTCATGCCACCAGCAGCAGCAACAGTGTGAGCTGCTTCTTGAGCAAATGCAGAGTTCGCAGCCAAAACGGTTGCAACAGTAGCCAAAACTTGTTTGTTGATATTTTTCATTGATCTATTCTCCTTCTTAACAGGTCGTTTTTTGTCTTTATTTAAAATCTGTTTTTTGTATTAGTGATCGTGAGCCGTTGCCATAGCCACATAAACCATGGATAACAAAGTAAACACAAACGCTTGAACAAAACAGACGAATATACCTAGCACATAGAACGGAATTGGCAAGCCGATAGGCACCAAGTCCAAGAAAATCCCCACAACGGTGTGATCACCCATCATAACGTTTGCAAGACGCAATCCCAAACTGAATGGACGCACAAAGTGAGAAATCAATTCAATGGGCAACATAATGGGAGCAATCCAAATCAATGGCCCAAGAAAGTGCTTCAAATAGGCAAGCCCGTTTTCTTTCACACCCAAAAAGTTGTAAGTCAGAAACATGAACGCACCCATAGCGAAGGTGGTATTGATGTTCTCTGTCGCAGGCACCATTCCTGGCAAAATACCCACAAGGTTGTTCACAAGAACGAAAAGAAAGACAGAAGCAAACATCGGGATGAACTTCCGGCCATGTTCTCCGATGACCATATCGCAAAGACCTTGAATAAACTCTGTAACAACTTCAAAAATTCCCTTCAAAGAAAACTTTGAAGCAGGAATCACGGCCTGTTCACCTGTCCCAAGAGCCGCTCGAGCAGCAAGACTTGTAACAACCAAACCACCGGTCACAATGGCAGCTGTTGCAACATGAGAGTATTCATGACCAACACCAGGAATTAAAGACGTAAATGTAAAAGACATATTCCCTCTGTTTTTCGTGCATTCAAGCAACTTTTTATAGAGTCATTTATGCGTTCTAAGGCCATACAATGTCACGGAAAAAATCAATCCAGAGACTCCTGCTACAAAAACAAGCATGTTCGTCTCTGGCTGCCGGACCAAATAATAAATGATGGCACCAAAAATTGCGTACTTAAATACAATGATTATGACAGACAGGGCAATAAATTTTTTTTTGAAAATCCACCAAGCAACAAGTCCGTGACTCAAAAAATTTGCTAATCCAAAAAGCGCACCTTGCACAAAAGACCAAAAGTGCTGCTTTGCGAAAAAGTAAACTCCTAAGGACAATACCAGACTGACCCACAAGTGGGTCTTTATCATTCCGAAGAAGAGTCTTCGTTGTTCATTTTCTTGATCAGAAATATTAAGCGGGTCAACCATGAGAACAGACTTAAAACAATCAGACCTGCTGTTGCAAGCCCTTTCCATTGATAGTGCTTATCCAATAGGTCCCCTAAATATGCAGCTCCTAAAATAAGACCAAGAAGCTCTGCCGACATGCCTAAAAAAAGAATTCCTTTGTTGGGTTTCATTATTTTCTAAGCCCCCTGGCTCCAGGTTGATTTTTTTGTCTCTCTTGCAACCTCTTGATACGAAGTTGAATGTACTCAGGAAAGGCATGCTTCGACTTGATTGATTCCAAAATTTTGATGGCACTGCCATAATCTTTCAGCTCTTCGTAGCAAACTGCTAAACTCAATCCAATATTATCTTGATGGGCTTTTTCAGGATATAAAGAAACAATTTCTCTAAATTGAATGGCGGCACTGTTTAAATCTTTTCGAGCTAAAAAGATATTTCCTAATAGGATCAGCAAATCCAATTTTTGCTCGGATGAAATATTGTTTTTTAATAACTCGCGAACTTCGCTTTCTGATTGAAAAAAATTATTCAAATAAAAATAAGCCCTAGCAAGCTTGATTCGGTACTCGATTTTTTTTGAGGGATCGAGTTGCATTCCCAACAAGCGGTTAATTTCCAAAATAGATAAAGTGTAGTCCGTTAAGTGATCAAAATAGATCGATGCTATTTTTTCCTGTGATTCAAGTCTTTCTTTTTGATCTTCGGAAAACAAAATCAAACTTTTATAAAACTTGGCGGCTTGTTGATAATTTTTTGTTTCGAAATAAGATAGTTTAGCGGCTTCACGTGTTGATTGAAGACCGATCTTATTTTTAGGATCCCTTGCTATCAGCTGTTCATAAATAACAAGGGCTTCGGTGTATTCTTTGCTTGCTTGTTTTTCTGTGGCTTTCTGAAAGGAAAGCTCTTCTGAAGAAGAGCATCCTGACAAAATAAAAAAACTAGTGAGCAGCCAAATGAGGATCTGCCGGTGTCTCTGTGTTTTCATCATCATTGATCAAAGCCAATCCTGTTACTTTTTCTTCTCTCTCATCCAAATTGATCAAACGCACACCCTGTGTGTTTCGGCCAATCACTCGGACTTCGCTCATCTTCATGCGGATCACTTGCCCCTGGTCTGTCGAAAGAATCAATTCATGTCGATCATTCACCATTTTTGTGCCCACAACATTTCCAACTTTGTCTGTTGTTTTTGCAGTGATGATTCCAACTCCGCCGCGGCCTTGTCGTCGGTATTCCTCAACATCAGAACGTTTTCCGTAACCTTTTTCCATAACAATCAAAATACTGTCTTTGGTATCACGAGAAATAACTTCCATGCTGACGATTTCATCTTGTGCACCTAGGGTCATAGCTCTTACTCCGCGGGCCACGCGCCCCATGGATCTTACATCGGACTCGTCAAAACGGATCGACATCCCTTCACGAGTGGCAATAAACACATCCGACTGGCCATCGCTAATTTTTGCATCGATCATACAATCATCAAGATCTGTTGTTAAGGCAATAAGGCCTGCACTTCTTTCATTCGAAAATGCCTGAAGTTCTGTCTTCTTGATCACGCCTTTTTTCGTCAGCATGATAATGTATTTATCGTCGGCATATTCTTGAATTGGAAGTATCGCCGCAACTTTTTCACCTTGAGTTAACTGAATCACATTGGCGATCGCTTTTCCTTTGGACGTGCGATTGCCTAATGGCAATTTGTAAACACGAACCCAATATAGTTTTCCCTTATCTGTAAAGACAAGAAGGGTGGTTTTTGTTGTCGCAAAGAAAATGTTTGTCACATAGTCCTCTTCACGAGTCTCCATGCCACGAATGCCCTTACCACCACGTTTTTGAGTGCGATATTCATCCACAGATAAACGCTTGATGTAGCCTGTGTTTGTGACAGTCACAACCATCGGTTCATCTGCAATCAGATCTTCATCTTCTAAATCACCAGCATCGCCCTCAAGGCGCGTTCGACGAGGATTGGAGTATTTCTTTTTAATTTCCTCAAGCTCTGCCACGATGATTTTCAAAATTTCTTTCACGTCGGCAAGAACCATCTTGAGCCAACTGATTTCTTTTTGAAGTTCAGCCAATTCATTTAAAATCTTTTCGCGTTCAAGACCTGTCAATCTTTGTAAACGCATTTCAAGAATGGCCTGCGCTTGTTTTTCTGAAAAGGCAAAGTTTTTGACAAGAGCTTCTTTCGCCGCTGAACTTTCTTTGCAAGACTTGATTGTTTGAATGACCGCATCGATTTGATCCAAGGCTTTTTGCAATCCCTCCAGGATATGCGCACGCTCTTGAGCCTTACGAAGATCAAACAAGCATCTTTTCGTCACAACATCACGGCGATGATCGATGAAGGCTTGCAACATGCCCTTAAGGTCATAGGTGATCGGCTGATTTTTTGCATCCAAGGCCAGCATGATAATTCCATAACTGACTTGCATTTGTGTAAATTTATATAGGCGATTCAGAATGACATTTGCAGCCTCGCCACGCTTACAAACAATCACGATGCGCATTCCCTCTCGAGAAGATTCATCGCGAATATCACTAATTCCTTCAATGTGTTTATCTCGAACAAGGTCCGCGATGCTTTCAATCAGTTTCGCTTTATTCACTTGGTAAGGAATTTCCGTCACGATAATTTCTTCGTGATCTTTGACTTCCACGACTTCCGTGACGGCTTTCAGCGTGATAATTCCGCGACCTTTTTTGTAGGCACTGTGAATTCCGGCTGTGCCTGCGATCACTCCTGCTGACGGAAAATCAGGTCCAGGAATTTTCTTTAATAAATCATCGATTGTTAGATCAGGATTATGAATTAAGTCCACACAGCCCTCGATAACTTCGCCGAGGTTATGAGGAGGAATATTTGTCGCCATCCCGACCGCGATCCCAGAACTTCCATTCACTAGCAAGTTTGGAAACTTACTTGGAAGAACCAAAGGAATTTCTAAGGAGTCATCATAGTTAGGGCCAAATGGAATTGTTTCTTTATCGATGTCCGCAAGAAGTTCTTCCGCCAAACGAGTCATGCGAATTTCAGTGTAACGCATGGCTGCTGGGCTATCTCCATCGATAGAACCAAAGTTTCCTTGCCCATCTTCTAGAGGGAAACGCAATGAAAAGTCTTGGGCCATACGAACCATGGTATCATAAACAGCGCTGTCACCATGTGGATGGTATTTACCGATGACATCCCCCACAACGCGGGCAGATTTTTTATACGGCTTATCGTGGGTATTTCCCATCTCATGTTGAGCAAACAAAATACGTCGATGCACTGGCTTTAAACCATCGCGCACGTCTGGCAGGGCGCGACCCACAATCACACTCATGGAATACTGCAAATACGCTTCACGCATTTCTTTATTAATATCAACTAAGGCGATTCCCTTTTCTGTACTCATAATCTTTTTCCTTTAGACCTAAACATCCAGGCTACGAACCATCAATGCATTGTCGTGAATAAATTTTCTACGAGGTTCAACAAGTTCCCCCATCAACACGCTAAATGTTTCATCAGCTGCAATGGCATCGTCCACTGTCACTTTCAGTAAAGTACGATTCTCTGGGTTTAAAGTTGTTTCCCATAGCTGCTCTGGATTCATCTCTCCAAGACCCTTGTAACGTTGGATATAACTTCCTTTTTTGGCGTTATCCATCGCTGCAACAAAGAAGTCTTGATAATTATCAAACTCAAGATCCTGATTATTAATTTGAACTTTCAGTGGCAATTTAGAGACAGCACGAATGCTCTTCCAAAGATTTTGAAGTTCAACAAACTCCGGCGCTAAAACTGTCTCTGTTGAAAATTCTGTGACCATTTGTTCTGCATATCGATTTGTTTCCATTCGACACATCATGCGTCCTTGAACGTTCACACAAGAAGTTTCAATGCTTGTAATTCCAAGTTCCGGTTTTGCTTTCAAATAATCAGAAATGTCTGAGAGTAGTTTTTGACTTTCTTCTTCGCTACTCAAAACGGAAGACAGATCAGCAACTTTTGAAATGAGATAATACAAAATATCAGGGTGATATTTTTTTGATGAGTTTTTCAAAACAGTCGCAAATTTTTGAATATTCAAAATCATTTTGCGAACATCTTCTTCCGGTACTGCAGCTTGAGGAAACCTAATATCTCGAACTCCAGCCTGCAAAAGGTGTTCTGTTAAGGCATGATCATCTTTCAAATAAACTTCCAACTGACCTTTTTTCAAACGATACAAAGGCGGTTGAGCAATGTAAATATATCCCTTGTTCAAAACATCGGGCATTTGACGATAAAAAAATGTCAGCAATAAAGTTCGAATATGGGATCCATCAACGTCCGCATCGGTCATGATAATGATTTTGTGATAACGTATTTTTTCTACATTCACATGGTCTTTACCAATCCCTGTTCCAAAAGCTGAAACCATCATTTTGATTTCTTCATTGGATAACATTTTATCAAACCGAGCTTTCTCAACATTCAAAATTTTACCCTTCAAAGGTAAAACCGCCTGAGTGCGACGATCTCGCGCTTGCTTTGCAGAACCACCCGCAGAATCTCCCTCAACCAAATAAAGTTCACACAAAGAGGGGTCTTTTTCTTGGCAATCCGCCATTTTTCCTGGCAAGGATCCGCCATCTAAGGCTGTCTTACGGCGTGTGAGCTCACGAGCTTTTCTAGCTGCATCTCGAGCACGAGCTGCCTCCACGCATTTTCCAATGATCGTCTTTGAGGCCGCCGGATTGCGATCCATCCAGTCTGCAAGTTTTTCATTCACAAGAGATTCAACAATACCCTTCACTTCTGTGTTGCCGAGTTTTGTTTTTGTTTGTCCCTCGAACTGTGGTTCGCGCACTTTCACGCTGACAACGGCAGCAAGACCTTCGCGGATATCTTCACCCTCTAGGTTTGTTTTTAAGTCTTTCAGTAAATTTTTCTGAGCAGCATAGGCATTTGTAGTTCGAGTCAGCGCTCCGCGGAATCCAATCAAATGGCTTCCACCCTCGATGGTATTGATGTTGTTGCAGTAGCTGAAGATAGATTCTGAATAGGAGTCATTCCACTGCATTGCAATTTCCACATCAACATTTTCTTTTTCACCTTTGAAGTACACAACTTCATTGTGCAAAGATTTTTTCGATTGGTTCATGTAGGAGACAAATTCTGCTAAACCTTGTGTGTACTGAAATTCAGATTTCTTTCCAGTTCTGTCGTCTTTCAGGCTGATGTAAAGACCTGCATTCAAAAATGCAAGTTCACGAAAGCGGTTGGCTAAAGTTGAAAAGTCGTAAGAGATACTTTCGTCTTTAAAAATTTCACGATCTGGTTTGAAAGTTGTTTTGGTTCCCGTGCGATCAGCAGTTCCGATGTTTTCAAGAGAACCCTGAGGAGCCCCTTTTTCATATTTCTGCAACCATGTGATCCCATCACGCTTCACTTCTACCTGACAGCGTGCAGAGAGAGCATTCACAACAGAAGCACCCACACCATGAAGACCACCTGAAACTTTGTAAGTGCCTCCATCAAACTTTCCACCAGCATGAAGAACCGTCATCACGACTTCCAAAGCTGATTTCCCATTTTTATGAGTATCAACAGGAATTCCACGACCATCGTCTTCGACGGTCATGGATTCGTCAGCATTGATTGTCACATGGATGTGTTTACAAAAACCCGCAAGGGCTTCATCCACTGAGTTATCCACAATTTCATAAACAAGATGATGATAACCACGAACTCCCGTATCCCCAATGTACATACCAGGACGTTTGCGAACAGCTTCTAAGCCTTCCAAAACTTGAATGGAATCTGCACCATATTTTTTTTGAGGCTCTTGCTCGATAATTGGATTTTGTTCAGACACCCTAACCTCTTTCTTCGTATTCTTCGTTCACTTTGCCGTTGCAGACGTGCATGATTTTCATCGGAGCCTTTGTCCACGGTTTGGAAAAATTTAAATCCGTGGTGGTCATAAAAATCTGCGAATCTACTTCGTTTAAAAACGCCAAAAGTGCTTCTCGTTTGTTGGGATCAAGTTCTGATAAAACATCATCCAGTAGCAAAAGAGGAGCCTCTTGGTAAGCCCTCCTATGATACACAATTTGAGCCATTTTGAAAGATAATATCAACGCTCTTTGCTGCCCCTGCGAAGAAAAAAATCGAGAATCATTTCCATCATATAAAAACTTGACATCGTGCTTATGTGGCCCCACCAAACTGCTACCTCGAGCGAGTTCTGCGGAATGTAATTCTTTTGCTCGTTTTTCTAGCAAAAAACGGATTTCTTGATGTGTCATGTCGTTCACCACTTGATCAGAAATGAAATACTCGATGCGAACATCTTTTTCAATTTTTGAAATTGCATTCATGGATTTTCGAAAATCTTCTCGAATAGTTTCGATCGCTTTCAGGCGAGCTGTGGTTAATTCTGTGGATATTTCCATGAAGCTTGGGTGCAAACTGTGCAAAATATCCAACAGCTGTTTGGACGAAGCTTTGTTTTCCACAAAATCCTTTAAAACTTTGTTACGAGTTTTGAGTGTTTTTGAAAATTGCTCCAAAATTTTGCGATGGTTGGCATCTAGGGTGATTAAAAGCTCATCCAAGAGGTCTCGCCGCTGTTCCGAGGAGTCTTTGATGACAGAAAGGCTCTCAGGGCTAAATAAAATTGTGGAAAACCCTGGGGCTAACTTGGAAAAACTCATGGGTTTTTCGTTCACCTGAAGTTTTTTTCGATGAGCCGAAATTTGAAGGTCAAAAAAATATTTCAATTTTCGTTGATGGAGAATGGATCGAACACTGGCTTGGTTGAAATCTCTGTGGATAAAGTTGTTGGTCACAGAAGGACGAAATGATTTATCATGAAAAAGCAAATGCAAGGATTCCAGAATATTGCTTTTACCTTGACCATTATCGCCAAGAAATAAATTTACTCCCGGAGAAAAAGTTAGCGTTTCGTTTTTTAAATTACGAAACGCCACCAAGGACAATTTTTCGACAAACATTCTTTTTAGATTCTCATCGGCATAACAACGCAAGTGTATTCAGCATCGTTATGCGGCTTCATAAGACCAGGAGATACTTGATCATTCAATTCAAAATCAACATCGTCATCACTCATGGAAGACAGAACATCTGTGATGTACCGAGCATTAAAACCAACTTTTAAATCGCCGCCCTGATAATCAATTTCAAGTTCCTCTTTTGCGTCACCAAGCTCTGGATTGTTCGAGGAAATTTCCATTCGACCCGCAGAAAAATTAATCGTGACAGCTTTGGATTTATGATTCGACAACAGACTTACTCGTTTCAGCGAAGTCAAAAAAGCTTCTCGGTTAATTTGAATTCTTTGTTTTAATTTTTGTGGAATAAACTGTTGATAATTCGGATACTTTCCTTCGATCAAACGAATCATCAAAGTTGTCCATCCATGACGAACGATCAACTGAGCTCCCTCGACGGCAACTTCAAACAATCCATCCATTGCATCCAGCAATTTACGAATTTCAAGAAGACCTTTACGAGGAATTATCACTCCTTGACCTGGTGTCATGGAAGCCATCTGTGCTGTGGATTTATTCACTAAAGACATTCGATGTCCATCCGTAGCAACCATGATAAAGCGACCAAGATCGCCTTCCGTTTTGTGTTCAAAATACACGCCGTTCAAATGATATCTGGATTCATCTGTGGAAACACTGAATATTGTTTTATCAATCATGTCCTTCAGAACATGACCTTCAATTTGAGCAAAGCTTGCATTCGTATGAGTTGGGAAGATGGGATACTCTTCCGCATTGATTCCAACAATTTTTGAAAGATATTTGCCTTGTTTTATTTCTAACCAATTGTTTTCTTTTTTCACCAACTGAATGGGAGCATCGCTCAGCTCTTTGCTAATCTCAAAAAGACTTTTTGCACTGACTGCGACACTGCCACTTTGATGAACTTGCGCCTTCACTTGATCCGTCAAACTGACTTCAAGATCTGTTGCAAAAACACGAAGGAAGCCATCCTTTGCTTCGAGAAGTACATTCACAAGCACAGGCATAGAATTTCTTTTTTCAACAATATTGATTGTTCGTCCAATCAAATTGAGAAGGTCCTTTTTTTCAATCTCTATTCTCATCTTTTATGCTCCCTGTATTATCTATAACTCTTATATATAAATAACTAGTAGTAGTAGTAGGGGTGTGGAAAACCCTATCAAACGACTTAAGTCCTTGTAAATATTTAAAAAACAATGTGGATAATGCGTTAGAAAACTCCAGGGATAAATCCCTCAAAAATGTGGACAACTCAATCCACATTTCATTCCACAGGGTTTTCAACATAGTTATCCACAATCCAAATTCACACCCCTGTGATATTGTGGATTCTGGTAGTTAACTCCTCGAGATCATTCTTAAAATCTAAATCTTTCGATTGTAGATATTCGACTCTTTCTAAGGCATTCAGTACGGTTGTGTGATCTTTTCCCCCAAAAGCCTTACCGATATCCACAAGAGATTTATCTAAATGTCGCTTGATAAGGTACATCGAGATTTGTCGTGGAACGACAATTTGTTTTGCGCGAGTTGTTGATTTCATGTCCGCAATTTTCACCTTAAAATGGTCAGCAACAATTTTTTGAATATCATCGACAGAAATTGTTGTTTGAGTTTCATGTCCAGAAAGAACTCTTCGAACCAAAGGTAAATCAATATGAAGACCTTGCAGTTCAGAAAACATTTTTACTTTTTTTAAGTTCCCCTCTAATTCACGAATCGATCTTTTTGAAATGCGAGCGATATATTGAACAACATCTTCATGAATTCGAACTTGAAGTTTTTCTGCTTTATAGCGAAGGATGGCCACTCGTGTTTCAAAGTCGGGCATGGAAATATCTGCAATAAGGCCCCACTCCAGTCGCGAACGGCTTCGATCTTCAAGTCCTAAAATATCTTTCGGCATACGGTCGCTTGCGACCACCACTTGTTTTTTTCGATCTAAGAAAGTGTTAATGGTATGAAAAAATTCTTCCTGAACAGCTTCTCCGCGTCCAATATACTGAACATCATCCACCATCAAAATATCGGACTGCTCTCGATATTTCTGACGAAATTTATCCATCTCTTGACGACGAATGGCGCTGACACACTCATTTAAAAAGCGTTCGGCTGAAATATAGTTAATTCTTAAATGTGGAAAACTTTGTCGGATTTGATTTCCCACAGCATTGAGCAAATGGGTTTTCCCCATTCCCACGGGACCGCAGATAAATAAAGGGTTGTAGCCATCCGCCCCAGGGTTTTGCGCCACATTAAAAGAGGCTGCATGAGCAAATTCTGTGTTGCGTCCAACAACAAATGTGGAAAAAGTATAATCGGGATTCAACACATCTTTATGCACACCTGTGGATTGTGGATAACTCTGTTGGTTTTGTGGGGATACAGAGGTTTGCATTTTTTGAGAATTTTGAACAAGTTCATGGTTTTGCAATCTATTATCCACAGTGTGGATAACTTTAGAACCCCTGCCTGGTGATTCATCAAACTCGGTTTGTGGAACCATTTCTAGCTGGGCCTGTGACTTTTTTCCCGTGACGACCAGCTCCACTTCAAAAGAAGTCGGATATGCTGCAGCAATTTCTGCATAGATTTTCTCAAGTAAATTTTCCACAACAAAGTATTTGTGCAAATGGCTTGGAACTCCAAGCTGCAATCTTGGTAATTGAGGCGTCCCTGTCACATCGACAAACTCCACGGGATCAAGCCATGTCTCTAGAAGCTTATTATTTTGATTACGTCCTTTCATGACGGACTTAATTTGATTCCAGAATGCGGCGTTTATAATCATGTCAGCTCCAAACAGCGGTAGATTCGGCAATTCTATTGATAGGCATCTTTGCCCAAAAAAAGAACACTATAACTTCAAGGAATCTGGTTTAACAGCCGTAAAAAGTGTTTTCAACTATTGACCTACTTGCTGCGTTGTGATTTTATCCATGGACTCAAAAAACAAAAAATCCTTATCAGTCGTAAACAAGACGGGTATTTTTAACGGGAGTTAAGCAAATGAAAAGAACATTCCAACCTAGCCGCAAAAGAAGAAAAACATCTCACGGTTTCCGCGCTCGCATGGCGACTAAAAATGGGCAAAAAGTACTAAGTGCTCGTCGCGCAAAAGGCCGCAAGCGCCTTGTTGTTGAAATCGGTGGCAAATAGTATCCAATCTCTTCGAAAAAAAGCCGACTTTTTCCATTTAAAATCAGATGGAAAGCGACTACGGCCTCACCCTCGCATTCAAATTCAGTATCTTGTTCGAAATGAAAAAGATGCTGAATTGGATTTGGGGTTTCGTTTGGGCATTTCTGTCAGCAAAAAAGTGGCAAATGCTGTAGGACGGAACCGCCTGAAGCGCTGGGTGCGCGAAAGCTTAAGGCTCAAAATCAAAGATGGCTTTTTTGTAAGTGCGGACGTGCATGTCATTATATTTCCCAAAAACCCTAAAATTCCATCTGATGAATTGTGCTTTGGGACCTTCCAGCTCATTGCGGATTCGTTGTTTAAAAAGCTTCAAGCAAGCCGTTAGCGCTTGTTTGATCCTTATAGTAGGAATCTACCGCACCATTGGAACTTCCTTTTTAGGAGGACAGTGCCGGTTTGAACCCAGCTGTTCGGATTATGCCCGACAATGTCTTCATCTACATGGCCCTTGGGCAGCCATCAAACTTATTACTTATCGACTATCAAGGTGCCGACCCGGTGGTGGCTGCGGATATGACCCAGTTCCACGACATCCGTCAGGAGAAATAAAATGAATCAAAAGCAACAACAGGGCAGTTTTTTCGACAGCAAGACAATTTTGGCCATTATATTGGTTGGATTAGTTTTCTTCGGATGGCAGTCCTATATATCAAAAAAATATCCACAACAAACAGCAGAACAAGTTGCAACGGAAACGACGACCTCCAGAACGGCTACTTCTGATTCTGCCGCGGCAGCGGCCATGAGTTCTGATTCTGTGACCTCTGCAGTCTCTTCTCAATCCACTCAGAAATCAGCGCCGTTGGCTGCACCAGCTGCAGAAGAAAAGTGGACTTCCATTGAAACAGAGCAATTTCGCGCACGGGTTTCTTCTCACGGAATGTCTCTTTCTGATGTTCAGTTGAAAGCCTATACCGATCGAGAAAAAAAACATATTCAATTGCTTCAGCCGACAGGTGCTTTCTTGAAGCTTTCTTTGTTGGGAAGCGGGCAGGCTTTGAATTTTCAACAAATTTCTTTCCAAGAAAATAAACTTATTGGAATAGCAAAGTTGGGTGATTTAGAGGTTCAAGAAGAAGTTTTATTCGATTCCATTGGGCGCAGTTTTCAATCTAAAATTCGAATTCGCGGGATGAGTGCTGACCAAAAAGGATTGATGTTGTCTGTCTCTGATGGGAGAATTGCATCTTCTGGAGGATCTTTTTTAGCTCCAGCTGGTGAAATGCAGTCATTTGCAATAACTACGACTGGCAAGACAGAGCACTTACATATCCAAACGGGAAAAGAGCTTGCAGGTTCTTATCCAGCAGCTTCATTATTGGGACTTGGAACTCACTATTTTGCAGCTGCTGTTGTGGATAAATCAGCTGTTGTACCAACGGCAAAAGTAGACATTAAGTCGGAAGATACTTCGGTTCATGCTCAACTTCTTTATGTTCCTGCAGATCCTCGACAAGAGTGGGAAATTTCACTGACAGGTTATATGGGACCAAAATCTGTTTCCTTTTTGGAAAAGACAGACTCTCAGCTTGTGAACCTTGTTGATTATGGTTTTTTCAGCAGCATCGCAAAAATTCTTTTAGTTGTTTTGAATTGGTTTTATTCCTTTGTTAAAAACTGGGGTGTGGCGATCATTCTTTTGACCTTGCTTGCTCGTGCGATTGTTTTGCCCTTCAATATCATGTCCTTTAAGTCCATGAAGAAGATGCAAAAAATCCAACCTATGATTCAAGCTCTTCGTGAAAGATACAAAGAAGATCCAACGACATTGAACCGTGAAATGATGGTTTTGATGAAGGAACACAAAGTCAATCCAGTTGGAGGATGTCTTCCTACTTTACTTCAGCTTCCTATTTTCTTGGCCTTGTTTCAGGTTTTGAATAACAGTATTGAACTTTATCAAGCTCCGTTCATGCTTTGGATTCATGATTTGAGCGTTCGTGATCCACTTTTTATTTTCCCTGTTTTGATGGGGATCACTATGTATTTCCAACAGAAGTTAACTCCAACAACAATGGATCCCGCGCAGGCAAAAGTGATGCAGTTTATGCCGATTCTTTTCAGCGTGATGACAGTCAGTTTGCCAAGTGGGTTAACATTATATATTTTTGTAAGTACGCTTTTTGGTGTAGTTCAGCAGGCGCTCTTTTTAAGAGAGAAACAAACAAGTATTGAAGTGAAAGCTGTAAGATCCTAGGAGGTTTTATGTCAGGTTTTTTTAGTCGTCTATTCGGTGGAAAAAAGAAGGAAGAGGGCAGCGAAGTTGCTCAGCTCGTTCGTCAAACTTTAGATGGTTTGATTGAGAAAGCAGGCTTTGACCTTTCTTACGAACTTACTGAAGGTAAAGATGACCAAGGTGATTCACAAATCACCATGGATTTTAATGGTGCTGATGAGGAAATTCTTCGTGATCGCGAAGGTCAAATGATGGAAGCGATTCAGCTGTTCGTGAAACGCGTCGTTCAACATCATTTCCCCGAAGATCGCACAAACTTTGTGGTCGATTCAAATGGATACTTGGAAGAATCCAGCCAAGCATTGATCGAGCTTGCAGAAAAGTTGAAAGGTATTGCTTTGGAAAAAGGAAAATCTGTTTATTTCCGCGCATTGCCACCCAAGGATCGAAAAGTCATTCATCAATATCTAGCGAATGATGAAAGAGTTAAAAGTCGCTCTATTGGCGATGGACTGTATAAAAAAATTAAAATTTATCCCACAAAAGGGAAGAACGGTTCGTCGAATCACAACGATGTAGATTCCAACGAAACGGCATGATCCAAAAAATACTTAAAGAGCATGATACTATTTTTGCACTTTCAACCCCGCCAGGACATGGTGGGGTTTCTGTTTTGAGGGTCAGTGGTTCTTCCGCAGCTACCATCACTCGAAAAGTTGCTCGTTTTCTTCCAGAATCTGCAGAATCCCATCGTTTATATTTTGGCACGCTACGAAGCGTAGACTCTCAAGCAGAGATGGATGAGGTTTTAGTTGCTTATTTTGCCCATGGAAAGTCCTATACAGGAGAAGAAACCTGCGAAATTTCATGTCATGGTTCTCCTCAGGTTGTAGAGCTCATTTCCAAGGAGTTGGTGAAAGCCGGCGCTCGACCAGCAGGGCGTGGAGAGTTTACTTATCGAGCCTTTATGAATGGTAAATTGGATTTAATTCAAGCGGAAAGTGTTTTGACCTTGATTGAAAGTCAAAGCCAAGAAGAAGCCAAGCAGTCTTTGAGACAACTCAAGGGACATCTTTCTGAGGAATTAATTCGTATCGAAGACACCATCATTTGGAGTCTGGCCCACTTGGAAGCTAGCATTGATTTTTCAACGGAAGATATTGAAGTTGTCGATCATGCGGAACTTCGACATCGCCTTTCCTTAAGTCTACAAAGTGTGAATCGAATGTTGGAATCCTACAAAGAAGGTCGCATTTTAAGAGATGGTTTTTATGTCGTACTTTGTGGGTTACCTAATGCTGGGAAGAGCAGCCTGATGAATCTGCTTTGTGAAGAAGAGCGAGCTATTGTCACCGAAATTCCAGGTACCACTCGTGATGTGGTTGAGTCCCGCGTGATGGTGGATGGGGTTCGAGTTCTTTTGATGGATACTGCAGGTCTTCGTGAGACTGAGGATATTGTTGAAAAAATTGGTGTTCAAAAGAGCCGACAAAGTATTCAAGAAGCTGATCTTATCTTGTATGTCTTGGCTGCCGATCAGGCTGTTTTAGGCCTTGAAAAAGCTATGGATCCTGCAGATTTTGAAAAATTTCAAATGGAGCCACGCTGCCAATTCGTCCTGAATAAGAAAGACCTTGTTTCCACTGAAATTATTTCAAATCAACTTCCCGCAAGCATAAAACCAGCTGCAATTGTCAGTAGCTTTGATTATAAAAGCCGTGATGTTTTGATTCAGGTGATTCGTCAGGCCATGGGTCAAAAAAAATGGGCTGATCAGAGTGTGATTCTTCAGGCCCGGCATTTTGAGTCCTTAGGTTTGGTCCAGCAAGCATTGGAAAAAGTTTTGCAGCTGGAGCAAATCAATATGGGGGCTGAAATTTTAAGCCTGGAACTGAAGCACGCCTTGGTTGCGGTTCAAGAGATCCTTGGAAAGCGTTATGATGATCAGATCATCGACCGCATTTTTAAAGAATTTTGCTTGGGGAAATAGTATGTCAAAGACAATAGATTTTGATGTCATTGTGGTGGGAGCTGGTCATGCAGGTGTAGAAGCCTGTTTATCCACCGCCCGTCGTGGTCTAAAAACCCTGATGATTACAACCAATTTGCAGCGTATTTCCTATATGAGCTGCAACCCAAGCATCGGTGGTCTTGCCAAAGGACACATGGTTCGTGAGATTGATATTTTGGGTGGGCAAATGGGTTTGGCTGCGGATGCGACATGTATCCAGTTCAAGCGTTTGAACTCCAGAAAAGGGCCGGCTGTTCGTGGCACTCGCGTTCAGAGTGATAAACATCAATACAATGCCTATATGACCGCGGTTTTGAAACAACAGCCAAATTTGCATCTTCTTGAAGGCGAAGCCAAATCCCTCATTCTTGAAAACCATCAATGTTATGGCGTCCAACTTGAAGATGGAAGCGAAATACGATCGAAGGCCACGATCATTACCACGGGCACATTTATGAATGGAGTTATGCACGTCGGGCTTGAGCAAACTCCAGGCGGCCGTGTCGGCGATAAGGCCACGCAGGGAATTTCAGATCAGCTTGCAGCCTATGGATTTCAAGTTCATCGCCTGAAAACAGGAACTCCTGCTCGACTGATCAAAGAAAGTATCGATTGGTCTCAAACAATCCCTCAATATGGCGATGAAAAAATATTTCCATTTAGTTTGCGATCTGGTCCCCAATTGCCTTTGCCACAGGTTGCCTGCTTTCTTTCTCGAACAACAGCAGAAACCCATGAGATCATTCGTAAGAATTTAGATAAAAGCCCCATGTATTGTGGAATGATTGAAGGAGTTGGGCCCCGCTATTGCCCAAGTATCGAAGATAAAGTTGTTCGTTTTTCACAACGTGACAGCCATCAAACTTTTCTTGAGCCAGAAGGTTTGGATACAAATCTTATTTACCTTCAAGGGATTAGTACATCTTTGCCTGTGGATGTTCAGGACCAGTTTTTAAAAACAATTCCAGGTTTGGAAAATGTGAAGGTCGCAAGATACGGATATGCTGTTGAATACGATTTCATTGAACCAACTCAGATTTGGCATCGCCTAGAAACCCGTCCTTTAGAAAACTTATTTTTAGCTGGGCAAATTAATGGAACTTCAGGATATGAAGAGGCTGCAGCACAGGGTTTTCTTGCTGGTATCAATGCTGGCAATAAAATTTTGGGCCAGGAAGAATTCGTTCTTGGCCGTGACCAAGCCTATATGGGTGTTCTTGTGGATGACCTTGTCACGAAGGGAACGATTGAGCCTTACCGTATGTTTACATCCCGAGCCGAACACAGGCTTGTTTTAAGAGAAGATAATACTCTCGATAGGTTAGAACAGGCATCCCAACAGCTTGGTTTGTTAAGTCAGACCGAATCCTCGCATCTCTCAAGCCTGAAGTCCCGAAGGCAGCAACTGTTAGAAAAGTTACAAACAACCAAAGTTTTTCCAACAGCTTTGACCCAAGAAAAGCTCCAAAAAATAGGAACTCCTGTTTTGCAAAAGTCGATTAGTTTTGAAGAGTTGCTTCGGCGCGGCGAACTGACTAGTTTGGATATGATGGCGCTGGATTTTGACATGGATTTGGATCCTCTTGTCCATGAGCCTGTTGAAATTGAAGTGAAGTATGCAGGGTATATCAAAAAGCAGCACGAGTTTATTCAACAAACAAAACGTTTCGAAGAGCTCCACCTGGATCAAAATTTGGAGTATCGTCTCATTCGAGGATTGAGCAATGAAGAAGTTGAAAAACTGTCTCGGATTCGCCCAAGAACATTAGGGCAGGCGCAGCGAATTAGTGGAGTGAACCCTTCAGCAATTCAAGCAATCATGGTACACTTAAAAGGTCGACAAACTTTGAAGGAGTATCAACCCCATGAACGCACCATCCGTAGCACCGAAGTACCCCTGGAGACTTAAAGAGTGGTTTCCTAGTCTGACGGAAGCCACTCATTCAAAGCTCTATGATTTTTCAAAAGAGCTTTTCAATTATACTCAAACAATCAACCTGATATCGATGAAGACCATTCCTTTTATGGATGCCATCCACTTTGCAGATGCTATTTTAGCAACTCAACATATGTGGAAAGATCGTCAGCCGAAAGAGGTCTATGATCTTGGAAGCGGAAATGGATTTCCAGGAATGGTGCTAGCCATCCTTCACCCGGAAATAAAAGTTCATTTAATTGAGGCCGATCAAAGGAAGAGCGATTTTTTAAAAAACACCGCAGAAAAACTTGGCCTTTCCAATGTGCAGGTTCAAAAGCAAACGGTAGAAAAAATACCTCCCTATTCTATGGAGGTGGTCATTGCTCGTGGATTCGCCTCCATTGGCAAGTCGATTCTGGTGACTCGCAAACTGGTGAAAAAGGGCGGAGTTTTTTATCACCTCAAAGGTGAAGAGTGGGCTCGTGAAATCACGCAAATTCCCATCCAGCTTTGTTCTATTTGGCAACCGAGCCTGGTAGCTGACTATAAGATTCCCATTGGCGAGGTAAAATTTTCCTTAGTTAAAACAGATAAAATTGCTGATTAAACGAAGTGTTCCACGTGGAACACTGGTGATTAATGAGGAGCTTCCGCTGCAGGCGGAGCTTCGCCATGTCCTCCGCCTGCTGGCGCTGCGGGTTTTGCTTTGATGCTAGGATCAGGAACTCCCAAATCCTTGTATCTTTTCTTCAAAGACCACGTTAGGGGAATGGATCTCATCTCCTTCATTTTTTTATATTCTTCAAACTC
>JACCDG010225886.1_pt1 | contig 18651 bp, 13 predicted proteins | sample 7442471 | NCBI WGS metagenome assembly JACCDG01 (sample SAMN15323444, study PRJNA562643) | freshwater metagenome | isolation source: river surface water | place: USA:Blue River Watershed | collected 2017-08-17 | reverse complement strand
GGGAATATTGCGATAGGGGGCGACTTCGTGGAGGTTATGAAGTTTTTCTGTTTTTACCTTTTTGCGAAAGACTTGAATAGAAGGGCGGTGAAAAGGGGTCTTCAGTGTTAGGAGTTGATAGAGGATCACTCCAAGAGAGTAAATATCTGTCTGGCAAGAAGGGGGTGCGTGAAATAACCGTTCAGGGGCCAAATAAGAGAGAGTTCCCGCAATTTTTCCAGGTCTTGTCAGATTCATCTCAGGATTTAAATGAATATTCTTGTCAGGTTTGGGAAGGGTGGGATCTTCTCCCATGATATGCGCTAATCCCCAGTCTAAAATGAGCACTTCACCATATTTTCCTATGATGATGTTATCCAGCTTCAGATCACGGTGGAGGATGTTTTTGGCGTGGCAATAGGCGATCGCTCCACAGACGCTAAAGAAGATCCTAACAAGAGCGGGGATGCTACTGCCAATGGGATGAAGCACTTCCCCTTCTTTTTCTTCGTCGATGCACACACGGACAATTTGCCTAAGTGTTTGCCCTTCCACGTAGGGCATTGTATAAAAAAGGGGACCATCTTCCCCCGCGTGGATGGTATAGATTGGCATGATAGCAGGATGGGTAAGCCTTGCTGCGATTTTCGCTTCCTTTAAAAATCTTCCTTGAATCAGCTTGTTATCCCGCATGTCTTCGCGGATTTTTTTTAGCGCTACAAGTCTACCGCAGAGAGGGTCAACCGCAAGGAAGACCTCTCCCATCCCGCCTTTTCCCAAGGTTCTAAGGATTTGATAAGGTCCTATTTTTGATGGAGGCTCTTTATTTTCTGCCATGCGAATCCTTGATCTGAGAGCCCTCTATAGTTAAAAAGCTTTTTTGTTTTTGCCACCCAGAGTCCCGTTTCAGAGAACTCAGAGTACCTGCGTAGACCCATATAACATAATGAGAAATTTTCCTTAGAACAAAAGCTATCTTCAGCTAAAATTCAGATCTATGAAGAAAAAACAGGTTATTCTAACAGGGGACAGACCGACCGGTAGGCTTCACTTGGGGCACTACGTGGGGTCTCTTGCTAATCGGGTGCGTCTTCAAGAAGAAGCGACGCAGTTTGTGATGATCGCTGATGGCCAAGCCCTCACAGATAATGCAGAAAACCCTGAAAAAGTCAGAAGTCATGTGAGTGAGGTCGCTCTTGACTACCTTTCTGTTGGGATCGATCCAGAAAAGACGACGATTTTCATCCAGTCGCTTATTCCACAGCTTCCTGAGCTGACGATGTATTTCTTAAATCTTGTGACCTGGAACCGTTTAAAACATAACCCCACCGTTAAGCAAGAAATTGTCCAAAAAGGTTTTGAGGATAATATCCCTGCTGGATTCATGATCTATCCTGTGAGCCAGGCGGCGGATATCGCTCTTTTCAAGGGAGAACTTGTCCCTGTCGGAGAGGATCAGCTTCCAATGATTGAGCAGACAAACGAGCTCATTCGCCATTTTCACAGAATCTACAAGACCCAAATTTTTCCAGAAGCGAAAGCTCTGATCCCTAAAATCGCACGGCTTCCAGGCACCGACGGAAAGGCAAAAATGGGAAAATCCTTGGGTAATTGTATCTACCTCTCGGATGCCCCTGACGTCGTCGCTAAAGCTGTGAAAGGGATGTACACCGATCCCAACCATCTGAAAGTCGAAGATCCTGGGACCGTCGAAGGAAACCCGGTTTTTAGTTATTTGGATGCGTTTGACCTCGACCAGGCGGGCCTTGCAGAGATGAAAGCTCACTACCGTAGAGGGGGTTTGGGGGATTCTCTGACGAAAAAAAGGCTTCTAGACTGCCTCCAAGCCTTCCTCGATCCGATCCGTCAAAAACGCGCAGAATTTGCCAAGGATCCTCAGTTTGTTTGGCAGATGCTGAAAGAGGGGACAGAGCGCGCCCTTAGCGTCGCCGAAAAGACGATGGCAGAGGTCAGAGCTGCCATGCGCCTTAATTACTTCTCTTAAAAAATTTATTACTGTTTCTTGTTGTTTGAAGCTCAGTCACTTGCGATAGTAATCTTGCTCATTTAGTATCAATAGTAGGAAACGATTTGTTGGAAGGGAAGCGGAGGCCTCTGTGCTTTCTAGTGAGCAAAGCGAGCAAGTGGTTTAAAATCTTTGCTTTTTGGAGGTTATGCAACACACCTGCACACTGTCTACGCATAAAGAAGAGATTTCAGAAACTTTCCGGTGACCGATGCGGTGTTTTTAACAACTTCCTCCGGAGTGCCTTGTGCTACAATTTGACCGCCTTGTTTTCCACTGCCAGGTCCCATGTCGATGAGATAGTCTGCGTTTGCAATCATGTCGAGGTTATGTTCGATGAGGATGACCGTGTGACCTTGATCGACAAGATTATGGAAGATGGGAAGGAGTTTGGCAATATCGTCGCTGTGTAGGCCCACAGAGGGTTCATCAAATAAATACAGTGTATGGCCGGGGGAGCGTTTAGCCAGTTCACAACTTAAGCGCAGTCTTTGCGCTTCACCTCCAGATAAAGTGGCAATCTCTTGCGAGAGAGTGAGGTATTCTAGCCCCACAGCGATGAGTGTCTTGAGGATTCTGACAGCTTTAGGAATAGGGGGGATAAATTCTAAGGCTTCTTTAACTGTCATTTGTAAAATTTGTCCCAGGTGTTTGCCCTTAAGCTGAACTTGAAGAGCTAAGGGATTTAGCCGAAAGCCCTGGCACGAAGAACAGGTCACGTACACAGGGGGTAAAAACTGAAGAGAAATCGCTTTCGTCCCAAGGCCCTGACATTCGGAGCACATCCCTTTTACATGATTAAAGCTAAAGTTTTTGGGCGCAAGGCCGCGCACCTTGGATTCTGGAAGGGCTGCAAAAAAATAACGGAGGCTCGTGAGAAGATCGACATAGGTACTAATATCGGCTCTATTGGTATGACCAATGGGGTTTTGATCGAGAATAAGGACTTGCGAAAGCGCTTTGCACCCTGAAAGCTGCATCCCTTGGAAAGTATGAGGATCAAGAGGAGATCTTCCTGCAAGAGCGCTCATGAGAGCAGGCTCTAGAAGATCAGAGATGAGTGTCGATTTACCAGAGCCAGACACGCCTGTAATGCACGTGAGCGTATTCAGTGGAAAAGCGACGTCGAGTTGAGAAATATTGTGTAAGTGCGCATTTTTAAGTGTCAAAGACTCTGTGCGAGGACGCCGTTTTTGAGGAATGGGGATTTTTTTTCGGCCAGAAAGATAGGCTCCGGTTAGGGAATGGGGATTTTTTTTAATTTCTTCAAGCGTTCCAACGGCTACGATTTCTCCACCATCTCTTCCTGCTTTCGGACCAAAATCGATGATTTTATCGGCCAAAGGAAGTGTGAGAGGATCGTGCTCAACTAGCAGTAAAGTATTACCCAGAGAGCTTAAGTTTTTGAGCGCAGTATTCAATTTGGAAATGTCACTCGGATGTAATCCGATGGTGGGTTCATCCAAAACATAGAGAGTTCCTGTTAAGCTGGCCCCTAATTGACGCGCGAGTCTAATTCTCTGTGCTTCTCCCCCGCTCAGTGTGGGCGCGCTGCGTTCGAGCGAAAGATAGCCGAGCCCAATTTCTTCTAAAAAATGCAATCGGCTTAAAAGTTGTTCCTGCGTTTCTTTTAAAAAATAAGTTTCTGTTGAGAGGGTGATGTTTTTAAGAAAATAAAGCGCTTCTGAAATCGGCAAGCGGCAGAGACACCCTAGCGTTACATTGTTAAGTTTTACATGGCGTCCCAGGGGGCTGAGTCTTGTCCCTGAGCAAGCAGAGCAAGTTGTTTTTCCAAAAAGAGGAAGGAGGATCTCTTTGAGTTCCCGATCTTTGCTGCGATTGAGATTTTGAAAGAGGTGATTGAGGCCAATCCAGCGTAGAGAAAATCCTTTTCTTGTGTGAAAAGTAGAGGATCCCTGGAAGAAAATTGTCCGTTCACTATCGGTAAGTTTTTTAAGGGGAAGATCGAGATCAATTCCTTCTTTTTCAAGGCAAAACTCTGCAAAAATCAGCGCTTCTTCTGTTTCTTTTTCTTTCCACAGGTGGGACAGTAGATGCAAGGCAGAGTGCTTGAGCAATTGCGGGGTTTTCTCAAAATGGGCACCATATTGAAAGCCTAGTCCTAAACATTCAGGGCACATCCCTGATTCTGTATTAAAGGAGAAGGTATGGGGTGTGATTTTAGGATAAGATTCTCCAGTCGATAGAACCGCAAAGCTTAAGTTAAAGAAAAGGTCTTCCCCCCCTGTGTCCACCATAAGAGTGCCTTTAGAAAGACTAGCTGCTTGTTCAATGGCGGCGTGCAGTCTTTTTTCAATGCCAGAGCCAACAATGAGTCGATCGATCACGAGAAAAAGGGCGTTTTTTCGTTGAGGATCAAACGGAATTTCATTCCCAAGTTCGTAGTAAGTGCCATTCAGTCGGATACGCAAGAATCCTAGTTTTTGAAGTTTTTCTTCTACGCTTGCAAAGGATTCTTTTCCTTTGAGTGTTAAAGGAGAAAGAATCTGAATTTTAGTTTTTTCTGGAAGCTTTAAGAGCTTTTGAACGACAAATTCTTGACTGATTGTCTCAATTTTTTCTCCTGTTTTAGGACAATAGGCCGTTCCTAAGTGGGCATAGAGAACTCTTAGGAAATCGTACGTTTCAGTGAGCGTTCCAATGGTAGAGCGTGGATTGCCGGCATGGCTTTTTTGTTCGATCGCGATCGCAGGAGAAAGACCTGTGATTTCTTGAGCTTTTGGTTTGGGGCTTTGTTTGATGAACTGGCGGGCATAAGGCGACAAAGACTCGACATATCGTCTTTGTCCTTCTGCATAGACCGTCTCAAAAGCAAAAGAGCTTTTACCTGAGCCCGAAGGACCTGTGCAAACCGTGATTTTTCCAATCGGAATATCAGCAGAGACTTTTTTAAGGGTATTTTGCGTAGCGCCGCGAACGGAGATACAGGTTAAATGTTCTGCTGTTTTTTCTTGAGGAAGAAGAGAGGGAGGCTCATGTTTAAAAGCACTTTTGAGAGCCTCTCCTGTGGGAGTGGAAAGTTTTGCGAGTTTTTCAGGAGGCCCCTCCGCAATGATTTTGCCGCCTTCTTTGCCCCCTTCAGGACCTAAATCGATCACCCAGTCAGCTGTTTTAATGAGATCGGTGTTGTGTTCAATGACGACAACCGAATTACCAAGATTCACAAGCTCTCTGAGCACTTCCAGAAGTTTGGCGATGTCGTGAAAATGAAGTCCTGTTGTGGGCTCGTCGAGGATGTAAAGCGTACGTCCTGTATCGGGCCGTGCGAGTTCTTTGGCAAGTTTAATCCGCTGCGCTTCTCCTCCCGAAAGAGTGGGCGATGGCTGGCCAATTTGGATATAACCTAAGCCTACTTTTTGTAAGGTGAGTAGTTTTTTATAAATCGACGGAATGGATTCGAAAAAAATCACTCCTTCAGCCACTGTCATTTCCAAAATATCGGCAATATTTTTGCCCTTGTACAGAACAGAAAGGGTTGTCCCATCAAACCGTTTGGAGTCACACTGCTCACAGGCAACCCAGGCATCTTCCATGAAATCCATATCAATTTTGATCATCCCCATCCCAGAGCAGTGAGGACACGAGCCTTCTTTTACGTTAAAACTAAACCTTCCCGGTTTATATCCATAGGCAACGCTCTCAGGAAGGGCGCTGAAAAGATCACGGATCTCATCAAAGAGCTTGATATAAGTGGCAGGATTAGACCTTGGCGTTCTTCCAATGGGTGTTTGATCGATCGCGATCACCTTATCGATTTGATCAAGTCCTGTAATTTTATCATATTTTCCAACGGGCAGCTCTGATCCTTGTAAGTGATTTGACAGCGCCGGAAAGAGTGTATCGGTGATGAGAGAAGATTTGCCAGATCCAGAGACTCCCGTGATGGCGACAAAAATACCCAAAGGGAGTTTCAGCGTGACGTGTTTGAGGTTGTGGTGTTCTGCTTTTGTCAGCGTCAGAAATGTATTGCTTGTTTTCTTCTTGGGGATCGGGATTGTTTTTTTGCCGGAAACATAAGCCCCTGTGACCGATTCTTTGGAATTTAATAGATCTTGTAGGGTTCCAGAACAGAGGATTTTCCCCCCTTCTTTTCCTGCAAAAGGACCGACATCGACGATCCAGTCAGCGGCAAAGATCGTCTCTAAGTCGTGCTCGACAACGATCACCGTATTGCCTAAGTCTTTGAGGTGTTTTAAGGTTTTGAGAAGGTGGAGATTATCTCTAGCATGTAGACCGATGGAAGGCTCATCGAGGACATAGGTAGCGCCCACAAGACCAGAACCGATTTGAGATGCTAAGCGCACCCGCTGCGCTTCTCCACCTGAAAGAGTAGGCGCTGTTCTATCCAGTGAAAGGTAGTGCAGTCCTACCCCTTTTAAAAACTGCAGCCTTTCGAGGATCTCTTTTAAGAGTTCTTCAGCAATGAGCGTCTCTTCTTTGGACAGAGAAATATTTTTAAAAAAGTCACAGGCTTCTTCAATTGAAAAGGCTGTAATTTCCGAGATGGTTTTATTACCCAGCTTGGCAGCGCTTGGATAGGGAGCAAGGCGCGTTCCGTGGCATGAAGAGCAGATCGACTCATGCATGAGCGCTTTCATGTTTTTCTGGTAGATGGGGCTTTCTGCTTTTTGAAACCGCTCACGGGCCTCTCCAATCACCCCTTTCCACTTTACAAAATCGGTCCATCGCGTTTTTTTGATCGGGTGGACAAACTGCATTCTGACCCACTTTTTATCGATTCCGTAAAGGAAGATATCTTGAGCTTTTTTAGAGAGTTTTTCCCAAGGAGTTGTCACTTTAAAATCATACAGGCGCGCGAGGTTATCATAGATGTTTCCATAGCGGACCGTTTGGTAGGAGCTGGCAATCAGACAACAATCCTCTGCAATCGAAGCTTTTGGGTTAATGATTTTGCTCAAATCAAACTCCTGGATAAGCCCTAGCCCCTGACACGTTGGACACATTCCTGAAGGATGGTTAAAGGAAAAGTCGGAAGGTTCCAAAGGTCCATAGGAAAGACCTGATTTAAAGGAGAAGGCAGCTTTCGATAGGAGCAGTTCTTCATTTCCTAGAATTTTGATGATCCCATTGCCTACTTCTAAGGCCTGTGTGACACTTTCACTGAGTCTTTTGTCTTCTTCGGGAGAGCATCTAATCCGGTCGATCACAATATCGATGTCGTGAGCAATTTTTCCATCAATGGCGATTTCATCGGTTAACTGAATGATCTTTCCATCGAGTCTCACGCGCAAAAAGCCTCTCCGGATGAGCTCCTCAAAATCTTCCTTAAATTCCCCCTTTTTGCCCTTGGCGTAGGGAGCTAAAATAACAATCTGATGCCCAGAAAATGTCGCTTTAATTTTTTCTAGAATATGTTCTGTGGATAAGGGGTGAACAGGCTCGCAGCTGACAGGGCAGTAAGGGGTGGCAATGCGCGCATAGAGAACCCTTAAAAAATCATAAATCCCCGTCATCGTCCCAACGGTAGATCGGGGATTACGACCTGCAGTTTTCTGTTCAATGGCAATTGTGGGCGATATCCCGCTGATGACTTCTGCATCGGGTTTGGCAAGGTCGCCTAGGTGGCGTCTTGCGTAGGTGGAGAGCGATTCGACGTAGCGCCTCTGTCCTTCAACATAGATCGTATCAAAAGCCAACGAAGATTTTCCCGATCCGGAGACTCCTGTAAAGACGATGAGCAGCCCATGCTCTAGCTCTAAGTCTACAGACTTAAGATTGTGAACCTTGACAGATTTGAGCAGGATGGGGGGCTGTTTTGGCATAAATTCTCTCTAAAAAAGCGTACCATACAGAGTGATTATTGCCCAGAAACTGGATGGAGCGTTTGATAGGCTTTGGAGGCTGCGCAGCAGGTATAAAATGTAGAAGCTACGAAAAGAGCGGTTGTGAGAGCGACTACTAAAGGGACATGATCAGGGCTTTTCTGGTAGACAATCTGGACCGTTAAGAATGTCGGCAGCGATACGGAGCAGTTCACAGTCAAAGCCCCCAACCATACGGCTGTTTTTGGATCGAGAATCTCCTGAAACTTATTTACCACTTTGCAGACAAGAGCATCCGTGCTGCATTGTAAAACTCTATCGACTGTCTGTACGGTCTCGGATACAAATCGACTCATGATAGTGAGCATGCAATATTATCTTTGTAGGGTGTTTGTCTGGAGAACATGAGCTCTTTTAAGGGCGGCTGCATGCACGTAGTGGTAGGTAAATAAGGAATAACTGATTTCCAAGACCTTATCAAATGTTTCAAAATCCACAGGATATTTTCCCGTGCAGCTCAGGATCAGGATGGTAGGAAAACATCCCATAACCGAGATGGTTGTGAAAGTTGCTGCTATCAGAGCACCTTGAGGGTGCAGATGAAAGGTTCTCTCAAAAATGGTAGAAACCCTGCCTATAAGAGCATCTGCCTGGTGCTGTAAGAATGCATCAACGGAGTGTAAAGACTGAGAAATGGCATTAAGCATGAGAGGCCTTGCTTATTGGCTGCTCTACGTAACAAAGAACCGCCTTCACTCCAGAATAAACAGTTCTGACCGTATACAAATTGAATAGGCTCTGAAGAAGAGGATCATGAACACAAGATGTTGCAAGGTAGCGACAACTACAACCCACAGCACCGGCTGCAATGGCTCCGATCAAACTTCTCCAAAGGATATGTTTGACACGGATGGTGATGTCAGGATCATTAGAAGCAGGAAGTTTTGATTTTACGAGTTCAAAAGCATAGATTGCCGCTGTTTTGGGAGGTGTCTGTAAATAAACATCAGCTGCGCGTAAGATAGGCCAGAATTGCATCGATCCCTTCACAAATCTTCTCTCGAGCAGAAGATGCTAGCAAAACGCTCTATTTTTTTGAATTTACTTGTGTTGGTAAATGCTTTAGGATCGTGATTTTCCAAGAGAGGGATTCATTATATGCACACACGTACCAAAATCATTTGCACGATTGGGCCGTCCGTTAGGTCGTATGAGAAGATTTTGCACTTGATTGATGCCGGAATGAATGTCGCACGCCTTAATTTTAGCCATGGGACGCATGCGGAACATGCTGAAGTTATCGCATGGCTTAAAAAAGCACGTACAGAGCGTGGCGTTCCTCTTGCGATCATGATTGATACAAAAGGGCCTGAAATCCGTGTGGGCAAAATAGTAGGGGGTGAGGTTCAGCTTGAGGAAGGTAAAGAGGTGCGTCTCACGGCTGAAGTGATTGAAGGAAATTCCAGCCGCATTCCGATTACTCCAGCCATTGCCCTTGCGCCTTTAGTTCCAGGAACCAAAGTATTATTTGATGATGGGTATATTATCTCAACGGTTGTCAGAAGAGAAGGAGATGATGTCGTCATCCGCATCAGTAATCCAGGGACACTGAAAAGCAAAAAAGGGGTGAACATCCCCAGCGTCAACGTCGAGCTTCCTGCGATGACAAAGCAAGATGTGGCTGATATTATTTTTGGATGCAAAGAGGATGTGGATCTGATTGCCGCTTCTTTTATTAGATCCTCGGATCACATTCTCGAAATCAAAAAACTGCTGCGGGAGAATAAAAAGTCGGACATTCTCGTGCTTGCAAAAATTGAAAACAGCTTAGGCGTTCAAAATTTTAATGACATTGTGCAGGTAGCCGATGGGATCATGGTTGCCCGTGGAGATCTAGGTGTTGAGCTTCCCTTAGAAGAAGTTCCCAGATTACAGAAGATGATGATTCGTAAGTGCTATCAGGTCGGAAAACCTGTCATTACAGCCACCCAAATGCTCGAATCGATGATCCAGCATCCAAGACCTACCCGTGCAGAGGTCTCTGATGTTGCCAATGCCATTTACGACAGCACCTCCGCTGTCATGCTCTCAGGGGAAACCGCGGTGGGAGCCTATCCCACCCAAGCGGTTAAAATGATGCATAGTATCGCTCAAGAGTCTGAAAAGGACTTTGATTACCGGTATTTTTTTGAACATGACTCTAAAGTCGATTACCATGACGTTTCGACGTCGGTTTCTCTTGCAACAGTAAAAACAGCCTACAGCGCAGGGGCTAAAGCGATTTTTGTATTCACAAGCGGAGGTTTTACAGCAAGACTGGTCTCCAGGTTTCGTCCTGTCATGCCGATCATTGCACTGACATCGAATGAAAAGGTTTACCACCAAATGGCGCTCAACTGGGGGGTCATTCCGGTTCCTCCTCAAGCGGCGACCAACGCTCAGGAAGCCTTTACGATCGTCAGCGCTTATGCCATGGAACAAAAACTTGTTCAGTATGGGGATCTTGTCGTCGTGACAGCAGGATCTCACTTTGGCGTCTCGGGGACAACCAACATGATGCTTGTGGAAAGCATTGGAGACGTACTCGTCCGAGGCAATCCAAGGCCTGGTCAGCGTGTCCATGGCAAGATTGCCTTTATGCATACTCAAGAAGAGAAAAAAGCTGTGTCTTTCCAAGGAAAAATCGTCGTCCTCGCCCATTACGATGAATCCTACTTTTCTCTTCTTCAAAACGCCGCTGGGATCATCTTGCAAAATTACCCCGATGACCGCCATTCAGAAACCCACGCGATCAACGCCGCTCTAGCGCTTGACATCCCCATCCTCGTCCGAGCAGATGGTGCCATGCACCTGCTTCGGGAAGGGGAAGCTGTTACCCTCGACCCCCAGAAAGGATTGATCTATAAGGGAAAAGTAGAAAACACGGAACGTTAAGCAATCGATGCTGCTTTTTTAGAATTATAAACTCGCAACCGAAATTTGTGATTTAAAACACTATAAATCTTTGATTCTAAGATCAAGTTCTCTAAAAATCTCGGCATTTCATTAGACCTCTTTCGAAATTCAGGATTCGTCGAGTTTTCGGTTCTTTTGAGCCGATTTTCGAAAGAGGTCTACTGAGGATTTTTTTATTAAACTTAAGTAGTCTCGAGAAATTGCTACAAGATACGATAAGTTTGCCAGAAATTTTCTTGTTGGGGATTTAAATTCATTTTTTCTGTAAAATGGTCGCTTTGTGTGAGTTACAGATGTCTTTTCAGGTAGAACGTAATCGGGCAGAATTTGAAGCAAAAGTAGAGGTTTTGGCTGCGGCTTTAGCTCAAGATGCTGGGGTTGTCATCGATACCGATCTCCAGTTGGTTAAAAGATCAGGCCTGTGGTGGTGTCTTCTCTGTCTTGCAAGCCCTTTTTTTGCTTTGTTCGGTGTTGATGTTTATAGCCATGTTAGAATTGATCGGGTGGCTGCACATTTTTTAGAGTTTTGCAAGGTCAATCGTCGATTTTTTTTTGAAGATCCAAATCTCTTAGGGCGTGTTCAGCATGGTTTTATGAAGCCTCTGACAGATAAAGTATCAAGACATTTTCAAAAGATACAAGACCACAGAGATCCCAGCGAGTTCACTCTACAACTGGATTTGTTGGCTCCCCCTCTTTTTATAGCGGAGCAGAAGAAGGTTCAATGGCCAAGAGAAGGAGTGGAAATCACTGAAAAAGATAAAACAAGGATTGAAACAGCCATTAGTGCTGCCAAAAACGCTCTTGCGCAAGATCCGGATTGCTCGATTCGTTTTGAAAAAACAGGAGAAAAAGGAGCGCGTGAGCGTTTCCTTGTCATTCAAAAACTCGATGGATCTGTTCAAAAAATTTCAGTTCCCTACACTCTCTATTTTGTAGAGAAAGAGGGGAGATGGGTGGATATTTTTCTGATCACAAAAAAAGTAGTGGGGAAAGGCAGAGAAAGACTTGTGAGACAAGTTCATAGTCTCTTTGGCAATCAAGAATATATCACGAAAAAAATGATCTCAAGAGAAGGTTCCATTCTCACATACTTCCAAAAACATCCGAGTCGGGGGATCGTTACTCCTGAATGTTTTAGAAGTGTAAGGGCTGGCAAAGAACATGTCATTGAACCGTTGTATCAAGGGGATCTTCAGGATCTATTCAACAAGGGGAGCGGATTAGGAACAAATCAGGACAAACTGAGTCTTGCAGAAGATCTTTTGCAGGGGATGACGTTCTTGCACGCTATTCCCTTTAAGGAAATGACTTTTGAATTTGAGGGGTTTTCTGTATCAAGAAAAACTTATAATGTTCCTGCTTTTCATACCGATATTAAGCCAGGTAATGTTCTTTGCCAATTCGAAGATGGGAGATGGAAGGGGGCGCTTACAGATTTTAGTAATGTTTGGCATCCGGTGGGAGTTCAAGGAACTGTTGGATATAGACCTCCTGAGGTTGTGAAACTTTACAATGAGATTGACCAGATGCAAGCTCAGGACGTAATCGATAACAATACTCGTTATGGAAGAGCTAGTGATGTTTGGTCCATGGGACTTGTTCTTCTGAGTATTTTAAAAGAAGGGTCTTTAAAAGATCAGATTTCTCCCTTGCCGTGTATTCATGACTTGATTTCTCCTGGAAAGCTTTGTTCATCAACTGCTCCTCAAAACCCTTTGAGTCAGAGCGTGGATATAAGGATTCTAACACTTTCCCAGGAACAAGTGGACCAGGACCTAGAAGCGTTAAAATCGACGCTGCCTTCAGGATCTTCTTTAGCGCGTCTATTGGATGAGGTGATTAAGCCGATGCTCCAGATCGATCCTTGTGTAAGAATCACGGCAGAACGGGCTCTTGCTAACTTAAGACATATAGTGCGTTAAATTTTATGTGATGGTGCATATACCCGTTGGGTGACTTATTCAGTTGATTTAAGAGAAAAAGAGCTAAAATATCTCGACAAAATCGGGAATCGGCAGCAGCTTGTAGAAGCTTTCAATAGACTTCTTTCGAAATTCAGGTTCTGTTGATTTTTCGATTCTTTTTTGGTAGTTAATATCCACCTTCCATATATTGACCGCCAAAAAAGAATCGAAAATGCGAAACATAGCCGGCTACGCTAACGCAACGCAGAAAAAAGCGCAAGACTTGCAAGAGCTGCCGTGTCGGTTCTGAGCGTGTAGTTTCCAAGAAGAATGGGCTGTGCTTTGAGCACGTGAGTCAGGTGTTTTTTTTCTTGCAAAGACCAGCCTTTCTCAGGACCAATGAAGAGAATAATGGTCTCTTTTTCTTCGATGCGTGTGGGGATTTTCTGACCCTCTAAGTCCCCGAAAAATAAGGCCCCAGGAAGGGGCTTCCATTCGAGAAGGGGAGGTTTAAGGGTCGCTTGTGGAAGGGAGAGCCTTCCACATTGCTTGACGGCACCTGCAATCAGCAAGTCCATCCTCCGGTGTTGATTAGGAGATAGGGTCTCTTTTTCACTTAGCATCCCAGGAAATAACCAGAAAGCGTGGGCGCCAAGTTCTGTTCCTTTTTCGAGGACCGTTTCTAGCCTTTGAAAGCGGGGCATTGCCTGCGCTAGAATGAGATAGGGCTTTGGTTCTAAAGTCGTGGAGCAAGAAGTGATGTGGATCTGGGCTCTATCTTTTTTGAGTGCGGTGATCGTTCCTTCTGCCAAGACGTCCTTGCCATTGACCAGTTCAACACAGTCGCCGACTTTGAGGCGCATGACACTGACTAGATGATGCAGTTCCTGACCGTCAATGACGGTGGAAGTGTTTGGAAGAAGGGGAGCATCCACAAAAAAACGTTCATGAGGCACAGATGAGTTCCTCAAGTGTTTTTGACTGTAAGGTTGAGAGGTTGACTGCTTTCATGACGGACAGGCGTTTGAAGTGGCGCGTGATGCTCTGGTCTGATGTCAAATTAAAGAGCAGTTTAAAGCGGTGATCACGGACCTTGACCTCGTCTAATGTAGAGAAAAAAACAAGGCTAATCCCTTCGGGGAAGGTTTCTGTTGCATAGTCTTTAGGAATAAACGCTGTGATGAACTCGTAAGGGTAGATTTTTTTGAGCGTGTGAAGGGAAGAAAGATGTTTGTGATCTTCGAGGACAACGCAGATACTCTCATGGCGAAAGGAGCGTTTAATTTTAGAGACAGGTTGTTGTTTCCAACGGTTGTGGATCCAGAGCCAGTCGGCGGGTTTTTGACGGATACTTTCTTCGAAATAGAAAAGAGCTTGCTTCATGATGCGGGGGATCTCTTCTTCCGCCGGAGCGCTTAAATTGGGAAAAATTGGGTCGGAGTATCGAATGCTATATTTGCCATCGAAACGCTGAGTTGTTGCGACCATCACCGGAAATCCTGTTCGGTAGGAAAGAAGCGCAGGAAGTGGGGATGTCCAGGCGTTGTGTCCAAAAAAGGGGGAAGAAAATCCACTATCGGGCATCCCTTGATCTCCCACAATCCCTAAGAAGGATCCTTTCTTAAGACCTCTTAACCCTTCTTTTACCGCGCTTTTAGGAGCGATCATCTTCCCTCCATACTTTTCTCGGATTTTTAAAATCCAGTTGTAGAGGTAGGTGTTTTTAATCGGGCGCCCAATGGCAACGCCTGGCATTCTTGAAGTCCCTTCGAGGAACAGGATCTCCCAGTTTGTTTGATGACCACAAAAGAAGATGGGAGGAGTTCCTTGGCGGATGAAAGAAAGAGCAAGATCTGGGTTTTCACAGGTAGCAATCGAGGCAATATCCTTGCGAGCCAGCGCTCCATACTCGAGAAAGGTTATTGCAAGATTAGCAAAAGATTGCTTGGCAAGGCAGATCAGTTCGGGGCCCTCGATCTTTAAGGCAAGGCTTAAATGGCTGAGCGTTTTTTTTCGAAAAGAGGGAAGAAGATAATAAGCCCCACGGCCTACCAATTTACCCGTCCTGTGGACCCATTTTAAGGGGAGTAGAGATAGGGGGAAAAGCAGGCCTCTCACAGCACAATAACTGAGGTAATCTAGCCAAAGCATATGGATTGAGTATAGCCGACTCGTAAGGATTTTCTAAACATCTTCTTATTCAACAATCACAACCTCTTTTAGAGAAATTGTATCCTCGTCAGCGGATACAGAACTTAAAACAGGAAGCATTGAGGTAGTTGGCCTCACTTCTGCTGTGATGACAGAGACATTATCACAAGATCTCTTCTGATGTTTCACGAGCGATTGTTTCTTGATCTGTTCTGCTAGGCAATCTTCTGGCCTCGCTGTTTGGATAACAGAGAGAATCTTGCGTTGTGTGAGAAAATCCCATACCCCGTCACAGCCGCCGACGATCATGTCTTTTGGTTCTAATTGGAATTGTGTAATTTTTGGTTTGTGACTGAGCGGTTCAAGATCTCTGCTGCCAGTTTTGGCGTGAAAATTGGCGTGTTTATCTCCAATCGATCTGCTGACGTTAATCCCTGCTCGTCGGATTTGAATTCCCTTCTGATCATAGAGAGGAAATCGAAGCTCCTTGGAAGTTGGAGATCTACTAATAAAATCCTCTGTACGCATTCCTAACGCTTCTGCAGCGCGCTCGGCATCGTGTCTACTGCCAAAATCTCTGACACAAGAAAGAGGGATCACTTTTTCCTGACGGTACACATAAAATTCACTATCGCCCAGAGTTGCTGTATAGGCTTTTCCTTCTGGAGTTACATAACAAAGAGCTGCTGTGCATCCTGCGCTCAATCCAAGTCCTCCTTCAGAGGTAACTTGAGTATGGACTTCGTGGATCATCTCTTCGAAAGTTTGATGAATATTCCCTTTATTTTTGGAAAGCTTTAAGAAGAAATTATTCTGAAAATATTCAGCAACAAATCTTGCGAGATTCCCGCCAGAGCTTCCATCAGAAGAGTGCCCATCGAAGATGGCAAGAAGAGTTCCCTGGTCAGTTTGAAGGACAAAATGAGCATCTTCCATGCCAGGACGGAAACTTTGAGCTGCAGCATCGGTGCATTGGAGTGAAATAGGGTAACTGACCCGCCCTTTTAGTATAAGATCATCCTCAGAACAATACACATTGTTCTCTCGACGAAAAGTTGTTATAGGTGAGTGAAAATGTTCTTCTAAGGCTTTAAGGAGGTTCTTTTCCATTTTGGCTTGAGTCTTTTCAAGAGTCAACCTGCGTGCACTTGGATTCCAGGGCGTGCAGATAGATTGTTTTGGTATAGGCCGAATAGACATAATTATCCTGTTTTTATTTTGTTTTATTATAAAACATGTTCTGTTTTATTTGTTTGATTAAATTTATTTATATTTTATTAGCTGCTGGGGGTTATACCGAAAGTGATTCAAAATTTGGAAATTTGGCAAAGCCGGCACCCCAATTTTTTGCTCGTCTAAGCAGGCCATGTGTAGAACACATGGCCGATGGAGACGAGTAAAAGGACATCGATTCATCGATGTCCGCAAAGTGGGGATGCCGGGGCAGTCAAAAACCAAATTTTGAATCACTTTCGGTATAATAAAGAACCTATCTCAGTAAAATTTTTCGTCGATTTTCTAGATTATTTTAGCCGATTTTCGACTGGGACTTTTTACTGAGATAGGTTTCAAGGGCTTCAAAATCTAGGCCCTTGGGGAGGGAGGTGGCGGGTTAACAGCGTTAACTTCTGCTGTAATAACGGTGACATTATGGCCACGTCCTTTCTTTTTGTGAACGCTTATTGCCTCGTCCACAATTTTTTGAGCGAGGGATCCTTCTAAATGCTTTTGTAAAATTCTCAAAATTGTGTATTGGTGCATGTAATCCCATACGGGGTTAGAGCCTCCTACAATGAGATCTCCTGGCTTGAGTGTGAATTCTGTGATTTTTGGTTTATGCCATAAAGGTTTGAGATGCTCAGTTGCTTTCTTAGCAGCTACGGGATCTAAATCCTCGCAGCTTTTAATATAAACATTAAGCCATTCATCGCCAATCAAGCGACTCATATTCACTCCCTTAAAGGGAGGAAAACGGTTTGGTTTGGGTTTGGGGATTCTAGGAGGGCAGTAGTCATCAAATTCAAAGTCACGCAAATACCTGGGCTCGCAATGAGGTGGCTCAGCAACTTGATGCTGAAAATCATCAACAGTCCATCCACAAGCTTCTGCAGCACGCGCTGCTTCCTTTTGATTGCTAAAATCTCGGACACAAGACAAGGGAATGACCTTCCATTCAGAAATGATCTTTTTTTGGCGCAAGCTAAAACCCTCCTGTTGACGATAGGCAAAAAACTCACTATCTCCCAGGGTTGCTGTATAAACTTTTCCATTGGAGGTTGTGTAACAAAGAGCAACTTGGCTTCCAGCAGTAAATCCCAGGCCACCTTTAACACTAACAAGTGTCTGAATTGCGTGGATTAATTCTTCAAAAGTACGGTGGATGTTGTCATCGTTTTCCTTAAGTTTTAAGAAGAAGTTGAGCTCTAAATATTCGCGTATGTAGTTTGCTAGCTTAGCTCCTGAACTCTGCTCGCCTGAACTCTTATCGCTAGAATGACCATCAAAGATTCCAAGAAGGGTTCCCTTCTCGTTTACTAAAACCAGGTGAGCATCTTCCATTTTAGAAGTTAAACCCTTATCCTGTGCGACTTGGCATTTCAAAACGAGGGGATCTCCAGGTTCTTCTTGTGAGAATAAGAAGGGATCGGTCGAAGAAGTATAGTAGGGTTGTCCCCAGGGATCGGTCGAAGAAAGATAGTGGGCTTTTCCATAGTAGTCAGCAGCTTTATGTTCTTTCACGGCTTTTAACAGATTCTTGTGCATTTTGTCATGCGCCTCCTCTTTCGAGGGCCTGCGTAAATCGGGATTCCACGGTTTACAGAGAGAGTCTTTGTAAGGGTCTTTTTCAAGATTGGTTGTAATTGACATATGTTTTTTTTGGTTTTAATTTTTTTAAGTTAATTAATATTATCTAATAAAAACCAATATTAATCAATAATTTGTTTTTATTTTAAAATTATAAAAAATTATTGTCGACCTGGTGAGGTAAAATATGTATTTATTTTTTTAGAATGGGATTACTTCATTTCTTTCAGGAAACGAGCGAGTTGGAGGGGAAAGTCTAGGTGTTTGACGGAGTTTCGGATGATTTCGCTGCTAAGGAGGGTCTTGGGGTGATTAAAGGCGATTTGAAGGGAATGGGCAACACTACTCACGTCTGAGAGGGAAGGGATCACACATCCATTTTGTGGAGAGAGGACCTCATAGCCTCCATTGTGGCGTGAGGAGACGACAAAAAGCCCCATGGCTAAGCCCTCCACAGTCACATTCGCAAAAGGGTCATAGGTTGATGGGACAACAAGGGCATCGGCGACTTGAAAGAAAGGGGTTAGATCTCTTTGTAGATGAAAGAAGTGGACGTGATGGTGGAGTTTGAGACTGATCGCTTTTTTTTGGAAGTAGGGGATATTACTATCTCTTCCGATAACGCTGAGTTCAAAGTTGCGAGCAGGCAGTGCTTGGAGGCCTTCTAAGAGGGGAATCAGCCCTTTTCTGGTGTAGTTATTGCCGACAAAGAGAAACTGATAATTTTGTAGATTCAGTCCTAAACGTTCTGCCTGAGCGCTTCGAACAGAGGACCAGCGATCAAAAGAAGCCTGCATTTGGGTCCATTCGACGCCATTGTGAATGACAGAGATTTTGTTCTCATCGACTTTATAGAATTTGAGGATCTCTTCTTTTACGAGACTAGAATTTGTGATGAGTTTTTGCAGATCTTTGTGTTCAAAAGCCTTTTTTTCGAGTTGGAGTAAGAGATGGTGGAGGGGGTTAACCTGAAAACTCCATTGTTTAATTTTCCCTTCTTGCTGGACCCGGTGTTGTAGGTAAG
>JACCDG011251927.1_pt1 | contig 18652 bp, 26 predicted proteins | sample 7442471 | NCBI WGS metagenome assembly JACCDG01 (sample SAMN15323444, study PRJNA562643) | freshwater metagenome | isolation source: river surface water | place: USA:Blue River Watershed | collected 2017-08-17 | reverse complement strand
TGTGCTTTTACTTCTTCTGGGTCTTCACGATCCCATTCAAATAAATCTCTTAACATTGGTGCGATTAACCAATCAATTGTTTGAGATTCATTAATGTTTTCGTAGTTTTTATCTGTTAGAAGTTTTAAATATTTATTAAAGTTTTTATTTTGCATTAAGTTACAATTATATAAAGAATTATTGTTAAGAAAAATATTACAGAGAACAAATCATCATCTTGATCCATATTACCCCTTAGAACGTTGAGTCAATAAATAAATATTGCGCTCAATACCACTACAAGTAGCCATGATTAAATCATCAAGACCCAATGAGAGTTCTTCTGTGCCTTTAAGTTCATTATACAATTCAGTAAGTTCCATTAGAATATGTTTTTCCATAGCTAAAGCATTTTGAATTGCATTTTGACCAGGTGTTTGTTGCTTATAACACATCATTTGCATTTTCATAATAGCTTCAACAGTTACTAATTCTTCGCCATAAGTAATGATTCCTTTTTCAGCAAAAGCATCAAAATGATCTACATATGACTCGTAGATTTCACCTAGTAAAAGGTGATCTGAATAATCACCTTTAGCAGTTAAATGAGCATGGTGATGCATAAGTTCAGCACATTTAAATGCACCAAGAATATATTGATATGATTCCATTGACATAATCAATCTCCTATCTTTGTAAAAGTTATATTTTTGTTTTTAGTTAAGTATTCTTTAATGTAAACATTATTTGAATTTGGATAATCACTTTCATAGTAAATATTAATAACGCCGCTACTAATTAAACTCTTAAAGCATTCCCAACATGGTTCTACATTAACATATGCAGTAGAATCTTTCAAACTTACGCCATTTTTAGCTGCTTGAAATACTGCGTTTCTTTCTGCATGTACTGTACGAATACAATGATTATCTATAATTAAATGTCCTGCCTCGTCACAATGATCATCTTTAGTTAATGAACCATTATAACCAGTAGCAAGAATATTATTATCTCGCACAATTACACAGCCAACATGTTTTCTATCACATGTACTTCTAGTAGATACATGTTTAGTTAATTCAATAAAGTAATTATTCCAAGTTCTCATTTGATTATCTTTTTAATTGATTTACAGCATTAAGGATTTTTTCTAAATCAATCTTATATAAACCGTCAATCTTTTTAAAGTAGTCTGGGATTATTACTTTTTCTCTATTGTAAGGAAAGGAAACATAATCTGTTGATTCGTTATAATATACTGAAACTTCTAACTCTATCTTTTGTTTTTCTTTTCTTTCTATAAGGATTAATTTTTGATAAGGATTGTTTTCGTTAACGAAAAATAGTCTTAAAGAACCAGAAGGTTGATAAAAAGTAATTAGAGCCCACCCATTTGACTTTAGATTATCAATTAAAGGTGTAAAATTATATCCATGATATAATTTATAAATAGTTCTGCCTGCACTTAAAAATTTTGGATCAATCATAATCTCTTTTAAAATACATAATAGTATGTGTGTGTTTTATCGTAAATTGCTTTGATTGCTTCGTAAGGTATAATTACGTTTTCTTCTTTGCCGCTAAACGAAAGTATTGTTTTTATTTCTGCGTTATCAAATTCAACAAAGTTTTTAAAATAACTTGAAAGCTTTAATAATAGAGTATCTTCTTCATAAAACTTGTTTGGTATTAAAACTCCTTCGTGAAAAGTTTCAACAAGTATAAAAAAGGTAATGTCTAAATTATAAATTTCAGTTAGTATTTGCTGCTTTGTTTTCATTAGATAGTTTTTCCTCATGCTTCTTTATTAATTCATCAATTGTATAACTAATTTGATGATAATCTGCAAATTGTAATATGTGCCTAGATATTTCTTTTAATAAAGTTAGAGAGTGAATTTTAATTTCTAAATCTTGTTTTTGCATTTCTATTCTTCTGTTTTTTCTTTTTGAGCAAAGCATCCATTTACTTTTAAAAACAAATAGAAAAATTTATTAAAGTTTTCTAAATCATAGTCGCATAAAGATATATCTAATTCTTCTAATAAAATATGTAAGCACAATCTTGTAAAATCTCGATCTACTGTTTTATTATCTTTATTTAATACAATTAAATACTTTTCTTTATTTATATATGCTTCTTCTGTGTTCTCGTAATAAATGAAATAAACTTTGCCAACTATTGTTATATTTTTTGGTATCGCTAAATTCTGAAAATGTTTTTCGTACCAATACTCAATTGATTCTGAAACTAAATGTTCTTGAGCTTTTTTAATAGATGGAATTTGACCGTCCATTATTATTTGTAAAGCAGATTCTAAATTTAAAACAGTTCCGTCAACTTTAGATGCTATTCCAAATATATATGATTTATCAAAAAACATAGATACACTAGTAACAAATGCTTCTTGTAAATATCTTTTTTTTCTATTATTAGGGTGTTGTAATTTTACATAATCAATAATTCCATTATCAATTATTGCTTTTAAGATTGCTTTGTATTCTAATTTTTCTTTTGACATAAAACCTTCTTTAATTGTTTGAATAATAAAGGTTTTAAAGCATTTTAGAATAATGTCAAACGGTTTTATTTCCGTGTCTATAGGTGCGACTCTTGTTATATTCTAATTTAATGTCAATTGCTTCTTGCAAATCAATGCCATGCAAACCACAAAAGTCTGCAATTCTAATTACAGTATCAGCAAGTTCAACAGGAATTCCTTCTGGCTTTCCATCTTTGACATAAATTTCAGTTACTAAATGTCCAGCTCTGTGTTCTTCAAAAGCTTCACTTAATTCACTATGCATAAGACAAATCAATTCACCAACAGTTCTTGGTTTGTCATGCCATCCTTTTGATTTTGCATTTTCATATGCAGTTTGTACTAAATCATTGATCTTCATCGTTTAATGCCTTAATAATGTTTTGAATTGTTCCATCGTGGATAATGTATTGACCGCTAGTACATCTACCCCATAAATAACATGTTGATAGTTCTACTGCTGGTTCGCCATATAATTTTAAATTTTTACCTAACCAATTAGAAACCAAATAGAATTCTAATGGTTCCTTAAAATATTCTCCGCTTTCTCTATCTGGTTCTTGAAGATCAGGTGTATAGAATAAAGCTTCTGAAAGCATATCGTTTTCTTTTACTAATTCTAAAAGTTCATGTGGTGCACGACAAAAAATCTCATTACTGATAATATTATTTGTGCGTGTTAAAAGTTGTTCTTCTGTTAACATATGTTACTCCCAACCCCAATCACCAGTCATACCAGATGCATTGTAATCAGTAACTACACCTTCAAAGAAATTCTTGAATGAGTCACCATTAACAATCCAATCCAACCATGGCAAGGGGTTATCTTTTTGTTTAAATTGTGGTTTGAGACCTAATTGTAATAAACGTCTATCAGCAAGATATCTAACGTAAGTTTTAATATCTTGTTTAGAAAGTCCGCAAATTACTTCTTGATTTTCATATACAAGATCAATAAGTGAATCTTCTAATTCAACTGCTTTAGTATAGTTAGTGTAGATGTGCGCTTTTAAATCATTGTTAACAACTTCCGGATGCTCTTCGCAGAAAGTTCTAAATAACTTAGTCATAGCGTCTACGTGCATTGATTCATCACGAATAGACCACTCAACAATTTCGCACATACCTTTCATCTTACCAAAGCGTTGATAATTTAAAAGCATTACAAATGCAGAGAATAAACTCATACCTTCATTACAAACTGATTGAGCTAGTAGAACTGCTGTTTTTCTATTAGCACCTCTCATATTTTCAATGTTTTGAGATTGCATAAAATCTAATTTATCACGCATCTCGTCATACTTCAAAAACGCTGAATATTCTTCTTCTGCTAAACCAAGAGTATCATTTAATAAAGCATAAGCTCTTTGATGAGTACCTTCTCTGTTAGCAAATGAAAGAAGCATATTTCTAATTTCATTGTTTTTAAAAATAGGTAAGAATTGATCAACATAATTTCCAGCAACTACACAATCACTCTGAGTAAAGATTCTCAGAATTTGTGTAATGTGTGCTTTCTCTTCAGGTAATAAACCTAAGTTTTTCCATTGATTTACATCTTCTTGAAGTTTGGCTTCCCATGTACCCCAATGAATTTTTTCATGTTGTTCTGCAATTTCCATAGCCCAAGGATATAGAAATGGTTTGTAAGCTTTATTTGTTTCTAATAAACTCATGATGTCTTTTCTAGTCTTTCTTTAATTAATTCAATTGTTTGTTTTTGGGAATATAGATCTTCCCAATCTGTTAAAGTTGCAAACAATGATAGTCTTTTTGCTAAATCAGACCAGGAAAAATTAATTGTTTCAAAGATTTTAAAATCTAAATCATCGTAATTTTGAAGAATAGATGATTCAATAGTCATCTTTGTTATGTCGCATAAAACAATAAAAGCATCATTATTAAAGTGAAAGGAAACGATGTCTCCATCATTATATAAGTCAGCTGTTTCCATATCTACTGCAGGGAAATATTCTGAGAATTCTAGAAACATCTTTTGAATTTTATGTTTTGGATGATCCTTACTTAAAGGAATATCTAAAATAATTTCTAAAACGCGTCTTTGATTGTCTGTAATCATTATGGTTCCTTTTGTACTATTTGATAGTATACATTTGTTAAAAGATTTGAATTGAGAACATATTTTAATGTTTCCCAACCTTCTACAATTTTTCCATTTGATAAAAGTAAAATTGGTTTGTTTATATCTGCTAAATTTTCATCTATTGAATTTTCATTAACTAAATAATAATCTTTATTCCAATGAAAAACTTTTAAAGCAGAAATGATATAGACATCAGAAAGAAATTTCATAAATCATCCTTGGCAAGCAATACATTCGTCATAGTCTTTAAGTGCTTTGCGTTCAATCTTTTCTGAAATCTTTTCTGCAGTAGCACCTGAATCTGTTCGTAGATAATATAAGCTTTTTAATCCTTTTTTCCAAGCAAGAATGTGTACATAATTTACATATGCTTTATCACTTCCAGCAGGGAAAAATAGATTTAAGGATTGACCTTGGCAAATAAACTCTTGTCTATCGGCTGCATGTTCAATTAACCATTGTTGTTGGATTTCAAATGCAGTTTTAAATACTGCTTTTTGGTAATCATTTAAACATTCAAGATGCTGTACTGATCCTTTGTTTAAGATAATTGATTGCCAAGTGCTTTCGTATTCTTCAGGATTATCTTTGAGAAGTTCTAAAAGTAACTTATCTAGATAAACATTCTTTTGTAAGAAACTTCCTGCTCTAGTTCTATGTGTAAATGCATTTGATTTCCAAGGTTCAATAGATGGAGAGGTGTTTAGAATAATAGAGCTATTTGCATTTGGTGCAATAGCTAGTAAGTGGCTATTTCTTCTTCCAGTGCCTATACCATCTAAATACTCGCCACGTTCTTTAGCCAAGAGTTCAGTTTGAGTAATTGCTTTCTCTTTAATTGATTTAAAGATTCTGCGATTAATGCCTTTTGCCATAGGTGACTCCCAAGGAATATTTTTTCTTTGCAAGTATGAGTGAAAACCCATAGTACCTAAACCAAGAGAGCGTTCTTTTATTGCAGAGTCAATTGCTTTATGTAAAGATTTTGGTGCGTAATCAATAAAATGCTGCAATACATTATCTAAAAACGTAATACAATCTTCTACAATGCTTGTGTTTTTCCATTCATCAAAATATTCAAGATTTAAACTTGATAAACAACATACTGCTGAACGATCTTTATTAGTAGGCAGCATGATTTCTGCACAGTTGTGAGTGATAATTCCATTGACTACAAACAAATGTTTTTCTGAATCTACACTTAAACAATATACATCTTGATGACAAACATACTCGATAGATACCACCTCAGACACCTTGCGACTATTATCTCGCCAAGGTCTCTTTTCTAAATCAACACCTCGTCTGGTGAGGAAATTTGTTTTTTCTTCAAAGAGCAAACAAGCATTTTTAGATCCACAAACTAAGCGATAACAAGTTTGAGTTGGGTAGTCTTTATACCCACCTTTACCATCAGGCAAGCTTGAGTATCCAGCTTCTCTTTGCATATGAAGAGCAAAAGGCAAACCTAAGTTTCTTAAAAGTAGGTGCAAATCATTTAGAAAAACTTTGTTTACATTAGAAATACTAAGATAAATAGGTTCACCTTTTGATGATGCTAAAGAAACGCAACCATCAGCATAAAACAAACCTCTCACATATTGCCACTGAGTAGCTTCATCTGACTCCCAAATCCAATAAGGTACTTGAGCTTTAGTGAAATCTAAAGCCTTTTTTAGTGTTTTAGATGCTAATCTCTTTTTAACAACAGTACTTTGATTTACAGTACAATCAGTAAATTTTGCTGGTTCTCTATCTCTTGTACCAACAACACCATGTTGATTCTTTACATTATAGGTGTCACATCCATACTTGTGATGCACTCTTGCAAATCGTTCTTCTACTTCATCTATTAGGTCAAAATCATCTTCCCATAGATCTAGCATGATGGTATCTTTATGTTGAGTACCATCAGCTTGATATAAACCTAGCAGGAAGGCCTCATCTTCCATACTTGTTGTACCGAAAAGACCCTTGTTGCTTTGGATATATACCCTATCGCCTACAACTAAATCCTCACAAGCGGTCAAACCTTTATCTGTCTGTACCTGGTGGTATGCCGTGACGGTATGAGTTAGGCCATTCTTTAGAGTGATTTTATATGTAGGTACATCTTTCTCAATTAATCTCATTTCGGTGGCTTTTTGTGTTTTTGTACCATCAAAGATTTCAAGTTCTCCACCTTGTTCATATAATTCTTGAGCAGTCAGATATCCTCGATTTGTGACTACTCTTTCATTGCCTGCAAGACATAGATTTGAGCCATGAACTTTAAGTCCTTTATCTTTTAAAGATTGTGGTAGCGCATTATTTGCTGCATCACTAAAGAAAAGATATGGTTCGCCTGTTCTGAATCTTACTTCTAAAATTCTTTGCCATAATTCTCTTGCTGGTAAAGTTTCTTTTATTTGATTAGACGCAGGATCAATTAAGTCCCAACTTAATCCATCAGCTACTGCATTCATGAATTTGTCTGTAATGCAGACAGCATTATTAATATTAAAACACTTGCGATTCGTATCGCCACCAGTAGGTACCCTAAGATTAACAAATTCAATAATATCAGGATGCCCAACATCAATGTAAGCAGCATAACTACCTTTTCTAGTAACACCTTGCTTCCAAGCTTGCATGTCACTATCTACTGTTTTAATAAAAGGAATTGGGCCAGGTGCTTTATTAGAGACAGATCTAACATCAGACCAATGGCCACCTACACCACCACCCATAACTGACATCCATCTTAATTCAGTTGAATGATCAATTAATCCCTCCACTGTATCAGGTACATAAGATAGAAAACAGGAAATTGGTAATCCTGTTTTCGAATTATCAGTTCTTGCATTGGAAAGAACAGGAGAAGAAAACATAAACCAACCCTTTTCAACATAATCAAAGATCCTTTCTGCTAACTCGTTATCATTATTTGAATAAGCATAAGCAGCTCTTTTAAATGCTTCTTGTGGGTTTGTCTCGTTTTCTAACATATAGAAGTTTTTTAATAAGGAAATCGCATGATCTGAGTAATCAAATTTATTCATTTTGTAATCCGTTATATCTTGTTAATCAGAGTGATAAGTTTTTCTATATTAACAAAGTCGTTTTTAGTTTCAAGTTTATGTTGGTTTCATTGTTACATATATTCGATATGATATATTGATCATCATGCTACAGATTCCACTTGCAAATGCGCCAGCAATTGATTGAGTAATGCTTGTGATATTTATGATATTCATAACTAATAACAATAATTCCAACCACACAAAGTATTTCTTTTGAAGAAGAATTAATTTCCAATTATATTGTTCGTCAAAAATAGTGATAGATGCTGGTAAGTTACTCCAGAGGAACATATAACCTATCCAAACAATTAATCCTAATGCTACGCCTTCTGCCATTTTTATTACCTATGTCGATGTTATTTTAAGTTCTACATGTAAGCTCATTCCAATTTGTTCAAAAACTTTTCTAATATCTAATAAAGTATCTAGTCTTTGCTTCCAAAAGTTCTTTACTATTCTGGCTGCAACATTTGCTGAAACAGTACTATTTAAATAGCTATCTGCCATTTGTTCTATTACTGTCGCAGCAGGTCTTTTAGCACCTTTTCTTGCATAGTTGCTTACAATTTCATTAATTAAAGAATTCTTTTTTACATCTGAACCACCACTAATAGCATCAGTAATACTACTTGCTACCGATAAATAGTTAGATGCAATTTGAATATTTCTTGCAATTGTTAGGAGGAGATCTCTATATTTTTCTGGATCTAGATCTTTTGATCTTGGAATCTCAATCATTAAATCAGAAGCCCAATCATATAAAGTCTTCTCGTAAAATACAAAATCTTTAATAAAGCTTTCGGTGATTTCAGAATACAATTCTGCGCCTTCTACAATAGAAGACATTACATCTGAAGGAGTAATCGAAATTACTTCTTCAATTTGTTCTTCACTCATTTAGATTACCATAAAGGTTTCTTTGGTTTTGGAGGAATAGAATCAGATTGTTTAGTAGTTTGTGGTTTACTTGCAGTAACAGCGGCTGCTGCATTTCCTCTAGTTGCAATTTGTTGTTGAGTCTTTTGTGCATTTGGCATTACTGCACCTGTTGAACTACAATATTGCTTTAGCATTTCATTCTTGATTTCTAGTAAAGCTTCTTCGCCTTTTTCATCTGTGAATCTCACATCATCATAGTACTTTTCTATTTGGTTTCCTTGTTCGTCCTTACCAGTACCCTTGTGAGATGGAACAGAGACAAACAAACCTTTACTACCCTCATAAATTTTGAATCCATCAATTTCAATTAATCCTTCAATAACAAGTGATGCTACTGCTTTGAGTTTTCCAGAATTTACATTTTTAACTTTTACTTCGTAATTAAACATACTTTTTGTCCTCTTGTTTTGCTTTTTGATATACGATTACTGTTTGTACTGTTAAATCTATTAGACCGTCATAAAAGAAATTAATTGCTTTCTGTATCGGTGTCTGATGAGTCTGTAATGAGCTCTGCATTGTTTTTATCTTTAAATCTTGCATATTGAAATCCTAATAAGAAAAAGATATTCATGATTCTTGCAATGCTAGAATTATATAATGCAGTCTCGTCTAAGATAGTTGTAAAATACTTTTGCAAGTATTCTACTTCATCTAGTAATTCTTGTTTATTATCATTTAAATCTCTTAAAAAGAGAGTAAACAATAATTGTTCTTCAACTTTTGTTGTTGTTCCGTCTTTGTTTTTGATGACAAACATTATTAATCCCAGCCAATAATTTTAGTGATTGCTGTTGCAAATAATTTTTGTACAATTGCGTATTCTCCTCCGGAGATAGGTACAGATGTTTTATTTTGACCATCATTTAGAGACAACATATAGGTGCCTGCATATTGTGCTTCACCTTGTTTAAACTCTAAAGTTTTGGTAATTTCTTCTAGTTTGTGAATGAATTTAGGTGGATTGTCTGGGTTGTCAAAGAATTGACAAAGATCACCCATTCCAATAGCAAATGTAATCTTCTTAGACCAGTCGTATTGCTTTTCCCCTGAAGCTTTAGTTACTTCAATTAAAACCGCACCTTCTTTTTCGATTCTGCCTTTTTCATTTCTGCGTGGCAAAATTAAACTAAATTGTGCTGCTGCACTTTTCTTGTAAACATTAAATGATGATGGATACATTCTTTATCTTTCTTCTGTTAATTTTTTATCTATTTGATAGATAAGCTCAGGTATACGTCCTCTATAACACTTTGTCAAGTGAATAGTGCCGGAAATATCTGATGTTAAGTAGGGTTCTGAGTTTATTAAAGTGAATAAACCTGTTTGATTCCAATTCATATTTACATCTATTTGTTGCGGGTCTCCACATATAATTAATTTGCTATTTTCACCTAATCTAGACATTAGAGTTTTTAATTCATGCCATGTCAAATTTTGAGCTTCATCTAGTATTAAAGTTGTGTTTTCAAAAGTGCAACCTCTTGTAAATTCAATTGGTATGAATTGAATTTTTTGTTTTTCTAAAAGCATTTCGATATAAGATTTTGATTCTTCGCCACCCATTACTTTTTGTAATACAATTTGAAATGAATCTAAATATGGTGCATATTTTTCTTTTATATCTCCTGGAACTGGTCCAAAAGCGTTATTATGTTTGCCTTGTACCATTACAGTAGGCTTTGTTAATATTATATTTCTTTTTAGTTTAGTTAAATCTTCTACTGCTTGAGCTAATGCTATTGTAGTCTTTCCTGTACCTGCAGGTCCTAATGCGCAAACGACTAAGAAATCTTCATCCTTTAAAAGATTCATATATATACTTTGTTGTAAATCTTTAGGTGTTAATCTTAAAGTTGAGAGTTTCTTTGTATTTACTAGTTTTAATTGGTTTTTAGATATGTAAAATACAGCAGTTTTTTTATCGTCTGTTTCTGATTTAAATACTACATAAGATCCATTTGGTATGGATGTGTCGAACAGTTCATCAACTGGGATTGTTTTTTTTACATATAATTCATCAACTAAAATATCTTCAACAATATATTCGTTTACGATTGGTTCTTGCATGAGGTCTCCTACATCTGTAATAATTTTTCTATCAAGAAGCAACACATAGTTGCATTATAAACAGTGTAATGAGAAGGGATCATCTGATCTTCAATTGCTTGTAGGTCATAAGAATCTTCTGTTTCACCTCTACTTTGCAATTGCTGTATCACTTGCTTTTTTTGTTTTTTCATTAATATAACTATAGAATTTTCAATTTCAATTCCGCAAGCTGATTCTATAATTATATTTTCAGTTTTATTTGATAGATATTTTAGTACGGCAGACTCGCGATTTGCTGTATTGAAATCTTTGATATCAATTTTTTTAATATTAAAAATGTTTTTCAATAATGTACTTTTACCAACACCTGGCAATCCAATAAGTTGAATTACCATTAACAAGCAGCCCAACCAAAGAATACAAAACCATTCTTACCATTTTCTGTAAATCTTACAGCTTCGCAGTGATACTTTACAACTGAATCAAGATTCATATCAGCATAGCGCTCTGCTTCATCTCTAGAATTAAATTGCATCTTTAAAACACTGTAACCTGCTTGAGTAGAAATAGTTCCATTATAAGGATCATGACCATGTGAATATTGAGCTTCTCTAACTAATTCATTAAAGCATTCTTCTGCATCATCACCATAAGCTACATTAATGAAACTTTCTGCGGCATTACCTTTTACAGATCCTGTTGCAAAAATTTCTCTTACTTCACCTAATCTTGTAGTGTTCCATTGAGCTGGTGAAATACCTACACCATCTAAAATTAAATCTCTACCGTGAAGATTTTGAGAACAAACAAAATCTGCAACTGTTGATTCTGAATCAAAAGTAATTGATCTAGCGCCAGTACCAGGGACTACAACAAGCACAGCATTTCGTTCAGCATTTCCTTTTACTGAGCCAGTAGCAAAGATTTCTACAGCATTATTTAAAGTAGTTGTTGTCCATTGAGTTGGACTAACACCAACACCATTGATAATAATGTCACGACCATGTAAGTTTTCACGGCAAACGAAGTCTGCTACTGTCATGTCTTGAGTTACAACAGCATGACGAGCGCCAGTACCAGGGACTACAACTAAATTCACAGTTCTATCTGCATTACCCTTTACACTACCTGTTGCAAATACTTCTACTGCTGAATCTAAAGTAGTTGTATTCCATGATTGAGGAGGTACCCCAACGCCATTAATGATAATATCTCTACCGTGAAGATTTTCACTACATACAAATTGAGCAACTGTTGTATTTGAATCTACAGAGATTGAACGAGCGCCAGTACCAGGAACAACAACGAGAGTAAGATTACGTGTAGCCATATTAAACCTGCTTTCTTTTTGTTTATTTTTATGACTTGACTCTTTAACTCTATAATAAAATTCTTGTTTATCTTTAATGTCATTTTTTGAGTGTTTTTCTGTGTAAACATTTACACAGATTTTAGTGTAATTATTTACAGTGTTTTTCTAGTGTTTATTGACAGTTTATCTTGCGATTTTGTTTACAGTCCAAAAGGTTTTATGTTCTGCATCAAAAACTTTTTCAACACCATTGTTCATTAAGCAAACCATTAAATCGCGATTATGAATCTTGTCATAACCAGCAGCTTTTAAGAATGCTTTAATTTCATGAAATTTGAAAGTTCTATTCTTGTTTAAGTATTGCTTTACTAAACGTTCTTGATTTTCATCAAAATGATAACGCTTAGTATATTGAGCTTTTTCTTTCAATCTTGGAATAGATTGTTGCATTTGATTTGCAATTTTAGGCAAGATAGCATTCATTTCATTAACGAATTGAGTAGCTTGAGCCTTGTAAAGTTCTTGTTCTTTTTCTGGCTTTAAAGCATCTGCAATGCGATTTAATAAAGATTGAGAAGAATTGCCTTTGATAACGATAACTGTTGTAGACATAATTGAATCCTTTTAGTTAAGAGGAATCTACAAATCTTTAAAACTTTTCTAATTAATCAAATAAGATATGATGAAAGATAATAAGTATATAATGAGGTATACTGGATGATATAAGCTTGTTATAAAAGCATAAATAATAAATCCAATACCTACTAATAAATTTAAGAATGGATCGTCAGAGGATTTATTCCACCAATCCATTTAGTTTCCTTTTACACTACCTGTTGCAAAGATCTCTACAGCTCCTGCAAGAGATTGAGTATTGAATTGTGTTGGTTGAACGCCAACACCATTAATAATAACGTCTCTACCAAATAGAGATTCACGAGTAACAAGTTCTGCAACTGTCATTGTATCTTCTACTTGAATTTGTCTTGCGCCTGTGCCTGGTACTACTACTAATGTAACTGATCTCATTTTTGTTCCTATTGTTGTGATTGAGCTTTTTTAATAGCTCTTCTTTGATTCTTTTGTTCTTGAATTAAGAAACGTAATGCTTGCATATTATTTCTTAGATTTGCTAAATGAAGTCTAAGACGTCTACCTGCAGCGCCATTTCCTTCATCAAACTTAGCAGCTTCAATTTGTAAGCTTGTTAATGTTTCAGTTAAAAGTGTTAATTCTTGTTGAACATTTAATGGTTCCATTTTTTCTCCTACATACCAAATACACTAAAATTTGGAGTGTTTGTAAAAATAATTTTGTTTTTAATTTGCACTTCGTTTTTGTTTCTATCTTTACTATACAAAGAGCATAGTAAATGTACCACAGTTGCTGCAACTTGACAAGTTAAAGTTGTGATAATTCTTTCATTACATGCAGCTTCAGTGACTTCAGAATCGCTTTTAAGTAGATTTTGAAAGCTTTCTATAGCACTAATATCTAAGCAATTAAGATAATTAATTTCTGCATGAGTAAAACCCATACGTGTTTCAAATGCATGCATTACATTCCAATTGCCTTTTAATGCATTGCCAATATCTTTCCTAGCAGATAAAGAATCTACTGTAACAATTACTGGGCCTTCTAATAATTCTGTATGTTTCTCTGATTCAAAAAAGTAATCATGAGTTTCGATTTCAATTTCTGGGTTAAATCTAAGTAACTGTTCTTTGAGCGCAATTACTTTCTTTTTACCAATATCGTCATGTGTATAAGCTTGATTAGGAAGATTATGTGATTCTACAATGTCTAAGTCCCATACTCTAAATTTATGCCAACCCATTCTTGCTGCTAACATAGCAATCCAAGAACCTGTTGCACCTACACCAATAATATTTAATACATATTGATTTGCATCTTCTGGACCGAAGAATGCAGAATGTCTAAGAAATGATACAGTCATTTTATACCTTTATTTATTAAATGGTTTATAATTAATAGTTTCTGAAAAAATAGAATATTGTGGTTCTGTTGAATAACTTTCAAAGAAATCAATAAAGTCGTTAGTCCATACTTCAAAGTTACTAGTATCTTGAAGAATGTAATGATCATACATTTCGAATGTATTAGTTAATAGTTGTTCTAAGAAACTATAATCAACTTTGTTTACTGTTAATGCTTTTACGATGCTATCGACAAAGCTTTTCTTTGCAAACTTTTTATCTTTTGTTGAAGAGATTTTATCATAGAAATTTCTTTGTTTCTTTAGCAAGCAACCTAAGATGTATTTTTCTTCTGTTTCTAAATCTTCGAAAACCGCATCAGCAAAGGTTTCTGCTAAAGGTTTTGTAATGATGGTTAGATCAGAGTAAGTTGAGCCAAACCAATTTCTCATTTTTGTTTCTGCAATTGTTGCTGGAGTTTTTGATTTATAATTGTCTGGATTATAATCGTGGATATCATAATCTAAACTTCTAGCACTATAAGAAGTAGTTAAAGGTGGTTTTGGATAACTTGGATTTGCCCAAAAATGGTTAGAAGAGCCAACTACTTTAGTATTGGGAGGTAGGATTGTTTTAACGACTGGCTCTTTGAATTTCTTCTTTGCTTCTGCATCAATCCAACTCATATCGTATTCAGTATAAACGATGTCTAAACCTTCATAAACTAGATTTGTTTTAGGATCCCAAAGTCTGCAGTAATAATCATCTTTCTTATTGAAAATTAACATTACTACAGGTCTATTGGTACCTGCATCTCTTTGCTGTTTTACTAATTCGTAAAATTGTTTATTGTCTTGACCACTTGGATTAGGTGCCATATTGTGATGACTGTGACACCACACAGTCATTTTAGTTAATTTATTTGAAGCTTCTACTACACCAAATTTATCTTTGAGTTCATTCCAAAAACTAATCATCATTTGGCTATCAGTATCTACTTCTACTGAACTACAAACTTGTTCCGGAATAAACATTTCCTTTAATCTAAATTCAGAATTATCCATATCTTCTAATAAATGAAACCATTGAGCTTCTTTAGGAGCAATTGCAACAATATGTTGAATTTGTTGCATTAATTCGTAATCCATAGATAAAAAAGGTTCTACAGATGATTGTGGTAAAATTTTAAATGTATTTACAGATTGCATACTTTTATCCTTGATTATTGTTTGTGTTTGTTAGTTGGACATATGGAGTATATGTAATGTTTTGTGTTTGTTGAATTTCTGGTAAAACTGCTTCTTGCTCTTCTTCTGATGTTCCTTCTTGTTGCAGTTCTTGATCATAGTCCATGTCATAGTTATCACAATGAATACAATGCCCAGTATTGTCATACTCGTGATCGCATTCATAGTATTCTTCATCTTCTTCGTTTGATTGATCAAATGCTGGGTTATAATAATTGCATTCCATGCAATTTCCATTATCATCGTAGAATTGATGTGTACATTGATGTGAACATAAAGCACATACACCATCTACAAAATTATGTTTTTCGCACTCTTCAACAATCTCTTCTTCAACAGAATAAATAGAAGGAATATTTGTTGCTAAAACATTTTCATTCTTAATGCTTGTTGGCATGTAAGCATAGTTCCTACCCCAAGCATCTGTGCTATTTGCTGAAGAAACCCAAATAGAAATATTCATGAGAATCATTTTAAGATTATTCTCTTTAAATGAATTGTAAATATAAGGAGAAGATTCACCTAAGCAACAATTTCTAAATTCAAATAAAGAATTAATGTCACTTGAAGAGCTTACAACTGTTTGTCCACAGTGAGGATGTAAAATGATTTTGTTATCTGATTTACAATAGCCAAAGACTGTTGATTTGTTTAAAGCAGCAATCTTCATTCCTGAATCATGAGCAATTACTTTGTATGGTCCGCCATACACAGAGTTTTTATTACCTGAATCTACTTTAATCTTAACTGGTTTAGAAAAGACTACTGTTACTTTACTTATTTTGTATTTGCCTTTTTGAAGCAAACTGTTTAATTGAGTTAAGATAAAGTTGTTATTATTGTTTTCATGTTGATCTAAAGAAACTGTTGTTCCGTCTTCTGAATTATCTAAAGTAATATTTGCAATATAAATACCTTGAGCTTCTAAATTATCATAGAAATCATCATTAATAAAATCTGAAGATTCTAACGACTTTTGATAAGCTTTAGAATATTCTTCTTTTGCTTTATTAAAAACAGTCAAGAAGTTATCATATGTTTGCTTAACACTCTTGTAACTTTTACTTACTTCTTCGTAATGTAAGTTAACGCTTGATAATGCACTTGTTTCTAATTCAATTTGGTTCTTTGTTTCTTCTAGAGTATTATTTAATCTTTCTAATGTACTAAGAATATCTTTTCTTCGTTCTTCTGAAATCTCAGTTTCTTCTTTAATCTTATTTAAATTTGATTCAATTTTTTCATTTGAATTAACAAGTTTTAAATAATTCTCTTCAATAGTTTTATTTATATTAACTTTAGATGTTAATGATTTAAAAGCTTTTCTAGCAACAGGTTTAGGAATTTCAAAATCATCTAATTGTAAAAACTTATTAAATCCTTGAACTACCTTTTGTTGTAAGTTGTTTAGAAAGAATGATGAATAAAAAGCAGCATTGCCTAATAATTTAATTTTGGCTTCTTTATATTTTTCTGGGTTGTGAAAATACAAGCCATTTTCATAAGTCAAGAAGTTTGTTAATGTTGCAATTGTCTTTTGAGCGCGAGAATATTTTTCTACTTTTGTTATATTTGAACTTAGCGTTAGTAATACAATTACTTCAATCTCTTCAGATTTTTGATTACTAAAGAAAAAGTTCTTTGTATTTTGCACTTTTAATTTAATGCTGACTGGTACAAATCTACCAGTCTTGCTGACTAACTTTTTAAAGCTAAGTGTTTCGAAGTTAAATTCAATTTCTTCACTATCTTTTGTTAAGAAGTTTTCTGCAGCAATACATTTAATTTCAGAATTTCCATAAACACTAAATGCTTCATCAACAATAGCTTTGAAATCTTTCTTTGTAATTTTTGATTCTGAAAGTGCTTTGTTTAAAGCAAATAATTTCTTGTCTATAATAGGCCATGAGGAATTCTTTGTATTAACTGCATTTTCTTGATATTCAAATTCTACAAGTGGATTTTCATTATCAGAATAGAAATAGTTTTTATCTTCTAAATCTTTGTAATCCATCAAAGAAATGTCAGATAATAAACCTACTTCTAATTTATTTAAGTTTGCAGAGGTTGCTCTTCCAATTTTGTTAAATAAAGAATTTGGTTTTTCGTAATGAGTCATTACATAATTTGGAAGTTTTAATTCGGGAATTACTGTAAAATTGCTTAATAAGGAAGCAGGTAAGTTAGTAACGTAATTCTTGTTATTAATTGTAATTTTGTTTTTGAAATTTAAGAATTGATAAACATTTTGTTTCTTTACAATTCTAGGTGCTGGTAATTGTTTGTAAACAAAAATATTGTTTTCAGATAAAGACGTTTCATATGTTTTATGACCAATCAAATTATTCAATTGGATATCTCTATTGATACTTTTGAATAAAGCAGAATCTTGATCTTTAAATAAGTTGACAATAGCTGTTTGAGTGTAATCTTGAAAGTAAGAAACTTCGAATTTTTCATTAAACAAGAATGCTGTAAAAGCTGCTACTTGTTGAATCATTCTTACTTCTTTTTCATAATTTTTAGTAATATATTCTTTAACCTTATCTATTTCGCTTTGAGAACAAGAATCAAACAAATTACTAGTACTTAAAGCAAATTCTTCGTTAGTTTTAAAGAAGAAGTAATTAGGATTTAATTTATTCTCAAGAGCAAGTTTTTGCAAATAAACATTAATATCTGTTATTCCAATGTTTTCTGTTATCCAATTTTCATTGATTCCAAATTTACTAATCAGAAAATCTTTATTGTTGTTTAATAAGTAAATATAGAAAATATCTCTAATATCTTCGATTGTAATATCTACTTCGCCTAACACTAAAGAGTTATGCATAGCACTTCTTTGTTCATTTGGTCCAAGATAACCAGAGGTAACATTGAATAATGAAAAAGAAGATACAATTTGTCTTATTCTATAACTCTCATTCCACAAATTCATATTACTAACAGAGAAATTGTTTAAATGGCGTTGGATAGAAAAAGGATTATTTGTGTGATAAGCTGCATTTAGACTCTCTTGAGTTGAATCTTTATTAACAGAAGAGAAAAACAAGGCTTTAAGAAGAGCCATCTTGTTATTTAAGTAACAAATTGAATCTGTTGTATAAAGCAATAGAGGATCATATTGAGCATAAATAGGATCATCTAAATAAAAAGCAATGGTTTGAAGTGCGTTTTCTTGTTGAACAGAAACGTCATTGTATGGAAATTGTTTTTTGATTGTCTCTAAAAAAGGTAAATTGTTTAGAAGACAAGAACGAGTATTTTGATCAGGGTAATCATAGTTATATATAAACATAAGGATTCTCTCTTTTACAGTTGGGTTGTTTTTTAATTAAAATTATAGTTTTACTATTTTATTTAATTCTTCAATATAGATATTGATAGTTTGTTCTTCTTTTTTGAATTGTTGTAAAACATAACTGTCTTCAACTAATATTGCTAAACTATCTGAGCAATTAGGACATGTATGAATTTT
>JACCDG010290461.1_pt1 | contig 18658 bp, 15 predicted proteins | sample 7442471 | NCBI WGS metagenome assembly JACCDG01 (sample SAMN15323444, study PRJNA562643) | freshwater metagenome | isolation source: river surface water | place: USA:Blue River Watershed | collected 2017-08-17 | reverse complement strand
GACGTATGCCACCTGGTGGATTCGTCAAGCGATCACCCGTTCAATCGCTGATCAAGCACGTACCATCCGTATTCCGGTACACATGACCGAAACGATTAATAAAATTATCCGTGTCTCACGTGTATTCGTTCAAGAATATGGACGCGAACCTACACCTCAAGAAATTTCGAAAGAAATGCGTTTGCCGGTGACAAAGGTCAAAGAAATCTTAAAGATTTCTCAAGTACCGATTTCATTGCAAACTCCAATTGGGGATGAAGGTGATACACACTTCGGGGACTTTATCGAAGACAAGAAGGCTGTTTCTCCAGCGAATGCGACATTGCATTCGATGTTAAAGGAAGAAATCCATCAAGTCTTAGAAACATTAGATGAGCGTGAACGCAAGATTTTAGAATTGCGTTTTGGTATCGTCGATGGAACACCACGTACGCTTGAAGAAGTTGGTGCGGAGTTTAACGTCACCCGCGAACGTGTCCGTCAAATCGAGTCCAAGGCCTTGCGCAAGCTACGCCACCCAACACGTTCCCGTCGTATTAAGTCATTCTTAGACATGGCTGCTAAAGACGGTGATGTAATTATCTAAACTAAGGTGAGAACCTGCGTTTTCATAAAGGCCGTTGGAAATTTCCAACGGCCTTTATTGTTTTCTAATATTGACTAATCAAATGCACATATTATACTCAGTAAAAGTTTATGAAACCCAAAATCATCCTCGTCATATCCAACAAAGAAACCAACGCTCAAATCAAACGCTTCGCTGTTGATGCGCTCGAATTGCGTGCCGATTTATTACCAAAACTTTCCCCAGATATTTTAGTTAAAGAAATCAAAAATCGTCGGGCATTAAAAATTCCTATTTTATTGACGGTGCGTAATCAAAAAGAAGAAGGTGCGCTTAAAGCATTTTCCGACCAGAACAAATGGGCTTTATTAGAAGCTGGTTTACCTTTAGTTGACATGGTCGACATTGAATTATCTTCACCTTTATTAAAGTCGACAGTGGCTTTAGCGCGTCGGTTAAAAAAGAAGGTTATTATATCGAGTCATAATTTTAAGAGTATGCCTTCGAACGATTCTTTAGAGAGCACATTACGTAAATCAAAAGCTGTAGGTGCAGACCTGATTAAAATCGCTGCGAGCGCATCAACTGAGACTGAGCTGTGGCGCATGATAGATTTTACACGCACGCATCAAGACCAATCACTTATCACCATTGCCATGGGTGCAACAGGCAAGGTGTCTCGATTGCTTTTGCCTTTAGCTGGAAGCCAATTTACGTATACATTTATTGGCACTCCCAAGGCTCCCGGTCAAATTGATATCAAAACTCTCCTCGAGCATATTAAATTTTACTACACATAATTTTTAAATTATGCTACGATGTGCACTCTTCGACACCTTTTAATTAGGGAAACGTCGAAGGCGAAAGGGTAGCGTAAAGAATGTTTTGATCTACCGTAGTTCTTTCGATATGGGCCGTGCGATATGGTGTAACGACGGACTCATAGCTCAGCTGGTTAGAGCGCTGCCCTCACATGGCAGAGGCCGTAGGTTCAAGTCCTACTGAGTCCATTTTATAGCGAAAAGCTCGTCATTCTACCGAGTGTTTTTCTCCCCATCAAAGACTTCTATTCCAGCCAGCATGATTAAATTAATTTCATAAGGCGTAAATAAAGTCAGTTTTAATTAATACACACGCATAAAGTGAAGTGTATCAATGGTTTGCATGTGTTTTATTTTTTAAGTAGTAAGGTGGGTAAATTGGCATTCCATGCCAGGGGATGGTATACTTCAACGTTTTAGGGAAGCGCCTCCGAAGTTCAATCAATTATATATTCTTCAAGGACAAACAATGAAAAAAGCACTTTATATAACCCTCGTTTTATTATGTGGTAATTCCTCATTAGTATTAGCGCAAATCAATGCGGTTTATGAAGCCGGCGGTCAAGAAAGCCAACGTCAGGCCCAAGAACGTGAAAAAGAATTACGTAAGAGCATTCAACAAAAACCTGGCAATGATGAAGCCATCAACGCCGAAGGCGCTGTTGCTGATCAAAGCGAAGAAACAAAGCCTGTTGAAGAAATTGAGTCTATTAAAGAAGAAACCGACAAAGTATTAATCAATAAAATCATTGTCTCTGGCAATACAATCCTTCCGAATTCAGAAATTTACGCCATTGTCGCTTCTTTCGAAGGTAAAGAATTATCAATGGCTGATATGCAAAAAGTCGCAGATTTAGTCAGTGATGCATTTCGTCAAAAAGGTTTCATCACAACACGCACCATTTTACCTCCTCAACAACTTGATAATAATACCCTCGAATTAAAAGTCGTTGAAGGGCAAATGGGGAATGTGGATGTGCAAGGCAATCGTTTCTTTAAGAAAAGATTATTTACCAAGCGCATTTCCAATCAGCAAGGCCAACCTTTGGATTATAATCGCTTACGTGCTGATTTAAGTAAGTTGAATCAAGCCTCAGATCGTTCGGTTAAGGCTGTTTTAACTCCTGGTAAAGAGCCGGGTCAAACAGATGTGATTTTAAATGTCAAAGATCGTTTACCCATTCATCTGGGTTTAACTTATGACAATTATTCCTCAAAATATATTGGTAAACATGGTTTTGCCGGAACTTTAACGCATAATAATTTATTAGGATTTGATGATATCTTGACGATCGAATATCGCCAAGCACCGTCCATGAATACGTACCAATTAGTATCTGGTCGATACCTTCTTCCAATCACAAGTTCAACGCAATTAGGGTTGTATGCGGCACACAATGATTTAGAATTGCAAAAAGATTTTAAAGCATTGGACGCGGAAGGTCAAAGCGATGTGTACAGCATCTTTGTGAATCAAGAATTGCTTACCAAAGATAATTATACGATCAGAGGTAGCTTAGGTTTTGATTATAAAGATGTATTCAATTACTTATTAGGTGAAGAAGATTCTCGTGATAAGTTGCGTGTGGTCAAGTTAGGTGTTAACGTCGACGGCACAGATCAATTCTATGGCCGTAATATTGTCAACAATGAAATCTCAACAGGTATTCCTGATTTCATGGGTGGGTCAGAATCTATTGACGACAAGAGCAGCCGTGTTGGAACAGGTAGCAAGTTTATTAAAAACAAAACAGATGTGTTACGTCTACAACAATTGCCATGGGACGCCAATGTTCTCTTAAAAGGTCAAGTTCAATTATCAAGCCATGCTTTACCTGCGGTTGAGCAATATCAATTGGGTGGTATTAACAATGTGCGTGGTTTTGCTCCTGGTGCGGCTGTCGGTGATAGCGGTGAAACATTTACCGGTGAGTTTAGTGTCCCCGTGTATTTCTTACCTCAATCGATTCAAGTTCCTTATTACAAGACCAAACTCTATGATGCGATTCGTATTCCGTTGTACTATGACTTTGGTCATGTAACATTGCGTAATCCTCAAGTCGGTGAAAAGAAAGAGACATCCTTAAGCAGTATTGGTACGGGTTTAAGCCTTAATTTACCTGAAGATTTAACATTGCGTTTAGATGTAGCTTGGAAGGTCAACGGTGAAACGTTCGACGATAAAGGACAACGTGTTTGGATGCAGGCATCAAAACAATTCTAGGTATTTAATAATATAGTTAACTATTTAAGGACAACACCATATGAAAAAAAATAATATTGCTAAAAGTAAATACTTAAATGTGTTGATTGCTTCCAGTTTATTAATCATGCAATCAAATATCGTGTTCGCAGATGTGGCGAGTGTAGCTGAGAATTCTGTTCCAAGCGGAACAGCTGTCTTTGACCGTTCTCAAGCCAACACATTGAATATCACGACCTCAAATAAAGTTATCATTAACTATGATTCCTTTTCGATCGGAACACCTGATACAGTTAATTTCTATCAACCTAACGCCAATTCAGTTGCCTTAAACCGTGTAATCTCGACATCACCGTCGTATTTAAACGGTAAAATGAATTCTAATGGTAAGATTTTTGTTGTTAATCCAAATGGGATTGTCTTTGGCAAAACATTTCAAGGCGATATGGGTGGATTAGTAGCTTCCTCATTAGATATTCGAAACACAGATTTTCTCAAAGAACGTTACAAATTCTATCAACGACCAGGCTTTGGCACATCAGCGGTGGTTAATCGTGGGAATATTGTGACGCCTAATGGCGGGTATGTCATGCTTTTAGGTAATGCGGTTAACAATACAGGGACTATTGTTGCCAATGCAGGTACTGTGGTGTTAGCTGGTGGAGAGAGAATGACCGTAGATCTCGACGATCTTAGCGATATTTCTGTCGATATTTCTGGCGGTGTTAATAAAAGTGTTAATGTCTACAATGCTGATGCTCAAGTGGAAAAGAGCGCTGTTTCTAATTCAGGCATGATTATTGCAGATGGTGGCAAAGTCATCTTAAATGCAAAAGTTCTGAAGAGCGTATTTGAACATGCCATCAATAATACTGGTGAAATTCACGCCACACGTTTGGTTAATAAAGGTGGGAAAGTTGAATTAGTCTCTGATTCAGGAAACTTAGATGTGCAAACCGGGATGATCAGAGGTGATAAAGAAATTACCGTTGATAGTTCAGGAAGCGTGAATGCTCAAGATCTTCTCATTGCTGTTAATGATGGTTCGACCGGTATTAATGTAGTATCAAGAGGTAATGTGAATGTTGGTTATGTCGACGCTGGTAAAGGTGTCGCTGGTATTAAGGCTGGAAAATCGATTGTCGATAATTATTCTAAGGTTCACGGGAATATTGTTTATTTAAACGGTAAAGAGGGTGTCGGCGATTTAAATCGAATCAATACCGAAGCCAATGGCTTAGTGGCTAAATCTCAAAATGGCGCTGTCAAGGTTAGCCAAAAGGGTGCGGTGAATTTATTGGATGTGTCTGCGAAAGGCGACATCGCGATTGAGGCTCAAGGTGGGGATATCTATGTCACCCAAGTGAAGACATTGCCAGGTGGAGCAAATGACACAGTCATTGAACTTCATGCGCAAACAGGTAATGTGCATGTCGGTCAAGTCGATGCGGGCAATGGTTCGGGTGCGGTCATTATGGCAGAAAAAGAAATTATCGATGATGGGTCATCAATTAAAGCCAATGGCGTGTATTTACGTTCAAAGGAAGGTATCGGTAATACGAAAGCCATCGCCACAGAAACAAAAAGTGTCTATGCTTTTGCTGATAAAGGAAATGTTCAACTCGATCAGCACGGTGATGTTAGTTTAGATTCAGTGACAGCAAAGAATGGGCATGTGGTTGTATTGTCTGATGGAGACATCGATGTGAATGCTGTTAAATCCGTTGCAGGTGAGGGCGTTTCATTGATCACCACTGACGGGGATATTAATATTAAAGGTTCCGTTGAAGCGGCCAATAATGTTGAACTCAGTGCCTATGCTGGTTCAATTAATGGGGTGGGTGCTGGACAGCATGTTGTAGCGAAGAACACCACATTAGTCGCTGATTATAATATTGGTTCAGAAGCAGACTTGCTTAATACAAAAACAGATAATTTATCCGCTGATGTTGGTTATAAAGGGGATATGTTTATTGGTCAAACAGGTGAAGTGACATTAGATAATGTCACGAATCACAATGGATCAATTTTCGTTTTATCTAATGGAACCATTAATGCGAATAATGTGAGATCTTTTAACGGTGAGCCAGGTGATCATGGCGTGGCTTTATTGGCCGTGCAAGGCGACGTGAATATTAAAGGCGCTGTGCAATCTGACAAAGGCTTAGTCGCATTAGGTGCACCGAATGGATCCATTCATGCGAGTGGTAATCAAACCCATGTCGTCGCTAAAGAAGGGGCTGTGATCTCTGCAGCTGGAACAATTGGTGTTGATAATCCAGTGAATGTGAATATTGATAATGATTTATTAGTTGAAATGTTTGGTGTGGAAGGAACAACGAGTGGTAGATTTGCTGGGACAGTGAATGGTCAAGTTGCGACAATTCCTGTAGTTTCTCCGGCTGTACTGACACCAAGCCAAAATCCACCCGGTGATGTGTTCTTTAATAATATTAAAATTTGGCCAACAAGCGGGTCGGTGTCATCAGCATCTAGTTTAGATGCCGCACGCTTCACGCGTCCAAATACTGAATTCTTATATCCAAATGCACAGCAATTACCAACCGTGCAAGTTAATACGTTTGATGCGATCAGTTCTGCAAGCCATGCGGGCCCTGTATTTTTATATCACCCTTTAGCTGAAGTAGATTCTAGCGCATCTGATGCCTCATTCCAATTGGATGAAGGTGCGTATGACTTCATTGATGGCCGTATTGAAGAAAAGAAGAAGCAAAAGATTAATATTGAATAATAATCCTTTTTTAGGATTAGTAAAAAACCCTGCATTGAATAAATGCAGGGTTTTTTTATGTTTCCAAGCATTTCATAGTAAAATACTTCCAATGAATGTGTCGGTACACGTTATAAAATATGCAATAGAATAAACAGGAGCAAATTATGAAGCATGGCTTATGTGTAGTGCTAATATGTTTTTGCTTAGGATGCCAACCTAAGGCTAGTGAAGGCAAGGTTCTCGCCCGTGTGGGTGATTATATTATTACGCAGGAAGATTTTGACTATGCCTATAAGCATTCCTCGCATGCCCAAGGAGAAAGCTTAGCAGCTAAGCAAGATTTCTTAAATAATATGATCAATCAAAAGCTTATTTTGATGGATGCCCAGAAACAAGGCTTAGATAAAGACAAAGAATTTTTAAAAATGGTTGAGAGTTTTTGGCAACAGTCATTGTTAACACGGTCATTGGAAGAAAAATCAAAACAAGGTGTTAATTTAGACCAATGGGTTGATGAATTAAAGAAAAATACATCCATTGTTATTAATCAGGAGCTTTTAAATGAGTAAGTCGACGACAAAACCACAATTCAAACGCCGCAATTACTATATTGAAAAAGAATTTCAAACCAAGTTCATCTTGAAATTCTGTCTTCTCATGGCTTTTGGTTCAGTGTTAACCATAGGTTTGGTGTATTGGTTGGCGCAACATTCAACAACAGTTGCTATTCAACATGGTCGTATTGGCGTGCATTCAACCTCTGAATATTTATTACCATTAATGGCTCAAACTGTTTTCATTCAATTGATCATTACCAGTTTAGCCGCCATTGGCATGATGGTCTTTGTTAGCCATAAAATTGCCGGCCCATTATTTAGGCTCAAAGCCATGCTCACTAAATTAGGTGATGGGGATTTCTCCGCGACCATGAGTTTACGTCAAGGCGATCAATTGCAAAAAGTGGCCCAAGCTTATAATGAAGCGGTGAGTAAATTAAATCTTAAAATGAAAAACCTAAAACGAGAAAATACCGTCGACAGCATTAAAAAAGAGTTAGATCATTTTAAGACCTTATGACCTTACGCGTATTCATTAGCCTTATCTTCACTGCATTTATTCTTCCGGTAAGCCTTTGGGCGGATTCGGCGCGTGATGGTTTTGGTGAATCCAGCCAGATTGAAAGTAAATTTTTTAAAGTATCCTATAAGCCTGATGTTAGTCTTGAGGGATTAGTCACCCAATTAAATGTCAGTAAGTCGGATGAGATCCTTGCCAACCTTTCGGTCGATAATTCATCTACTTCCAAACAATTAGCGACCATGCTTGATGTCTTATTTAATCGTGCCTCAGATGTTCTAGACATGCATATTTATAGTTTTAAAGGGGAGATCAAGGTTTTTGCCACACGGCAGGAATTAACGGATTTTTATAATAATTTATTTCATACAGCGTTGCCTTGTACGGGATATGCCTTTTATTTAGCCGATTATAATTCCATTTATGTGTCAGCCGAGTATTTTCGCCGTGAAGTGATTGGCCATGAAATTGGGCATGCGGTGATGTCCAATTATTTCGTTGTTCAGCCTTCAGTTAAGATCCAAGAAGTGCTGGCTGGCTACGTGGAATACCAGTTGAAAAAATCCAAGTAACCCCTCGAGATCATCCTGGACAGTTTTTGGCAAATCTGGTATAGTTTGGGTTCGTTTTGGGGCCTATAGCTCAGTCGGTTAGAGCAGGAGACTCATAATCTCTTGGTCCCTGGTTCGAGTCCAGGTGGGCCCATGCAAGAGATACGAGATTCGAAATTAGATATCGAATCTAATTTCAAATTTCTAATCTCGAATATCTTAAAAATATTTTGAATATCCATCAATCGATCATTGGAGCTGCGTGAACATGACCACATCGACATCTATCAAAGATCAATTGCGTAAATTAGTTGATTTACAAGCCGTCGATGCCCAAGCGTATGATTTGAAGCGTATTTTAAAAGAGAAGCCTGCGGAAGTTGAAGAATTACGTCAAGAATTTGAAGCGAAGAAAACAAAATTAAAGCAGCTTGAAGATAAATTAAAAGAAATTCAAGTCGCTCAAAAAAGTTTAGATTTGGATTTGAAGCAAAAAGAAGAAGCGATTACAAAAGCGGACGGGACTTTGTCCGCGTTAAAAACGAATAAAGAATACCAAGCCCGCTTGATGGAAATTGAGAATATTAAAGCGGATAAGTCTGTGATTGAAGAAAAGATTCTTGAATCATACGATGCGGTCGAAGCTGCTAAGAAAAATGTTGATGCTGAAAAAGCAGTTGTTGCCACCTATGAAAAAGATTTTGCGACAAAGAAGAAAATTGTCGACGATGAAGTGGCGGTTGCCTCAGATCAATTGAAAGTTAAAGATTCATTACGCCAGCGTTTATTGCCTGATATTAGGCCTGATATATTGTCGAAGTATGAGCGTATTTTAAATAATAAAAATGGTTTAGCTGTTGTGGCCGCGCTTAACCAATCATGCACCGGTTGTCATATGCATTTAACTGAGCAATTGGTGAATGAATTGCGTAAATATGTCCAGCTTACTCATTGTGACTCGTGCGCACGTATTTTATATTTAGCTGATGAGCTATAAAACACTGACGATATTTACCGATGGAGCGTGTTCAGGTAATCCTGGCCCGGCAGGTATTGGTGTTGTGATTAAAGAGGGTGATGTAACGATTAAAGAAGTCTCACGGTATATTGGTGAGGCAACAAATAATATTGCTGAGTATACGGCGTTGGTTGTGGCCTTAGAAGAAGCGATGGTGTTAAAAGCCAAAGCCGTGGACGTGAAGACAGATAGTGAATTGATGTTTAAGCAAGTGACGGGTGTGTATGCGGTGAAGCATCCGAATATGATGACGCTCTTTGAGAAGGTTAAAGATTTAACAAAAAGTTTTGAGAAATTCCAGATTGTGCATGTGCGTCGGGAATTTAATAAAGAAGCAGATAAGTTATCAACGCAGGCTATTAAGAATTACAGAAAAGATGGCCGCCCTGCCGTCGCTGACGGGGGGGAGGAAAGTCCGAGCTCCAAAGGGTAGTGCATCCCGGTAATGCGGGACACATGTTCATGCAAATGGGCATGGAGGATTAGAGCTACAGTGACGATACCTTGAGTCAAATCAAGGGGTGAAACGCGCAATCTCTGCACGGAGCAATGCCAAATAGGAGGAGAGGATCGACTCGGTCCGTTAATATCCTCGGGTAGGCTGCAAGATATCCCTTTGCAAAGGGGGATGTTAGTCGAATGGTCATCGCCTCGTAAGGGGTTACAGAACTCGGCTTAATTGAATTTTATTAAAGAGTAGTATCTATTAAATCATGGGGGGTTAGAGATGTCAGGACATAGTAAGTGGGCCAAGATTAAGCACAAAAAAGGTGCCGAAGATGCAAAGCGTGGTGCTTTGTTCACAAAATTAAGTAAAGAAATTACAGCTGCTGCCAAAGAAAAAGGCGGCAATATGGATACGAATTTCCGTTTGCGTGCTGCATGTGCCCGTGCACGTGAATACAATATGCCACAAAACAACGTCGAGAATGCGATCAAAAAAGGTACAGGCGAAATTCCTGGTATCGTTTTTGAAAATGTCACATTTGATGCACGTTTAGGCGCTGTTGGGATTTTAGTTGAAGGTTTAACCGATAATAAAAACCGTACCACCGCCGAAGTGCGTAATATCTTAAACAAAAAAGGCGCTGCTTTATCTGGAGCTGGTTCTTCTGCGCGTTTATTCTTCAAAAAAGGGTACATCGCGGTTGATAGCACCAAGGTGAGTGAAGATGCATTATTTGAAATCGCTTTAGAAGCGGGTGCTGAAGATGTGAAGAATGCCGGTGAAGTATTTGAAATTATTTCTGAGCCTCAACAATTAGAAGCGATCAAGAATGCATTGACCGCTAAGAATATTGATACAACGTCAGCTGAAGTGACAATGATCCCAGATCCAAATTTAATTACGCAATTAGAAGGTTCTTCTGCTAGAGCTATTTTAAATTTGATCGAAGAGCTTGAAGAGCATGAAGATATTCAAAATGTGTACGCCAATTTTGACATTTCCGATGAGGAAATGGCTAAGATTAGTGAAGAAGAATAATTTAAGTCGCCTATGCGCATCCTAGGTGTTGATCCTGGATTAAATGCGACAGGTTTTGGGGTTGTGGATGTTGCCCAAGGCCAGGTAAAGATTTGCGATGCGGGTTCAATTGAACCAAAATCCACCGAGTTATTCGAAGTACGGTTACACAAGATTCATGTCTTATTAGGTAAGATCATCAGGGAACATCGTCCTGATATGTTGGTTTTAGAGAAGTTGTACGCACATCATAAACACCCCACCACTGCCTCGATTTTAGGCCACGTGCGTGGGGTGATTTGTTTATTGGCCGCTGAGCATAAGATCGAATTGGTGCAGTGGCCGGTGAAGCGCATACGCAAGGCCTTGCTTGGCAATGGGAATGCCACCAAAGAGCAAACCCAGGCCTTTGTGCAGCGACTCTTAAAGATTGAGAAAACGAAATTGACACTAGACACATCCGATGCTTTGGCGTTAGCATTAGGTCATGCCCACATGTTGAAATTCAAGTTAATGTAAAGAGGTTGACGACGTGATTGCGGGATTGCAGGGAAAATTACATAGTTTAGTGGACAATACCGTGATCCTTGATTGCCATGGGGTGCATTATGAGGTATTAGTACCTTTGTCCGTGGCCCAGCGTCTTGATAAAGTCAAAGATGCAAGTGACAATATCAGTCTTATCACGTATCATTATTTACAAGTAACGCAATCGAGTGCCACACCCATGCTTGTGGGTTTCTTAAATACCATTGAGCGGGATTTTTTCTTAGAATTTATTAAAGTATCAGGTATTGGTCCAAGGGCTGCCGCGAAAGCATTGAATAAATCCATTGGTGAAATTGCCCAAGCCATTGATCACGGGGATACCAAGTATTTAACATCATTGCCAGGTATTGGGGCGCAGCGCGCGAAGGAAATCGTGGCCAAGCTTCAAGGCAAAATGGGCAAGTTTACTTTAATGCGGGATGCCGTCACAGCTCCGTCGACACATCCTGGTTTAGATGATATCAAAGAAGAAGCATTGGCGATTTTATTGCAATTGCAGTATAAGCGTTTAGAGGCTGAAGCGATGATTGATAAAGCCTTGCAAAAGAAATCAAGTGTGGCCACATCTGAAGATTTATTAAATTTAATTTATAGTGCATCTAAATCATAAGGGGTCGTAGCATGTCTGAAAATATGAATAATTATAAAAGTGCTATCGAGGCTTTATTATTTGTCAGTGAAAAACCCATTGTGGTGGATCAATTCCGTCAAGTATTCCCAGAACTTAAACCGTCGGATATTGCGGATTTAGTTAAACAAGTTCAAGAAGATTATATTCAACGCAATGCCGGGATGATTATTGTTGAAATTGCCGGTGGATGGCAAATGTTATCCGATAGTCATGCGGCGGGTTATATCCGTGAATTTTATAAAACAAAATCAAAAGAAAAATTATCTCGACCCGCTTTAGAAACACTCGCGATTATTGCGTATAAGCAGCCAGCAGGTCGTGCGGAAGTAGAAGTGATCCGTGGGGTTAATTCCGACGGGACTGTGGCGCATTTATTAAATAAAGGTTTGGTTAAAATTGTCGGCCGTAAAGAAGTGCCTGGCCGTCCATTTTTATATGGCACAACCAAAGAGTTTTTAGATTACTTTGGATTACGTGGTTTAGAAGATTTGCCTAAGATTGAAGAGTTTGTGCAATTGGGTGTGGATGTGCCTAATGTGAATCCATCGACGGAAGATATTCAATCGGTGGAAGCGAAAACAGAAGAGCAGCCTTCCGAACAAAGTGCGACTCAAGAAACAAGTGGTGCCTCACGCGCTCAAAGTGAAACAGAAATTGCCAATCAAGAATTAGCATCAAATACTTAAGAAGAGAAAATTATGGATTTAAAATCATTACGCAACAAAATTGACGGGCTCGACGCTAAAATTGTTCAATTATTAAATGAACGGGCAGCGATTACTTTATCCATTGGACATCATAAAATTGCCAATAATCAATCCATTTATGCGCCTGAGCGTGAGAAGCAAGTGCTTGAGCGTGTGAAAGCATTGAGCCGTGGGCCAATGAAGTCGGAATCATTTGAAGCGATTTACCGCGAGATTATGTCCGCGTCATTGAATCTTGAAAAGCCTTTACGTATTGGGTATATGGGGCCAGAAGCCACATTTTCTCATTTGGCGGCCTTAAAACGTTTTGGGTCAAGTGTCGACTATGCGGCGTGTGATAATGTCACCGACGTGTTTAATAAAGTTGAACATAATGAATGTGATTATGGGGTAGTACCCATTGAGAATTCGATCGAGGGTGTCGTGAATCACACCATGGACATGCTCGTTGAAACAGATTTGAAAATTTGTTCTCAGATCATGCTTGATGTCGCGCATAATTTAATGGCCAAGGGGGCTTTGAGTAAGATTAAAGTGGTGTATTCACATCCACAAGTATTTGGTCAATGCCGTCAGTGGCTTTCAGCGAATTTGCCATTGGCTGAGCAAGTGGCTGTTGTATCGACGACAAAAGCGGCGCAATTGGCAGCGAAGACAACAAATTCGGCGTGTATTGCGTCTGAGTTAGCAGCGACAATGTATAAATTACCGATCTTAAAAAAGAATATTCAAGACAGTGCGCATAATATCACGCGCTTCTTGGTTATTTCAAATAATGATGTACCAGCTACCGGAAAAGATAGAACGTCTTTGGTTTTTTCGATTAAAGACAAAGTTGGTGCGTTGCACGCGATGTTGTCTCCGTTCATGAAGCATAAAATTAATCTTACCAAGATTGAGTCTAGGCCTTCGAAAAAAAGAGCATGGGATTATTATTTCTTCGTCGATTGCCAAGGCCATCAAAACGACCCCAAAGTAGCCAAAGCCCTCCAAGAACTAGAAGGCATGTGCAAATTCCTCAAGATTTTGGGTTCCTACCCAGTCTTAGATTAAAACCAGCATTTGCTTTTCGTAGGGGAGGACCTTGTGTCCTCCCGTATACATCATCTAAATTTAAAAAAACCGGGCGGACACAAGATCCGCCCCTACAAAAACAAATGTTTTTTAAAGGTGTTAAATATGCCTATTGAATAATGGCTCATATCTTCCCGTAGGGGAGGACCTTGTGTCCTCCCGCATACATCATCTCAACATACCGGGAGGACACAAGGTCCTCCCCTACACAATATAAGTCTCATTTAAACCTACCAATTAAACCCCTCATAAACTGGCAATTCTATTGTATATATATTATCCTTTACTATGTTCAAACGGCTATTCCTATGCTTTTTATGGCTTTTCCAGTCCTTTTGCCCCTATATTGTGCAAGCAGCCCCAGCGCCAGCCTCTATCCATAACTCTATTGAATTCAAAGGGATAGCAGTTAATCCCAGCAACCCTTTTGCCTTTGATATGATTGTGGAGCCTTTTTCTGGTACCCTATCCAATGACAAGGTCCGACAACAATCTTTAATTTTAGCCAAGTATTTCCTCGGCTCTTTAGCAATTCCTTCTAAAGACATGTGGGTCAATTTATCTCCTTATGAAAAAGATCGTATTGTTCCGTCTGTGCTGGGGCAAACGGTATTGGGCTTGGATATGTTATCGCAGGACTATGAATTAAAACAGATCAGTGCTCAACTATTAAATCCTGATACACCAACTGGAAAAGAATTTTGGATGAAGGCACGTGCTAAGGCAAAGGCTTTGTATGGTGTCGAAGAATTACCTTTGAATACGTTTAATAAAGTTTGGATTGTTCCCGATAAGGCGACGGTGTATGAACGAAAAGCTGATCAAGGGATAGAAGCTTTTATTGTTGAACGACATTTGAAGGTGATGCTTGATCGAGACTATGAAGCACTTGCTAATAATTCGCAGGTCACAACGGGTCCTGTCCCTGCGGCACCCTACAAATCCTCGGAGCTGGGAAAGCTCGCTCCTGCGGTTTATAGGGCACCCGCCTCCGGGCCACCCGTTGACCGGGATGGAATATCTCAGGAGATTATGAGGGAGGTTATTGTTCCTATTTTGGAAGAAGAAATTAATCATGGCCAGAAATTTTCTGTATTGCGTCAAATCTATGACGCAATGATTTTATCGACGTGGTACAAACGTAAACTTAAAGATACGGCATTGGCGCAGGTTTACATGAATAAAAATAAAGTGCGCGGTGTCGATAGTAAAAATTCTAAAGAAGCTGTTAATAAAGTGTATCAAAATTATGTGAATTCATTTAAAAAAGGGGTGTTTAACTTTATTAAAGAAGAAGCGAATTCACAAGGAGAGTTGATTCCTCGTAAGTATTTTTCAGGGGGGATTGAACCAGTTACGGATAAAGGATTAAGAATTGTAAAAGAATTATCACCTGATCAACAATATCAAATGCCTGGTAGTAAAGCAATGATAGTGGGTATAGGTGGTAAGGCTTTTGATCGTGCGATGATGAATGATCCCAACGATGTGTTAAGGAATACATTAATAGGGCTTGGGGCTTTTGATATGCGGGAGAGACGGTTAGCTGCCGCAGAAATTCTCACGATTCGAGGTGTATCAAGTCGAACGATAATAAATGCTTTATCTGGCAACTTAATTAATCCAGCAATACCTGATACTCCATTGCCAAATACAAATTGGCAACAATACCGTATCAATGCGAGATTGGCGACATTATGGGCGATGAAAGATTATGTAAGATTCAATCCTAAATCGGCAGAAATAATCAAAGAAATTCTACAGGAAGAAGTTAATAATTTTAAAACAGATGCCTCTAGGACGATAGAGAGGATGGGACACGAAGCTCAGCCTAGTGATTCATTATTATTAAATTTTTGGCTTATTAGACAGTTAGATAAACAATTGCCTTATTGGGCTGCTCCAGATATTAAGGAGTTTATTTATCCAGATTTAGGTAAGAATGATCCTGTCAGTGAGATTCTATACCATGATCAAGCGATGGTTCCTGCACAGTTTGATGATATTCGGTTTTCTCAACCCAGCAAAAGTGGTCAATTGACAACACCGCAACAACTTAGAAATATCATCAAACAATTTGATAGCATTATAGATTTCTTCAATAAATATCGTGGTGTAGAGTTTGTTGCTTTAGATGATTGGGGTAAGAGTGATGCGTTATATAAAGAATTATTGAAGAATTTGCCAGATGAATTAGCTGAGCTTATTCATGACCAATTTAATTTTATGTACAGTGAATTATATCGTGGGCATGGTAAAGGTGCTCCTCGGACACATCGTCATCCGATGTTATTTTTAGAAGCAATTACAATTGTTTTGCTAGATGTAGCTAATTCTTCGCAAGGGGATGATGTGCAGATGTTAAGACAGTTATGGGGAAAGATGATTGAAGCCTACAACGCTTCTTACGATGCATTTAATCACGCGCCATCAACTAGTTATTTGGGAGAAACATTGTTTGCACAGATGGATCCAGTTATGGTCTTAATGGTAGCATTGGCTTACATAACACCAGAGGATCAAATTGATATATTAAAAAGGCTTTCGAACAATTGTTACAATGTGCTTTCCTATTCGGATCAAGTAAATATGTCGATAGTATCATTGATATTTATGGGCATTCATTTTTCAAATAATTATAATTTTGAAGATGAGGTTGATTTTTATTTTGTAGATCAAGATCTAAGAATTGCTAAAGAAGCCTTAACGAGAAATGATGTGACGGAAAATCAAAAACGTATGCTAAGGCTTGGTTTAGCTAATGTATTACGCGCATTTGCAGAACGCTATGAAGGTAAGTTTAGTATTTTTAAGAGTAAGCTATTAGAATCGTTTAAGGATTTACCAGATGGTCTAACAATAGAAGGTTTGTTAAATGAGTTACAAGATTATGAATTAGGAAATGTAGATTCAAATGGGCAGAAGGTATCAACGCCTGTGGTAGTGAAGTATAAAATGGGTGAAATTAATTTTTTATTTAATTCTGTCACAGCGGGTTTGGGGAACCCTAGTGAAAAGTTATTAGGGAATCCAATGCAGCATGGGCCATCGACAGTATTTTTACAATTCTATGATTCAGATTCACAACAGGCTTTTGGTCGATTTATGCAAAAACTCCATAAAGATGCACTACTTCATTATGAATTCAGTGGTAGGCATAATGATTGGAATGATAAAACACATATAAAAGCAGTATTTAAGCATGCTATTGAATTGTTTCAGAATCCAGCAATGGTAGCTCCTGGTGGTATAGACTTAGACGAAAACAAACTTAATTTAACTGTCCAAGGCGAATCTTCTTTTGGTTTAGACAAAGCCATGGCTATTGACCCAACCCAAGAAATCCAAGGTTTAACACCCTATATTGTCCACATTGAGCCCTATCTAAACCCTGCAACGGCTTCGTTGACATCCCCCCAGTAACCCACTATAATGCCCGGATTGTCTTAACTATATTTATATACTCTTGGAGTCTGTGTGAAGGTTGCTAATAAATTTGTTTTTGCGGTCAATCCCTATGTGCCGGGTAAGCCGATTGAAGATGTGAAGCGTGAATTGGGTTTAACGAGCGTGATTAAGCTCGCCTCCAATGAAAATCCATATCCTCCGTCTAAGAAAGTCTTAGCTGCGATTACGAAATCTGCCTTAAGTGTAAACCGTTATCCTGATGGTGGATGCGTTGTTTTGCGTCAAGCCTTAGCTAAAACATTAGGGGTGAATGCGAATCAATTGATTTTTGGTAATGGGTCGGATGAGATTATTGTCTTAGCGGTAAAAGCCTATGTGAAAGAAGGGGATGAGGTCATTATGGCCAAGCCTTCTTTCTTGGTTTATTCCATTGCCTCAACACTTGAAGGGGCTAAGATTCATGAAGTGCCTCTTAAAGATTTTCGTTATGATATCCCAGCCATGAAGGCTAAATTATCAGCGCGTACAAAGATTGTATTCATTGGTAATCCTGATAATCCGTCGGGAACTTATGTGTCGACGAAAGATTTAGAAAGTTTTATCCAAGCCGCATCCAAAGATACATTGATCTTTTTAGATGAAGCGTATTTTGAATATGTGCAGGCGAAAGATTATCCAGATGGGATTAAGCTTTTACGCAAATATCCTAATGTGGTTGTGACGCGAACATTCTCAAAGATGTTTGGTTTAGCAGGATTGCGTATTGGTTATGGGGTCGCTGATCCAGCAATTATCGACGTCTTAAATCGTTTACGTGAACCATTTAATGTGAATTCCGTCGCGCAAAGTGCTGCGATTGCTGCTTTAAATGATAAAGCTTATTATAAAAAAATTGCCAAAGATGTTGAAGTTCAGCGTCAATATCTCTACCGGTCTTTGACCGGACTACATATTAAATTTCATGAAAGTTTTACCAATTTTATTTTAGTTTACGTCGGGGGTGATAGTTCCGTCGTAGCCCAAGCGCTCTTAAAGCAAGGTGTCATTATCCGTGACATGGCGGTATGGGGCTTGAAAGGTTACATCCGTGTTTCAATCGGAACATCATCAGAAAACAAACGCTTCATCAACACATTAAAGAAAGTACTTCTATGATTATCATTATGCAACCAGGCGCCACCGAAGCTCAAGTTCAGCACATCATCGAGCGTGGTGCGAAAATAGGTTTAAAAGCAAACATTTCCCGTGGCGTTGAGCGCACGGTGATTGGTTTTATCGGATCTGAAGATGCCTTGCGTTCTATTCCGTTGGAAGTTTTTCCAGGGGTTGAGCAAGTCATGCAAGTGTTGGCTCCTTACAAATTAGTATCTCGTGAATTCAAAAAAGAAGGCACGGTTATTAAACTTCCTTACAATACCACCGTCGGTGGAAACAAGATCGCTGTCATGGCTGGTCCTTGCTCCATTGAAAGCTATGAAGGCATGTTGTCGATTGCGAAAAAAGCCAAAGCACTCGGTGCCAATATTTTACGTGGTGGTGCCTTTAAACCACGCACATCTCCGTATGATTTCCAAGGTTTAGGCGAAGAAGGGTTAAAAATTCTTCAAGCTGTTGGGAAAGAAGTGGGGATTGTAACGATTTCTGAAGTTATGGATACACGCCAAGTTGACTTAGTTGCAAAATACATCGACGTCTTGCAAATCGGTGCACGCAACATTCAAAACTTTTCTTTGCTTAAAGAGGTTGGGCAATGCAAAAAGCCTGTGATGTTAAAGCGCGGTATGTCGACATTCATCAAAGAATGGTTAATGTCTGCCGAATATTTATTAGCGAATGGTAATTTCGATGTCATGTT